>Ga0209269_1000209_pt1 | contig 77368 bp, 54 predicted proteins | sample MTBAKMMethaMetaG_FD_187455 | JGI IMG/M metagenome (GOLD analysis project Ga0209269, IMG submission 187455) | Enrichment culture microbial communities from Arthur Kill intertidal strait, New Jersey, USA, that are MTBE-degrading - MTBE-AKM (Arthur... | ecosystem: Environmental > Aquatic > Marine >...
ACCTGGTAGCTATGTCAACTATTTCAAGTAATAAAGAACTCTCGAATTATTATGTTCGCAAAGTTGGAGAAGGAAAAAATAAAATGCTTGTTATAAATGCTATTCGCAATAAAGTCCTTCACAGACTATGCGCTGTAATAAAAAGAGGAACTCCTTATCAATTAGAGTATCAATTAGCATAAAAATATTTCAAAGAACGTTTGGTGAAACCATAGAAATCTTTGTGGTTAATCTTTTAACGTTTTTAACCACGAAGGACACGAAGGATAACACAAAGGAAAATCTTTATTAATTCTGTAAACATCTGATAGAAAATCCGTTTTGTTTACGAAAGTCACCTTTCCCCACATAGTTGTAATAATTATGAATGAATATGTATCTTGCCTTTAGTCCGGAATTCTCTGTTGAAGTCCACCAGTAACTGTAGCTTCCAAGATAGTTGAACTCGCCCCGGAAGTTTCGGTACCCGGCAGGCAGGGCGGTAAATCCTGTCCTGTTATTTATTTCCTGATCAGTGCCAACATTTCCTGCAATATTGTGTGCCTTCCACCCGGATGAAGCTGCGAGTGATTTTGCCACACTCCTCCTGTCATCTTCAAATCCATACCCATTATTGTATAAAAATCGAAGCAGAATTACCCAGTCATCATCAGTCGGAACGTGCCATCCTTCAGGACACAGGTTTTTACCCCCATTGCTTTTACCATCTATTGCAAACCAGTTATATAAAGCGCCATATATCAGGCTGTTGTCAACATCGTTATTATACCGGCAGTATGCAGGAGCGGAAATATCTGCCCATTCATCATTGCCGGTTACGTTGGGCAGTGCCGTACCGTCTGAATAACTTGTTGTTTTCAGATTCTCTGTCATCCATACCTGAGTGCCGATTGTTACTGTGTTATACTCATTACCATCTGCATCATTTACAATTTGCCCCTGTAAGACGGGTAACAATATCAATGAAAGAATTACCGGCAATACCATCATATAACTTTTCTTCATAAGGTTCTTTGTTTATTATTTTATACTTACACTATTTCGTTAAACTTTTATATTGCGTTAATAATGAACATATTAACAATCCACTTTTAAATTACTCATGTTGCTAATAATTAATATATTGCGCCTTTGCGCCCTTGCGTTTTATTTTAATTTAACGAACAATTGAATTTGTTGTCCATCATAAAAACACGTACATGAATTATTACTTACTTCAAATTTTCAGGGAATTGGTCCTTTCATGAAATTACACATTTCCTTTACCATACCTGCATCAGATCCATCACGAAATCCGACGACCTTACCCACCCGGGAGAAATCATTTCCGGTAAGTTTGATGTTTGATGTATTGGTTCCTTCCACACTGATGAAAAGAGGAATATCCTCAGTAGCAAGGTAACCTGAAACCGTAATGTTCGAAGATTCAATAACCCGTAAAAGCGGTTGGTTACCGGTTGGCTGATCGGCTGAAAAATTGCTGATCCTTGAATGATGGCAGTCATCGAGAACAATGGCAGAACGGGCATCCGGATTTCTAAGGTTAAACCGGAAATTATCGAACACAAGGTTTTTTACATGTCTTGCATATAACCCGTAAGCAGGCAGGCTATATCCAAACATTCGGTTATCGGGGCCAACACTGTTACGTTCAGGGACAGAAGCATGGGCTTCTTCTTCATTGCCTGTACCCATGCAATTAAAAATCACATCCTTAATAATTACATTCTCAATATAGCCTCCCGGAACTCCTGTTATTGAGCTGGTCATCAGGCTCTCATCGGTGGCAATAATATTACTGATAATTACATTTTTCAGGGTTCCAAGGGTTTTACGGGTTCCCAGTTTTATAAATATCGGTGTCTGAAAACCGGTTATGGTAAGATTTGTAATTGAAACCTGATCCATTATTCCTCCGTCAATGACTTCCAAGGCCAGACCAGAAATACCGGTTTGGTCATCAGATACCCCGGGAATCATTTGTGCCCAGTTTCTGGTTGATATTTCGGAAGGTCTGCGAATGACACAATTACTTATGGTAATATTTCTGAATCCGGCATCGCTGGCAGTTCCAAATTTTATAGCATTACAAATGGAAGCAATCACACAATTCGTAATAGTAATATTTTCGACAAGATAATCAGACCTTTCACTTTTTAAACATATTGCATCATCGTCACAATCAATAATGCAATCAGAAAGAGTAATGTTTTTCCCTTCAATATCAATCCCGTCATTGTTTACATTTGAAAAAGAATAGATCCTTATTCCCCGGATCATTACACCATCGCACTCCCTGATACGGAATACCCAGGTAGGGGCGTTAATCAGAGAGACATCCCTGACTGTGATATTTTTACAATTAAGGAGAAAAATATTATGATGTCGCGGCCCCGGTTTGGGGAAATATTTAATAAAGCCCTGTCCGTCAATTGTTCCTAATCCTGTTATAGCTGCATTTTGAATTTTATCACCGAAAACAACAGCTCCTGTAAAAGCATACCTGTCAGTGCTTCCAATAAGTGTGGCCCCTTTTGTAAGATGAAGGTTTACTCCATCTTTAAGGAATATGGTAGTAGTAAGAAAAGTGCCCGCAGGAACAGTGACCGTTCCTCCTCCGGTTTCACTGCATTTATTAACTGCATTCTGAATTGCTTTTGTTGAAAGGGTCTTTCCATCCGGAACCGCTCCAAAATCAAGGATATTATAATCATTTCCGAACAATCCTGATGTTAACATCAACAATAAAATAGCCAGATATTTTTTCATTTCAAGTTGTTTTTTTAAGTTTTATTGACACATAATTCATTGTTTAAATGATAGTAATGACTTTATTAGTTCGGGTAGTCAGTCTTATAAATGCTTCGGCTGCTCCAACCCGTAGGGTTAATCCCCTGAAATCTTCCATTAGTTTGTGATCCTTCTTCTGATAATGTTCTTTGCTTATAAACCCCTGGCTAACATGGCATAATACAGCTTCCAGTTTTTGCTCCCTGACATCTGTAATGTCGACATAATCCGTTGGAAGGAAGTTTTGAGTTTGTCGCCCGGTACAAACCTCGTAAAAGAAAAAAGGGAAATTTGAGCCCATCTGTAAATAGGCTTTCTGAACCAATATACTTGCAATCAAATGATCCCTGTTTGAATCAACAGGCCAGTGAGAGAACAAGATGTCTGGTTTTTCTGCCTCCAAGATCTCCTGAATCTGTGTGAACCAGCTGTTATCTGCAATCGTGTAACAGTCTATCTGACCAATAAAGATAGGTTTAGCTTTCAGGATTTCACAAGCTTTCCGTGCTTCCTCTCTACGGATAACAGCTGCTTCTTCCAGAGTTTTTCCTTGAATACCTGCATCTCCACTGGTAAGATATATAATCGTAACTTGATGTCCCAGACGCGAAAACTTAGCCAGTGTTCCCCCACATCCTGTTTCCGGATCATCCGGGTGAGCTCCTACGCACACAACATGTAGTTGTCTGTCGGTGTACTGAGGGGTTGCGAACATGGAAGAAAGAGGCAACATACCCATTCCAATCATTGAATGATGGAAAAAACCTCGTCGTGAAATTTGTTTATTGCTCATATTGTTAAACATTTAACATAAAAATCCAAATTGCTTTTTTAAAATTCAAAAGTCAATTTCATAAATAATTTTCCCTCATATATTTTCACCGGAGTAAAAGGATATATAACTGACCGGGGACCCGACACATGAGGTTCACTGAATTCTGTCGTCCATATAGCATTTATCCTTTGCAGGAATGATATTTCACCTGCAGGATGTTCCATTCCGGTTTTCAACGGGTATTTGGGTTCCCGGGGTGTGAGCATCCTGAAGGAACACAAAGGATTAGTCATATTTAATAAAAAATGGTTGTGTACAAACCACTGAAAATTCCTTTCCATACACCTCAGCACGTACGTAATTAATATCCTTCCGAACATTCCTGATTGAGAATTCTTTTCCCCTCGTTAATCTTTCACCGCCTGAGATCCAGACGATGGAATCCTGCCCTGAGGCTTTTATTTCTATCTTTCCTCTTCGGTGGCTGACTTTAATGGATTCCACCACAGGAGGAGCTGGCCCATCCTGTCCTTCAGGGGCATACACAAAGAAAAATATCCCGTTTTCCATAGCATGACGTACCTGCTGTAAATTAAGTTCGGGTAACAGAAAAACATTCCAGTTTCGGCCAAAGTCGCGCATGGAGTGCATATCATCGTTGGAAAACCCCCACACCGGCCTTTCCGGTGATAAGGCTGTGAGTATGGAGTCCCAAAGGAAGCGATCGCGGGGATACCTAAACCCGCAATTAAATACCTCTATACCAACCAGATGGTCATAAGTCTTATATAAGTTGAGATACCACTCCAGACTGTAACGTTCAGGATTGCTTTCATGATAGCGCCCGGGATGAAACAGCACATTCAAACCGCCTTTCTTTGCAACCGCCTCAATCGATTCAATCTCAGTGGTTGTTCCGTTATGATCGTTAAAATAGCTTCCCATATGGTGATGACTGGAAAGTTCATTCGCCTGGATTGCGAGCATTCCAACCTCAGATGGATTTACATTTTTAAAATCGAGGTCTTCAGGAAGGATCACTTCTTCTTCCTGAGGTTTAAGAGTTTTTTCCTCTATTCGTTTCACTTGATTTCTACCTGCCCTGAAATTTGTAAACTCTTCCCATGGATAGGTTACTACATTATGATCAGCGATAGCCAGAATCTGATAACCTTTTTCCCTGTATTTCTCCACCACAGTGTGAGGATTCATCCATCCGTCACTAACCATTGTATGGGTATGAAGGTTGGCTTTATACCGGCCGTATTTTTCCCAGTCAACAGAACTGTAGGGATTTTCTATTTCCCATCCAGGCTGGCAGCCTGAGGAAATTACGATCGTAAAAATTATAAAGGGCAACACCCTTGAATTCAATAGCGACCTGTTATTATTCTTTAAAAAATCTATCTTTATCATTTTTTATAATATTTCGTAACTACTCATTAACAATAATTCATTAAATTAAAAAAACGCAAAGGCGCAAAGGCGCAAAGTGTTGATTATCCATATAAAGAACAATATTGGAGCAATTTACCATATCTCTCATTATCAGCATGTTATAAAACGCAACAAGGTATTGAATAGTTATACGGTGAGAAAATTTAAACACTGTATTAATTCTCAGTTAAGACAATCCTCCACCTCATTTCCTGTAAGGAAATTATATAAATTAAGTGCCGCTCTCCTCTGGAGTTCAACTGCAGCCTGGTCAGAGTACCAGGCATAATGACCTGTACATATGGCACGGGGATGATTTATTAAAGCATCCTGTTTTTCCGTAACAGGCTCATTTTCATATACATCCAGTCCGACACTATGTACCTTCCCCGAATTTAACGCTTCCAGTAATGCATTTTCACACATTACTTCCCCGCGGGCAGTATTTATTATCACAGGTCTCTTTTTCATTAATCCAAATTCCCTTTCGTTAATAAGATATTTTGTTTCATCGGTAAGATTACAATGCAGGCTGATTACATCTGATTTATCAAGTAGTTCATTTAAACTAACCCTTTTTAGGGATAATTGTTTAAAGTACTCATCCAGCTTATATGGATCACAGGCAAGCACTTGTTGAAATAAGGGAGTTGCCTTTTTACAGAATTCAGTGCCGATCCTGCCTATTCCTATTATACCCAGTACTTTATCATGAATTTCATAAACATCAGGCACCGGAGGGGCTGCAAATCTCTGATAAACCTGCTGCTTTGTATTCCATAGGGCCCTGGTACATGAAAACATCAGAGCAATGGCATGATCTGAAACCGAATGATTTGCATAACCCTGTACGTTGGCTACCTTTACTCCATGCCTGGTGCAGGCCAGGACATCAATATTATCATATCCCACCCCATATCTTACTACAGCTTTGAGGTTCTTCATCCCCAGAAGAAAATCCTCATCGATTCTTGTATGCCTTACCAGGATACCGTCAGCATTTTTTGCAAACTCCCTTTTTTCCAGAGGATCACCTTTATAGGAAGGATGAATTTTCAGATTAAAGCCTGCCTGTTCAAATATTTTCTTTTCAAAATCGTAGGTTTTATAACCTGAATCGATAATAACTATTTCCATTTTTTAATTCCGTTACGTTAAATACCACTAAAGGCGGAAAAACCGCCATCAACTGCAATAATCGAACCGGTAACAAAGGATGATCTGTCTGACAACAACCAGAATACTGTTGAAACAAGATCTTCCGGATCTCCAAGTCTGCCAAGCGGAGTATGCTCTACTATCCTCTTTCCACGGGGAGTCAGCTCCCCTGACTTTTCATCAAACAAAAGAAAACGGTTTTGCTCTGTCAGAAAGAATCCAGGGGCAATGGCATTAACACGGATATTCGATTTTGCAAGGTGTACAGCCAGCCACATGGTGAAATTGGTTATTGCAGCTTTGCCGGCACAATAGGCTGGAGATTTGGTCAAAGGCCTGATTGCTCCCATGGAACTGATATTAATTATATTCCCGCATGTCCGGCGTACCATAGATTCACAGAAAACTTTTGCCGGGATCACACTACCCATAAAATTCAAATCTGAGGTTTGTTGAAAATCAGAGATATTTATTCCGAAAAATGAATCTTCCACTGCCGTTTCCGAAGTCAGGAATTCTGACTTTGTGGATGCTCCAATGCTGGCTCCTCCCGCTACATTGATTAATGCGTCAATGTGTCCTAATTTGTCCAGAATTTTATTATTTATTTCTTCCAGCTTTGGTATGTCAAATACGTCACATGTGAAAGCAATATGAGAATTCCCTGATGCATCAATTTTTTCCTTAGTGATCATCAATTTCTCCCCATTATAATCCAGAATAACGAGAATTGCACCTGCCTGAGCAAGAGCTGCTGCTATTGATGAGCCAATAACCCCTCCTGCACCTGTTATAATTATGTGTTTATTTTTCACTGAAAACATGGTGTTTTTAACCTTTTCAATTAAATTCCGGCACCTTAAACCGGGTGGCACATATCCAGCGGGTCAGTTCACCGCCTTCCGGATATTCCTCAGCAGTATAGTAATAGTAACCAGTTACTTAAGTACTAAAATATCATTCTATAATTCCGGAGGGTTATTAATGATGGATGAAATGTCCATTATATAGATCTGTCTTCCGAAATCTCCTTCATGCGTGGAATCAAAGGAAATCATCTTACCGTCGTGCGAGAACCTGGGGTGAAGATCCGTTCTCATTGCACCAAGACCTGTACGGTAGATGTATCCTCCGAGGCGGGTTTCCAGTTTGGCCAGGGGAATGAATTTATTTGTCGGCAGATGATACAGGTACAGGTAAATATGTCCGTCACCATCTCCGGCATCATTTAAGATCCAGTCACCCGTACGATCAATTGTAATATGCCCGTTGGGAGCGCCGAATACCTTTTCCTTCGCTCTCCCTGAACCATCATCCTTAAACCGGTAAAAACCCAGGCTCGCCATTCCGTCGGGGCCTTCATGATAACCGTTATCAATAACCTCGTCGTCATTTAACCAGTAATGATGACTCGGTTCGCGGTAGAAGTACCTGATATCCGAACCATCCGGATTCACTGTATAACCCTCTGTTCGTATCCTCCAGTTTCCCCACATATCCTGGAAGTCCTTGGCAAATATAAAAATGCGTGTAGCAGAGGGATTAAAACCTGCTCTGAAAAAATAAAGATCCCGTTTTAATGTGTCGGAAGGAAACCCGGCAGGGAACATTACTTGTGCTATCTCCCTGATAGAAACGATCATTTTCAATTCACCGGTATTCATATCTATTTTCCACAAACCAATGTTATCCGGAGCCCACAAATCATTAAGGGGATCATCAATACCGGCATATTTGCATCCTCTGTGTTGCACACGTTCATAATTAACTCCCAGTCCGGTTTTCCCATCAGGGGAAGTGACGTAAACAGGGAAAGGCAGTGTTCTTGTTTTCTTTGTTTTGATGTTATAAACTTTGGTTATCAGACTTTTTCCGTCTTCAGAGCGGTCATTCCAGATAATCTCCTCATAGCTTCCCGGTACCCACTGCTGACGGCAACCCTGTTGCCAGTTCCAGGTTGTGGTTTCTCCTATCTTTATCCATTTGTTATTATTATGCAGATCAAACATCCCGATTTCGGCTTTATCAGAAGCCTGCACCTCTCTGCCTTCCATGAAAAACCTCATTCCCAGCAGGTACCGGCCGGTGGGTTCGAATTGCAGGCATTCTGTCGGAGTATGGTTATAATAGAAAAAATTGTGATAGAGTGGTTTTTTCTTTGTTCCAACAGGAGAGATGCGCACGGGTTCGAAATAAATGTTATCAGCAGCGTCAACCATTTCATCGTAACTGTCTCTAACAGTATATTCCAGAGGAATTTTATCTCCGGAAGGAGGTTTAATATCAGATTTTGTTTTACATCCGAAAAAAAGGCTTCCGATAAGACCTGTAATTATCAATGCCCCTGTTAAGATAAATGGATTTTTTCGATTTGTTGATTTTGTGTTTGTTTTCATATTATCAATTCTGTTCCATTTAAAAATTAAATCAAGTTTATTTAATCAACAGTTCATTAAATTAAAATAAAACGCAAAGGCGCAAAGGCGCAATGTATTGTATATCAACAATATAGACAGTGCATATCCGAATTGTTAAAATATTCATTATCAACGCAATATAAAATACTTGCTCAAATTGGTTTCTCAACTTTGGCTCTTTAAAACGTCTTATCATATAATAATACCATTTAAACCTCCATTTCCGCAAAAACAACAGGAGTTTCAAACAATGAAAGACAGGAGGTATTGTAACACATTGGAGCAAAACGTGTTTTTATTACCTGTCCGTCAGGAAATCTCAATCCTGTTTCTACTCCTGCACCTTCCACCCATGTAGGTGATCCGGGGCCTTCATGCCAGTAATTCCATGGAGGTAAGGGGCGATCGGGCGGACAAAGAGGAAGATGTAAAAACCCATTTGCGTCCGGGGGACTTTCAGGTTCAATTTTTGGTATACCTGTTGGCATGGACTGGGGATCATAACCCTCCAGTTCTTTAGCCTCAGAAGAATAACTTCCTGTTCTTACTGTCCTTGTAGGAACAAGGACAAGAGGACCGTACGTCAGGATAGTACCCGGTTTTGTGTTTTCGATACGATGTCCCATATCTCCGCTGAAATTAATAACAACTTTATTTCCTGAGCGGCTCTGTTTTATTACGGGATTTTTTACCCAGGATGGCACACGGACTTTAATTGCCATATCTTCAGGTACATTCTGAACATTTATGACTGCCTCGGCTTTTGCCGGGTATGTTGTCTCAATCTTAACCTGAACCCATCTGTTTCCAGGCACAGGCAATTTATAAACACCCGGTGTAAGGAAGTTCACATTGATGACATTATTCCTGAAGGTTACTGTATGTCTTGCGTATTCTGACATTCCCATTCCTGAGTTTTGGGTGCAGCACCACCATGCTTCATGAAAATTGTCAACTCCATAACCATTGGATACTATCCGGCGATGTCCAAAACCTCCTGTAATGATCTGGTTGAAAGCCAATGCATTCCAGAGAGCTCGTTCTGCTTTGTCATAAGAAAAATCATCGCCATGAATAAATCCCTGGTTCAGGTTAAGCATGATCCAATCGGCTATGGTGCAACTTTCATTCCTGGGATGTGCAGGAAACATCTCAGGCATATTTCCGTCCGGCATTTCTATGCGGTTTTCAATAATAAATTTCTGACTCTTATCCGGCAGAAGGTTCCACGAAAGATCACCTGTGACCAGAGTCATCACCTGGAATCCGCGCATAGTAGTCAGGTATCCGTGCGAATGGCAACGTCTTCCTTCCAGGGGTGGCAGGTTATCCCTTATCATGGCACAGAAATCCATCCAGCGCCGATCTTTTGTAATTGAGTAGAGCCAGGCGAAAGGTTCTGTCACCCATTGCAGAATACCTATATAACTTTCCTCCAGTCTCACTGCTTTCGCCCACACATCCCTGACTGACCATAACACTTCTGCTAATCCTTCAGCCGCTTCCAGCGCTCTTTTATCACCGGTTAAATTATAATACCTGAGCAATCCGGGGAATAATCTTGAAGCAGCCGGCCAACGGTACGGGTCATCCTCAACCGGGATATTATCAGGATGAATAGTATATTTCCCTATTATCCCTGAAGGTTGCCGTTGCCTGTATATTCTCTCAAAAAGTTCATCCAGTCTGGGATCACCCCCGCCGTCAACCCCTTCTGCACAACTGAGAAACTCAAGCAAACGGCCACATAGATCTCCGGTGCTCCAGTGAGCTTTCCTGCTCTTGTTTGCAGGACGTTCAACATCCATCATTATAAAATCCAAGGTATTACATGGATAGGAAGACATCCTTGTACGTGCCAACCCAATACGAAAACTTAATTGGGATTCAGCAAGAAGGGGTTTCGACAAAGATGATGTGCCGTTTAACAGCAACTGCGGGGTAAGTGATCTGTGTTCCCCTTTGGTGTTCCCTGAACAGGAAGCAACAACAGCGGTTGTTCCAAATGCAGGAAGCATACCTGTTGCCCCTGCAACACTACTCAGATATGTTGAGTTTTGAATAAATTTTCGTCTGTTCATGATAATTTACACTTTAACAAATATTTTCTTTTTATAAAGAATATAAAGAAATACCCAACACACAGCAGTCAGCCCTATGCCGTTTATCATCTGTGTCCATGATTCAGGCAAAAGCGCTGCAATCCCATCAAAAAAGAAACCTGCAGTATATTTGAAATCAATTATTCTTCTTCCAAAATATATGGTAATCGGGTTTAATCCTATAACAACAAAAATAAATGCCCACTTTTTAAATTGCCATATTTCAATTACAAGATACAAACAGGCAAAAAGAAGGATGCTCAAACCACCGACAAAACACACATAAGAACTGGTCCAGAGATGCTTGTTGATCGGGAAAATATTATCCCATATCCTTCCGATAATTATTAGTGCTATCCCTGCCAGTATCATCCATAATACCTTTCTTACCGGTTTATCCTTACAAAATCCCGACATAATATATTCACCGGTAAACATGCCAAGTAAAGCCGTACCTGTTGCCGGCAACAACGTATATAACTGTTCCGAATTACCAAATTTTCCGGGCATAATAGCACGATTGATATAATCTGTCAGGTTATTATCCGGCGGGAAAAACTCAGTTATACCCGGATGATAAGTCTGGAACAGAACAAGTGACAACCAGTACACAATTAACAAGCCGGAGAACCAGATTATCCTGCCTGTGAGATTCGTGTTTATGAAGATCAATGCAGCAAACATCCAGGAAAGACCGATGATCCCCAGAACACTGCTGTAAGCAAGGTTTTTGAAATCAAAATTCACCCCATTGTTGTAAATGATCCCCAGGAGAAAAAGAAGCAATCCCCTTCTGAAGATATGATAGTATATTTCCCCTCTTTTATTAGTAAGAGTCATACGTCTGGAAAGAGAGAACGGGAATGAGATACCAGCGATAAAGAGAAACAGTGGAAAAATCATATCATAGAAAGCAAAACCATGCCAGGCCACATGTTTCATCTGGTTTGCAATCGCTTCAAAAAATGGCAGGCCGGTAAGAGTGGCCAGACCAAGGAAAATATGCCTCCCCCCCATAATCCAGAACATGTCGAATCCGCGGAGTGCATCAAGCGATTGTAATCGCCCTGAAGAAGGTTTATCTGAGTCTTTCATATTTTAAGTATTTATTAACCCTCAATAGTTCGTTAAAGTTAAAAGAAACGCAAAGGCGCAAAGGCGCAAAAGCAAAGTTTTAATTGTCAGCAGAAAACGCAAAGGCGGAATTCAATAACAAAACGCCAATTGTCTGCATGCTATTAATAAACAACCTACTGCGCCTTTGCGCCTTTGCGTTTATTTTATTATTACGAACTATTGTCATGTATTACAATCTTTCTACGATTTAATCATCCCCGATAACCACCTGAGGTGTTCTTTAATCTTCTCAGAAGAGCTGTGTTTAATTGTCCTCCCCAATTCCCTTTGCACTTCTCTTTTCTCCCTGGAAGGAGTTCCCGGATCAGAAACCTGTGCCACAATATCAAAAAGGGCTTGTTTTGCACAATCTACCGCACCAGGGTGATCATCATACAGCATCTCTGCCAGCGGCTGTATCATTTGTTTACCAAGATTAACCGCTGCATTTATCGCCAGTTTCCTTAACTGTTCGTTCTCTTCATAAAAGCCTTTAATGACATAATCAGGTTCATCATCAAGGTCTCTTATGTATATACTCCGGAACTTCGCAAACTGATCCGGTTTCTTGTTCGAATGGTTACCCTGAAATCCGATGGCTCCATAATACGGAAAGCCGGCCATAGTGGCAACAGTGTCAACACTAACGTAAGTTGTAACCTGGTCATTAATGGATATAGTAACAAGGTTCCGGTCGCATATGATCTCCATTTTGTGCCATATACCTGTAGTTTCATCAGGCCTGTTTTGAACAGCAACATGTGCATACAAAGAGCCTGTACAATGCAGATCATCTCTCCATGGTGTCCAGGGAGCAAGTAACTGGACTTCTACTCCCTCTGTAAAGTACATCTCTCCCGGGATACACCGGATGAATACACCGCTGTTACCTATTTCAGATAATAAAAATTCAAAACGAAGGATAAAATTTCCGTACCATTTATCAGAGTAAATATCGAAGCCATTACCCACACTCCTGGTAACCATCTCTCCGTCAATTACCTCGAATGCCCCTTCACGGGTGAGCTTCCAGTTGGTGAAGTCTTTCCCATTAAACAGGGAAATAAATTGTTCACTATTCTGTGATGAACATGACATTGCAACTAAGATTGCAATACAAATGATGAATTTGAGTTTTTTCATTTTTAAGTTTTTTTACTTTGTGTCCCTTCGTGCTTCCCTTTGTGTCCTTCGTGGTAAAATTAAAAACCACCAAGGACACAAAGGTTTTCACAAAGGAGCACGAAGGGTTAATTACAATTTAATTTCGTCATAAATTATTAAACCGGCAATGTCCATGGGCTTCTGTATGCTCTTGAAAGCAAATAGTTGGCCGCATCGTCCCCTATAAACTTTTCATTTATACTGTCCCATTTCAGTTTTCTTTTCAACCGGAAAGATATCAAAGCCAGGTGCATAGGGATAGTCATCTCCCTGGCATATACAAGGTTACTTTCCGGTTGCTTCCTGGATTTCACTGCATCTATAAAATTTTGGGGGTGTCCGGGAGAACGCGGGATAGTCCTGGGAATTTCAGGAATATCGTTTAGAACTTCATTCCCGATCCGTATTACACAGGTTTTATAATCGCATGTAAGCGAGCCCTTTTCACCTTCAAAATGCGCCCCGATATGCATCTGGTCTGCCCCTTCCACCGCCGGGGGTGTGGTGGTCCAGAATACATCAAGTCCGTCAAATTTAATATCCACATCAATCCATTTGGGAGCATCCGCAATCCCGTCATAAGGCCTTTCCCCCCTGCTTTCTATACTATATAATCCTTTTGGATGCAGCGACATGAACATAATGTCAGCTATATGGCACCAGAAATCACCGAATACACCTCCCGAATAATCAAGGAAATAACGGTAGGTAAAATGGCAGCGCACAGGTGTATATTCCTCGTAAGGAGCAGGTCCAAGCCACATATCCCAGTCGAGTGTATCAGGAGGTATCTCCGGTTTTGGAAATCCCAGTCCCGGTGAACCACCTGTTTTCCATAAACGAACAGTATGTATTTTCCCAAGGTAACCAGATTGAATGATCTCAGTTACCCTGTGATAATTTTCCCCTGCATGTATCTGTGTTCCCAACTGAAAAACAGAATTATGTTTTTCAAGACTTTTCAGCATGGCTTGTCCTTCAGCCAGGGAATAACTCAGTGGTTTTTCGCCATACACATCTTTTCCCGACTGAAAAGCCATGATAGCGATCAATGCATGCCAGTGATCCGGTGTGGCACAGGTTATTGCATCTATATCTTTCCTGTCAAGAATATGACGGAAATCTGTATAAAGATCTGTCTTGCCCGCATCCGGATTCATCGAATGCAGTCGTTTATTAGCTTCTTCGAGATTTTTTTTATCGAGGTCACAAAGAGCAACTATGTCAACATCCTGTAATGCGTTAAACCATCTGACATGGCTGTTGCCATGACCTCCAACTCCAATATGCGCCACCCTGACTTTATCACTGGAAGACACATTTTTAAATGTTCCGGGAAGGAGTGGCATTCCCAGCATCACAAGTGATGACTGATGAATGAACTTTCGCCGGCTGAGTTTTTTTAAATTATTCATATAGATTATTATTTGACAATTAAATAAAAGTAGTTCGTTAGATTAAAAAAAACGCAAAGACGCAAAGACGCAAAAGTATTGATTATCAACAACATGAGTAACTAATGAGTAAAATATTAAAATATTCATTATCAACGCAATATAAACTCATAACCAACTGTTAGAGTAAGATATAAGCCAATTATAAAAATGTTAACTATAAATGCAACATAAACAAATAACGAATTACTGAAATAAGATTTGATTCCCTTTTGTTTGAATATTACATACAGAAATCCTATTCTTTCATTCCACACCCTGGAAAATAACCGGTGTTTCAAACAACGACATACATGAAGTGCTGAAACACATGGGTATAAACCGGGTGGATAACACACTGCCGTCAGGGTATTTTAATTTCACTTCCACCGCGGCACCTTCCACCCATGTGCGGGATCCGGGGCCCTCATCAAAATAACTCCATACGGGGAGAGGGCGCTCCGGAGGACAAAGTGGAAATTTTATAAATCCATCTGCATCCGGGGGATTGTCAAGCTTTATTATGGGAATACCATCCGGTATGGATTGGGGTACATAACCATCAGGAATCCCATCGGAAGAAGGTGATGATTTACTCCCCACTCCCACTCCCTTGGGAGGAACAAGAACCAGCGGGCCATAAGTCAGTATCACTCCCGGATTGGCTTGTTCTATGCGATGGCCAATATTACCGGTGAATGTTGCACTTATTTTATTCCCCGAACGTGTCTGGTTAACCTTTCCGTTTTTTACACAGGAAGGAATCCGGATTTGTAATTTTATGCTTTCCGGCACATTTTCCGCTTCAATGTTTGCCTCTGTCTTAGATGGATAGGTTGTGCTGATCTTGACCCTTGCCCATCTTTCTCCCGGTAAAAGAACCTCGAATTCTCCCGGTGTAAAAAAGTTCACATGAATGGTATCGTTCCTGAAGGTCACAGTGTGTCTTGCAATTTCAGACATGGCATAGCCGCCATTTTGTGTACAGCACCACCAGGCTTCATGAATATGATCCACTCCATATCCGTTGGAGGCTATCCGGCGATGCCCAAATCCCCCTGTAACCAACTGGTTAAATGCTAACGCATTCCAGAATGCCCGCTCTGCCCTTTCGTAAGCATTATCATCCCCATGAATCAACCCCTGATTCAAATTCAGCAATATCCAGTCGGCTATGGAGCAACCTTCATTCCGTGCACTGGTAGGAAAAGCTTCCGGAATATTCCCATCCGGCATTACAAATTGTTTCTCAATAATATATTTCTGACTCCTGTCGGGTATCTCATTCCAGGAAAGATCTCCTGTAAGTAGCGTCATAACCTGTAATCCCCGTATAGTTGTCATAAATCCGTGTGAATGAGTCTTTTCCTCTCCAAGAGGACGGATATTATCCCTTACTATTTCAGATAATTCCATCCACCTGGGGTCTTTCGTAATATCATACAACCTCGCCAGTGGTTCGATTATCCATGCCCAGGATATTTGTTTATTTTTCCTCCACTCCTCACGGATAGACCAGTTTATCTCAGCCAGACCCAGGGCAGCTTCCAGTGCCCTTTTATCGCCCGTCAACTCATAATATCTAACCAACCCGGAAAAATGTTTTGATCCTGTTCCTGAATGTGAAGGATCATCTTCTGGTTTAACCCTTCCGGGGATGGCAGCATAACGACCTATATAACCCGATGGTTGCCTTTGGTTTAATATTCTCTCAAACAATTCATTGAGTCGCGGGTCATATTTCCCGTCTATTCCTTCTGAACAACTAAGAAACTCGAGTAACCGGCCAGTCAGATCCCCGTTACAAAAATCTGCATGTCTGTTCTTATTGTCAGGGCGTTCCAGATCCATCATTACAAAATCCATGGAATCACAGGGATAAGATGACATCCGTTGACGTGCCAGACCGATACGAAAACTCAGTTGAGAGGGTGAGAGGATTGGTTTTGAAACGGAAACTGTTCCGTTTAAAAGCATTTTTGGAACAAGCGAACGCAATTCACCGCCAGATGTTCGGGAACAACCAGTGATAGCTGCGACAGGCGTGATTGCAGGCAAAATCGCTGCTGCACCTGTTGCTCCGCCCATAAGGGCTGACTTTTGAATAAATTTACGTCGATTCATTTTAACTTAATTAATAGGGTTAACTAGGGTGTAATATATCCCCAATGAAATAATAATACGATGGCCAATTAAGCAACTGACCATCGTATTTTTAAGATATTAATATTTGTCTTTTAAGGTTTATAAAATATTAATAACCAGGATTCTGAACCAAAAGCGGATTAAGATTAATCTGGGTTTGCGGAATGGGGAATATCCTTTTCTGCGGATCGTTATTTGTTTTAACACCCCAGGTATCTTCATATTTTCCAAAACGGATCAGGTCGTTTCTCCTCCACCATTCATTGGTAAATTCTCTTCCTCTTTCATCAAGCATTTCATCAAGGTCTAAAGCTCCGGCACCCAATGCGGCAGCTCCTGCCCTGGTGCGAACTGTATTTACCAGTGATAATGCTGTGTGACCCATAGTAGCTGATGCCCCTCTAAGAATTGCTTCAGCTTTCATCAGCAGAACATCTGCGTATCTGAATACCGGGTGATCATTGTTCTGGTAACGGTCGAGAGAATATTTATCGCAATGAAACTTGTTACAACGGTATCCCAGCATGAGTCCTTTAAGATCATTATCAGTATCAAATGTGGCGATATTCTTGAAAATTATTTCAGGTGTCAGGTTCAGTTGCACCTGGATAACAGCATTGGGTTCCGGCCCACTGTATTCATTATCGTATCCGATGTTAGTGGTTTCAATCATAACAGGGGAGCCATCGTCAAAGTACTGTAATCCTTTTAACCATATCTTATCTCTTATGTCATTCGGATCATTAAAGATTGCATAATGTTCAGGAATAGTCCTTCCACTACCGCTTGGAGTATAAGGCAATTCAAACTGTGCCTGGAGATGCCTTTCCAGCCACCATCTTCCGTACATCAGCATTCTGATCTGGTTACGATCAAACGGTATTGCCCAGATAAAATCCTTGATCTGAGGGCCGTTGTCAATATCGAACATCCCCAGCCAGTCTGCATCAAGAGCAAAAGTGCCGTTAGCATTTGCTTCAGTAATCACCGCATCACACATAGCTACTACATCATTCCACCTGGCTGTACCGGTGTATACTGCAGAGTTAATATATAACTTTGCCAGCATGGTATATGCCATCCATTTGGTTGGGCGGCCATATGTGCTTTGATCAACATTGGTTGCCAGATCCGGTAATGCGGCAAGAAGTTCATCTTCAATAAAATCAAAGACATCGGCACGCGGAGTTCTTGCTCCGGCCTTTTCTCCAAATGTCACTGTCAGCGGAACATCACCATAACAATCTATCATTAAATAATATGCATATGCACGAACACATCTGATCTCTGCCATTGCCATTTTTTTCTGATCACTTTCCTGTGCGGCATCCAGGATACTTAACACCTTGTTACAGGTACTGATAATGGTGTAACCATAGTCCCAGGCGTACTGAATAACCCTGTTGTCTTTATCATACTCATGCATATGGGGTTGTTTCCATCTGGCACCATCATACCATCTGCCACCATCAGCGGTAATGATCATTTCATCTGTAGTGAGAGACTGGGCAAGCCACATATAGTCAAATCTGTTTGCAGTCAAGCTGCTTAATGCAGCAGCGCCCACAGCAACGAAATCTGCCTCAGTTTTAGGAAAGATATCGGGAGTTAACTCAGATACTACAGGAACATCAAGGTCTGTACATCCGAAATTAAAAATCAAAATTAAAGCCAGGATATAAACAAAGCTTTTTATATTTTTTCTTTTCATTTGTCTGTTTTTTTAGGTATTAATAAACTAAAAATCAACATTGACACCGAAAATAAACGAACGTGTTTTCGGATAATAATTATCATCGTCTATACCAGGTGTGATACCTCCCATATAAACTTCAGGATCACATCCCCTGTAGCCTTTAGTGATAATAAATGCATTGTTTATTGTAGAATAAACTCTGATTCCTTTAATCAAAGGATCTGAAAGTTTAAAGTCGTACGCCAGGGTAATATTATCAAGACGGAGATAATCTCCATCTTCAAGGTAACGGGTGGATGTATAGGGCGCATTCACATCAATGACATCAGATTCCAGCACTATTCTATGTTGATTGTAATGCGTTGCTTCCCCGGGATAATTCATATTGCTCAGGGTAACATTCATTACCTTGTTTCCCGTAACCCCTGTAAAAAGAAAGTCGAGACTTATGTTTTTATATTTAATAGTATTATGCCACCCTCCGGTTAATTTGGGTTGTGCATCCCCTGCATAGTGTCTGTCAGTGGATAAAGGACTGGAAGTCAGAGAAACACTGTCAGCTGCAAGGTACTGTGATTGTCCGTTTTCATCAGGTCCTTTATATATCCAGGTATAAAAAGTGCCAATCGGATGACCTTCCTGTAATATCTGGCTGTTCATACCTGATTGTCCATGATTTCCTACAGCTCCGAGATAAATATAATCAACATTGAACTTTTCATTTGAAAGTGATGTAAGCACATTTTTATTATGCGAAAGGACAAGGGTGCTGTTCCATGTGAAATCTTTAGTTTGAACAGGAATGACATCAAGTGTAAATTCAACCCCTTTATTATCCATAGTACCAACATTAGCAAGTAGGGAAGGAACATAATATTCTGTTGAAGGAACCTGATATGACCAGAGCAGATCTTCTGTCTTCTTTTCATAATATTCCACAGTACCTCTTACCCTTCCTTTCATAACTGCAAAGTCGAGTCCGACATTAAGCATTTTGGTAACCTCCCATTTCAGGTCAGGGTTTTCATTCTGGGTGGGAAGCATTCCTTTGATAAATTTACCATCATACAGAATTACTCCACTTGGTCCAAATCTCAGTTTACTGATGAGCGGATCAAAGCCAAGTGAATTCCCGCTGACACCATATCCTGCCCTCAGTTTCAGGTTATCAAAGATTTGCTGGTTCTGCATGAAAGATTCTTCCAATATTCTCCATCCTACTGAAAATGAAGGGAAAGTACCCCAACGGTTATTCACACCAAAAGCGGAAGAACCATCACGACGAACAGTAACCTGAGCAAGATATTTATCTTTATAGTCATAGTTCAAACGGGTATATCCGGATATCATTCTTAATGTCTGGATGGCAGTGCTTCCGTAATCAGGAACAAAGCCTTCATAATTCTGGCCCATTGACAGGTTATAATACAAAGTTTCATCAGAAATAAAATTTGAACTGTTTACCTGAAATCCGTTGCCACTAACTTGTTCACTCCATGAATATCCTGCCAGTAATTTAACATTATGTGCTCCCAGCACTTTATTGTAAGAAGTGTAAGTTTCAAGCTGTTTTTGTTCACTCTCAAAAGAACTTCTTGTTGCAAGGCCATTTGCTGCCAGGGCTAGTCTTGAACCCTGGTACATATAGGAATTCCCGTTAGACTGGCCGTTTTTATAGGAAACATTAAGATAATAATCCCATCCTTCCATAATATTAAAGTCCGCATATGCAGAGCCAAGAAATGATTTACCCCTGTTCCTTCCAATATTTTGCTGAATAAGGGCATAAGGATTATATGTCGCAGCGCCATAATTTTCCCTGTATGTTCCATCATCATTATATATACCCACAGTTGGCAAATATTTCCATACAGTATTAAACAGGTTTGAAAATCCTGATTCCTCCAGAACTGTTTCGCTGTCACCGATGGCATTATGTGCCGATAATCCAACTTTTAACCTGTCGTTAAGCATTTTTTGTTCCACATTAGCTCGTAGTGTCAAACCTTTGTTCCCTGTATTTATTACTATACCCTGATTACTGCGGTAAGTAACACTGGCGATATAGGTAGTTCTGTTATTTCCACCGCTTATAGATAAATTATTACTTTGCGAGATCCCTGTCCGTGTTACCTCATCAATCCATACAGTGTTTGATCCATCATCATCAACAGGATCCAAGGCCAGTCCCATATCTGAAATCCAGCTTCTGTATTCCTGTGGGGATAACATATCTATTCCTTTCGAAATAGTTTCAACTGCTGCATATGCATTGTAGGAAACCTTATATTGTCCCTCTTCTCCTTTTTTCGTGGTAATAATAATAACTCCATTAGCAGCCCTGGAACCGTAAATTGCTGTAGCTGAAGCATCCTTGAGTACATCAATAGAAACAACATCTTCCGGTGGGGGCATAATACCTCCGGGGATTCCGTCGATTACATAAAAAGGGGACTGTGCTCCGCCGCCGCGTAAAGTAGAAGGCCCACGTAAAATAATAGCTGCAGAACCATTGGGGTTACCATCTTTGGTAATATTCAAACCGGGAACTTTACCGGCTAACTGAAGTATCGGGTTTCCGGAAACTGATTTATTCAAATTTTCCGCAGTAATGGTTGTAATTGAACTTGTCAGGTCTTTCCTCCTTGCAGCACCATATCCGATTGCAACCACTTCTTCAAGACCAATAATATCCTCTGACAAAGTAATATTAAAAACAGTCATACTTCCAATCTCCACTTCCTGTGTTTTTAACCCCACAAAAGAAAAAACCAGAGTTTTGGCATTGTCGGCAACAACAAAAGAAAACTGCCCGTTTAGATCGGTAATAGTACCGGTGGTTGTTCCTTTGACCACGACAGATGCTCCAACAACCGGATCACCGGCTTCATCGGTAACAGTGCCGCTTACAGATCTGCCCTGCTTCGCAGACATAGGAGTTAATACGACAAGATTATTCTCGAGTATCCTGTAATCCACATTGGATGCCAGTTTTATCTGTTCGAGAATTTCAAACCATGTTTTGTTGTTTGCATCCAGTTTAACACTTTTGTTCTCAACTGTTTCATTGCGATACAAAAAACGAACATCGGTTTGCATTTCAATTTCGTCCAGAATTTGCATAATTGATGTTTGTTCGTCAGACAGTTTTAAAGTTACTTTCTGAGACAAAAGATCCAAAGCAAATGTCTGGAAAACACTTACAAAAATCAGGACTAAACTAAGTTTCATGATAAGTGCGATTTTTAGTGCGTAAGTAGAAAGTAATTTCTTACGCTCATTTGAGTTTTTTTTCATAATTTTGAATGTGTTTAAAGTTAAAACTAGGTTCAATAGTTTTAGACCGGGGAGTGCGTGGCTGCATTTCCCGGTTTTTTTTGATTTGTTGGTTTAATTCATAAAGTTTTTAATTTTAAAGGGTTAGACATATATTTATTTTATTGTTGTGTTACTTTTCGATTTCCAAACTATAATTTTATTTTTTTCAAACCTGTATTCTATGGGTGAAGCTATTTTAAAAGCCTGCATTGCCTGTTCAATGGTTTCATTCTCCAATATCCCTGTAAACTTATAATCCTTAACTTCATCGTCTAGTAATTCAAATTCAACATTATACCACCTCTCCAGCCTTACAGTAAGGCTTATAAGCATCTCATTGTTAAAAACAAATTTGTTATCTTTCCATGCAACTTCCGGATTAATAGTCTGCCTGTATTGTTCTACTTTTCCAACTATGGCGTCAGGTTTGACCACTTTGGCAGTTACCGGACTCAGGGTTTTCTTTTCTTCAATTCTTATTTTCCCTGTTTCCTTATTATATAATGCTTTTTGTTCGGGAAGCAAGAATGCTCTTTGTGTTTTCTCTCCTTTGGCTTCAATTTCCTGAATTTCAACCTGACCGGTAAGAAGAGTGGTTTCAATGGTGTTTTCTTCCAGGTATGATTTTACATTAAGACTGGTACCCAGAACCTTTATACTTATTTTAGAAGTATTAATATAAAAAGGTTTATAATTATTCTTCCGGACATTAAAGAAAGCTTCCCCTTCGAGATAAACTTCCCTTTCAGATGCTGTGAAATTTTCTGCATAGATCAGCTTACTTCCTGAGTTAAGCCAGACTTCAGAGCTATCTGATAAAAGTATTTTTATTCTCGCACCGTGAGGAGCTGAAATTTCATGCCTGGCAATTTCCCGGGGTGCCTTACTCTCTTTAAAATAATTAACGAGGAATGTGGCAAGTATTGCAATTAGAATAACAGCTGCATATTTCATGAAAATATACATATACTTATGTGCTGATCTTTGGTTTTCATATTCAATGCCCTTTAATATCAGATCATCCTGTGTGAGTTTCTCTTCGGCAATCTGAAGTTCATCCCTGATCTCATTAAAAGATTTTTGTGATGCGGCCGTGTCCTTTCCCATGGGTTCTTCCTGCCAGAATTTATATAATTCACAGACAGCAGCATCTTCCAGTTTTTCATTTTGGATCAGAACAAAAAGATTCTCTTTTTCTTCCTGGTTGAGTTTCTTACGGTAATATCCCTGTAGTAACTTCTTTATTTTTTCTTCTTTCCTCATTTTAGATTCTCTTCATCATCAATTTTACAATAACTTTCATCAGCTTTAATACAACTCAAAATCAAATCTCCGCCAGGATATTTTCAGTATTTTTTGTTTTGACCTGCTGGTTTATTGTAACATATTGGAATACAAAGGCTTTTGATAAATTATAAAGGAAGGGGGAAATTAGGTTTCAGATTCCAGATTCCAGATTCCAGATTGCTTATTGCTAACCTACAGCCCGGTAGCTGAGTTTGCCTAAGCTGCCGAAGTCCGGATTCCAGATTAAGAGTGTTCAAAACACAAAGGACTCTATGTACACACGAAGGACGTGGAGTATATATCTCTGATTTACAACACTTTGTGTCCTTTGTGTTATCCTTTGTTTCCTTTGTGGTTGAGAATATTTTGACTTATTATGAGACAGCCCCTTCAGCATATAACGCCTGTGCCATCCAGACATTTCTGAACCAGGTGTTTCCAACCATTTTTTTTGCAATGTAAATGTTAAAAAGTTTTAACACTGTAATATCAGTTAATAAACAGACTTTTATTAATCGTATTTATGAATTGGGGAGATGTGTTGTTCAGTTATTCATAATTTGCAGTTAGTATTATAGGCTTTTCGAACTTTTAATCTCTGTGAATGTTTTTCGAATGATAAGATTTTTATTCTTATTTTTACATAATTCTGAATTCAGAAACTATTAAAGTTAAAATTATGACAGATCTTAAAACAACCTACCTGGGGATGCAGCTTAAAAATCCCGTTATTGCCGGCGCAAGCAATATGGTTACCTCAGTTGATAATTTGAAGGCTCTTGAAGATGCAGGGGCTGCTGCAATTGTGTATAAGTCATTATTTGAAGAACAGATACAACTCGAAAGCTATGAACTTGAATCGCAGATGCAGGATTATAATGAGAGGCATGCAGAGATGGTGAGTCTCTTTCCTGAAATAAAACATGCAGGGCCGCAGGAACATCTTCTTAACCTGAGAAAAGCCAAAGAAGCGGTAAAAATTCCTCTTTTCGCAAGTCTTAATGCAATTTATAAAGAGAGCTGGATTGAGTATGCAAAGCTAATTCAGCAAACCGGAGTGGATGGCATTGAGCTGAACTTTTATTTTATTCCCCTGAACTATGAGAAAGAAGGAAGAAGTATAATTAAAGAACAAATTGACATATTAATAGAGGTAAAGAAGAACGTAAGTATTCCGGTGAGTGTAAAACTAAGTCCATATTACACTAACACACTAAAGGTGATCACAGAGATGGATCAGGCGGGAGCGGATGGATTTGTCCTGTTTAACAAAATGTTTGAGCCGGAAATTAATATTGATGCTGAGGAGCATTTTTCACCCTTCAACCTGAGTAGTGAAAACGATCATCGCCTTCCCCTCCGTTATGCCGGATTACTCCATGGAAAGGTTAAGGCCTCTGTTTGCAGCAGCACGGGTATTTATACAGGCAGCGATGTAATAAAAATGATACTTGCGGGCGCAGATGCCGTGCAGGTAGTAAGCACACTGTATAAAAACAAAATTCAGCATCTTTCCGCTGTGCTGAAGGAAATTGAAGAATGGATGGGTAAAAAGAATTATTCATCTCTGAAGAACTTCAGGGGTAAACTGTCTGAAAAAAATACAGTTAACCCTTTTACTTATAAGAGAGCCCAGTATATTGATCTGCTGTTGAGATCAGGGGATCTCATGAAATCGTATAGTTTGAGATGATATTCTGATATCTTTCCCTTTTTTGTTACTACTTTGTGTCCTTTGTTTTAAAAAACCACGAAGGACACAAAGGGTTTCACAAAGGATACAAAGGAATGTCACTTTCCTGTCGCCACAATCTTATAGCTGGTTGAGACATCACCTTTCGTTATTGCCTTAAGGCGGTTATTTAGAAGTCGTTTTCTTAAAGGACTGATCCTGTCGACAAACAACACACCTTCAAGGTGATCATATTCATGCTGGAAAATGCGGGCTTTAACACCATCATAGATTTCTTCATGCCATTTAAAATATTCATCCTGATATCGTACATGCACAACTGAATGCCTTTCCACATCCTCCCTGATATTCGGCACGCTTAAACACCCTTCATTAAATGACCATTTCTCACCACTTTCTTTGATAATAACCGGATTGATAAATACTTTCCTGAAATCTTTCAATGCCGGATCATCTTCTTCCATTTCAGATGCATCGATCACTATCAGCCGAATGGATAGTCCTATTTGCGGAGCAGCAAGTCCTACACCATCCGAAATCTTCATGGTCTCAAACATATCTGTAATCAACTCTTTAAGACCGGGATAGTCCCAACCAATCTCCTTTGCTTTTTTTCGCAACACCGGTGTCCCGTAAACATAAATCGGATACTTCATATTTTATTTTTGTTTCTTTCCTGTTCGAGAAATGACTGCAAAAGGATAGCTGCACTCATCATGTCAATATTCCCCTTTATTCTTCGCCTGGATTTTTTCATACCTCCTTCTATCATAGCCCTTACGGCCATCTTTGATGTGAATCGTTCATCCAAAAGAGCAATCTTTTTATTCGGAAATTTCTTTTTCAGGGATGCAACAAACTGCTCTACCAAAGGTAACGATTCAGAACCGGTATTGTTCATCTGAACAGGCTTACCTACAACAATACATTCTACTTCCTCCCGTTCAAAATAACCGGCAAGAAAATCCAGCACTTCGTGTGCACTTATCGTGGTAAGTCCGGAAGCCCCGATCATTAACGGATCGGTAATGGCTATGCCCACTCTTTTTTTACCGTAATCAATGCCGATTATTCTTGTCAAAATGTTTTTTTTTGCAAAGATAATGAAAGTCAGGAAAAACAGGAATACAGGTAATGGGACTGATATGTGCAGAATGTGTTAATCATGTGTTTTTGATATTTTAAAATGGTAGTTTTGTATTACTTTTTGAATTACTTTGTCCTTAACAAAGGATGGTGCATTAAGAATGTGACGCCCTAAAAGTAGATTTTACATAATTGATATTCTGCACATTGCGCCTTTGCGCCTTTGCGTTTTTTTTATGTTTAACGAACTATTGTAATTTAACCTGATCTAAAAATTACCTTTCAATGATTTTATTAAAAAAAATAAATCTCAAATCCGGAGCATTCCATTGGATCAACAAACCTGAAAAGTTCACTCTGACAGAGGATCAACTAATTATTGAAACAGAGCCTGAAACAGATTTCTGGCAAAAAACCTATTATGGTTTCAGTAAGAGTAACGGGCATGCATACATGAAAAAAATTAACGAAAATTGCACTTTTACCGTTAAAACCAGTTTTAAAACCGGGACCATGTATGATCAGTGTGGAGTATTAATTTTCCTGGATAATGAAAACTGGGTAAAGGTTTCAGTGGAACATGAAAATAAGGATTTCGCCCGTTTGGGTTCAGTTTTTACCAACATGGGCTTTTCCGACTGGGCAACTGCTGATATCTCATCCTCCGTCACTCTGATGTGGTACAGGGTAAGCATAAAGGACAATGATGTATATATTGAATATTCACTGTCAGGAAAAGATTTTAAACAAATGCGCATGTTGCATTTACACAAACCGCTTAAAGATCTGTGGATCGGCGTGTATGCCTGCAGCCCTCTGAAATCAAGTTTCAGGGCTGTTTTTTCAGATTTCCGGATAGGTGACTGCACCTGGCCTGAATATAATGAAAAAAGTATTACTTAAATGGACATTAAAAGATTAGCATCACAATATAAAACCGAACTCCTTGACAATGTTCTCCCGTTCTGGATGGAACATTCCCAGGATAAAAAATACGGAGGGTACTTCACCTGCCTGCTCCGCAATGGTGAAATTTACGATACCGATAAGTTTGTATGGTTGCAGGCACGCCAGGTATGGATGTTTGCCAAACTTTTCAATGAAGTGGAGAAGCGCAATGAATGGCTTGAAATGGCAGTTTCGGGTGCTGAATTTCTTAGAAAATATGGACATGACGGAAAGCTGAACTGGTATTTCTCTGTGACAAGGGAAGGAAAACCACTCACCCAACCTTATAATATCTTTTCATATGCTTTTGCCGCCATGGCTTTCGGTCAGCTGAGCCTTGCCACCGGCAGTAAAGAGTATTCCGGGATTGCCAAAAATACAGTTAATATTATCCTTTCTAAACTGAATAATCCAAAAGGTCAGTGGAACAAGGCTTTCCCCGGTACCCGGAACCTGAAAAACTTTTCCCTGCCAATGATCCTGTGTAATCTTTCACTGGAACTGGAAAAGTTAATGGATAAAACTACTGTTGAAAGATTGATGACTGATTGCATTCATGAAGTCATGGAAGTATTTTACCGGCCTGAATCAGGTTTAATGGTTGAGAATGTTTCGGAAGACGGTAAGCTTTCTGATAGCTTTGAGGGAAGACTTCTTAATCCGGGACATGCATTGGAAGCCATGTGGTTTATTATGGATCTGGGTGAGCATTTAAAACAGCCGGAACTTATTTATAAGGCTAACGATATTGCGCTTCATATGCTTGATACCGGCTGGGATAAGGAATACGGAGGCATTTTTTACTTTCTGGACAGAATGGGATATCCTCCGCAGCAACTGGAATGGGATCAGAAACTATGGTGGGTTCATATGGAATCACTGGTGGCCATGATTAAGGGTTATAATCTCACCCGGCAAGAAGAGAATCTGCAATGGTTCCAAAAAATACACCATTATACCTGGGAACATTTTAAAGACAATGAATACAGGGAATGGTTCGGTTACCTGAACCGGAAAGGGGAAGTATTACTTCCTTTAAAAGGAGGAAAATGGAAAGGGTGTTTCCATGTTCCAAGGGGGCTTTATCAGTGCTGGAGGGGGTTGGAGAGGTTGAGTGGTTGAGTGATTGAGTGGATGAGTGGATGAGTGGTTACGTGGTTACGTGGTTACGTTGAGTGGTAACGTAGCAGCATAACTATTTAGACGGGATCACGGAATCAAGGGATCACGGAATCAAGGGATCACGGGATCACGATATCACAGGATCACGGAATCAAGGGATCACGGGAACAGTGGAATTGTGTAATCTTCTTCAGACTCACATTAATCAATTACTCAATTAATCAATTACTCAATTAATCACTCCCTACAACAGGATGCACAGCCGTGAGTCACTATTAATCCACATAACCACGTAACCACTCAACCACGTATCCACGTAACCACTCCTAATTAAAACAAGTGGAATGTAACGGTTAATCCCGACATAACCACCGACACCATAGTCATAAGCTTAATAAGGATATTCAGTGACGGGCCGGAAGTGTCTTTAAACGGGTCGCCCACTGTATCACCTACAACACCTGCTTTATGGGCATCGCTTCCTTTTCCGCCGAGATTACCTTTTTCAATATATTTTTTAGCATTATCCCACGCACCTCCCGAGTTATTCAGCATACATGCAAGCGTAAATCCGGCGGTAAGGCCTCCTGCGAGGAGTCCTATCACACCTGCAACACCAAACAGAACTCCAATAAAAACAGGTACTGCAATAGCCAGGAGTGAGGGGATCATCATTTCTCTCTGAGCTCCTTTGGTGGATATGGCCACGCATTTGGCATATTCAGGAGTAGCAGTACCTTCCATGATCCCGGGTATTTCCCTGAACTGGCGTCTTACTTCTTCCACCATGGAACCGGCAGCACGGCCCACAGCCTTCATTGTCATGGCACAGAATACGAATGCCATCATTGCTCCGATAAAAATACCTCCCAGGAGCAGGGGATTGAAGATAGTGAGGTTATATGCATCTACAAAATCCTGCATGGTAACGGATGCCATATTTACCACCTTTTCTCCGGCCTCAGCAACAGGAACCATGGCTGCTTTGGCATTATAGAATATTACATTTCCTACTTGTTTGATCCCATCACCCGAATTGGCAATTTTATTGATCCATATTTTCACTTCTTCCATATAAGCTGCCAGAAGGGCCATAGCAGTGAGGGCAGCCGATCCGATAGCAAAGCCTTTACCGGTGGCGGCAGTTGTGTTTCCAAGCATATCAAGTGCATCGGTCCTTTCCCTTACTTCTTTGGGAAGGTGCGCCATCTCTGCATTTCCTCCTGCATTGTCAGCAATAGGGCCGAAAGCATCTGTAGCAAGGGTTATTCCGAGAGTGGAAAGCATACCCACTGCAGCAAATCCGATCCCGTAAACACCCATGGCAAAATTTGAAAATCCTCCGGCGAAGCCAAAAGCGGCAATGATACCGGCGGTTATGGTAACCACAGGTACCCAGGTAGAGAACATCCCTACTGCAATACCATCTATAATAAGAGTAGCCGGACCGGAAAGAGCCTGATTAGCAATTCCCCTGGTAGGCTTGTATTCATCTGAAGTAAAGTACTCTGTACCCTGTCCTATGATAACACCGGCAAGAAGTCCGGCAACCACTGAGCCAAACACACCCCAGGTGATCCATCCGGCATATGACATAACTGCAATTGCAATAAGTATCAGCACAGAGCTTCCTCCTGTACCATATAACAGTGCATTGAGAAGATTTTTCTGCGTGGCAGATTCCTTGGCACGAACCATATAAATTCCAAGAATGGACAGGATAATGCCAATACCGGCTACAACCATAGGGGCTATAACAGCCTTCACCTGATCGAGTCCTGCCACGGCAGGAATAGCAGCACCAAGAGCAGCAGTAGCCAGAATGGATCCGCAGTATGATTCATACAGGTCGGCGCCCATGCCTGCTACATCACCTACATTGTCACCAACGTTATCTGCAATAGTAGCGGGATTTCTCGGGTCGTCTTCAGGAATACCTGCCTCAACCTTACCTACGAGATCAGCTCCCACGTCGGCAGCCTTGGTGTAAATGCCTCCGCCCACACGTGCAAACAAAGCCTGAGTGGATGCTCCCATGCCGAAAGTAAGCATGGTAGTGGTTATTTCAACAAGTTTATGATGTTCGGTAGTTCCGGGATGAACAAATTCCAGTCCAAGGAAATGCAGTCCGTTAGCCATATGTTCGGGAGTATACACAAAATCATTGAGGATAAGATACCACAATGCTATATCAAGAAGTCCGAATCCAACTACAACAAGTCCCATCACAGCACCACTCCTGAAGGCAACCTGCAGCCCTTTGTTAAGAGATTGCGTTGCGCCATGTGCAGTCCTTGCCGAAGCAAAAGTAGCCGTTTTCATTCCCAGGTAACCGCAAAGACCCGAGAAAAAACCACCTGTCAGGAATGCGAGGGGAACAAACGGGTTTTGTACGCCCATGTATGCAAGGATAGCAAGAATAACGACCAGCACTATGAACACTAAGGTCACAACTCTGTACTGTCTGTTGAGATATGCCATTGCCCCTTCACGAACATATTGGGCAATTTCTTTCATTCTATCTGTACCTTCCGAATTCTTCATCATGGATTTGAAGAATACCCATGCAAAAACAAGAGCTGTTACTGCAGCTACCGGTATAAACCAAAAAATACCACTGGTGGAGTCCATATTAATACGATTTAGTTATTATTTAAATAAATGTGTCGTGACAAAATTGATTATGAGCGCATTCTGTGTTTTTCGCAAGAGACTCATGACCTTAATTTCAATATTAAAAGCTTTTTGAATAAAGCTGCAAATATAATTAAACCCTGATGTTTTGCAAATACTAATATGTAAAAAGTGGAATATGGCATACACAGAATCAGAGGATCACAGCTACACGAGATCAGGGATCACATAAAGCACAAATACAATTTCTATTGATTGAAGGGTCAGCGTTCGGCTTCGCTGGAAGGGTCAGCGTTCGGCTTCGCTGGAAGGGTCAGCGTTCGGCTTCGTTGGAAGGGTCAGCGTTCGGCTTCGCTCACTCTGACCTTGTAATTGCTGGAGTTGGAAGTATTTTTGCATTTGGCTAATTCGTGTAATAGTTTAAAATCATAATTAATCAGTGCTATTTTTTTAGCTCTTGTCCAACCTTTTACTTGTTTCTCATACCTGATTGCTTTTATTGGCTGGTCAAAATCCTTACAATACACAAGTTTTAAAGGTCTTCGGATGAATGTGTATGAATTGACATGTAACCCAGTCATATGTTCAATAAACCGTCTGCCTACATTATTTGTCACCCCAACATAAAATGTGTCATCTGCACATTCCAAAATATATACATATAGTTTCTTCATTGAATTATAGCATATTTCAAATATCATTTACCAAACAGTCTGGCGGGTCTGAGTGAGCGAAGCCGAACTCACCCCGCCCACCCCTCCCTGTCCAGATTCCTGTAATTAATAGCTTCCGCCAGATGGTGAGGCTGGATGTTTTCTGCATTGTCAAGGTCAGCAATGGTTCGGGAAACTTTCAATATCCGGTCATATGCTCTTGCTGACAAACCCAGACGTTCCATGGCATTTTTCAGAAGTTTGCCACCCTCCTCTGATATTCTGCAATAGCGCCGTAATACGGATGATGACATCTGGGCATTGGAATAAATCCCTTTAAGATTTCTGAATCTTTCCGACTGAATGTCCCGGGCTTTCATCACCCGTTGCCGTATCACATCACTTTTTTCTGCATCCCTCATTTCAGCGAGCCTGCGGAAGGGAACCGGAACAATTTCAATATGAATGTCTATGCGGTCAAGTAAGGGACCGGAAATTTTGTTCAGGTATTTTTTAACCATCCCCGGATTGCAGACACAATCCTTGTCGGGATGGTTGTAATATCCGCAGGGACAGGGATTCATACTTGCGACCATCATAAAACTTGCAGGGTATTCAATTGCAAATTTTGCTCTTGACACAGAAATTTTTCTGTCTTCCAGAGGCTGACGCATAACTTCCAGCACATTCCTTTTAAACTCAGGAAGTTCATCCATGAAAAGCACTCCGTTATGAGCCAGTGATATCTCTCCGGGCTGGGGAAAATTTCCGCCTCCAACCAGGGCCACGTCAGATATGGTATGATGCGGGCTCCGAAAAGGCCTTCGGGTCATCAGTGAACTGTCTTTTCCCAACTTGCCGGCTACAGAATGAATTTTTGTGGTTTCCAGAGCTTCATCAAGGGTAAGGGGAGGGATGATGGTTGGTAACCGCTTGGCTAACATCGTTTTACCGGCACCGGGAGGGCCTACCATAATTATATTATGGGAACCCGCCGCTGCCACCTCCAATGCACGCTTCACATTTTCCTGTCCCTTTACATCAGCAAAATCAATATCCCATGCATTAATTTTCTCGAGAAATTCCTCCTTCGCATTAACAACAGTAGGTTGGATTGATATTTTCCCATTAAGGAAGTCAGCCACTTCAGTAAGGTGATTCACTCCAATAATTTCGAGTCCTTCTACCACTGCGGCTTCACGCGCATTTTCCCGCGGGATGATCAGTCCCCTGAAATCCTCCTTTTTTGCCCTCACAGCAATGGGAAGCACACCCCTTATCCGTTGCAGCGTGCCATCGAGAGAAAGTTCTCCCATGATGATATATTTGTCGAGCAGTGAGGAATTTATCTGGGATGATGCAGCCAGTACACCCACAGCGAGAGGAAGATCATATGCCGAACCCTCTTTGCGGATATCGGCCGGAGCAAGGTTGACCACTACACGCATATTAGGCCATTTATATCCGTTGGTCTTAATCGCCGATTCAATGCGGGGATGACTCTCTTTCACTGCACTGTCGGCTAACCCTACAATAAAAAACTTTATACCCTGACTTATATTTACTTCAATGGTAATGGTGGTGGCATTAATCCCCTGAACGGAGCTTCCATAAGCTTTTATTAGCATAATACAGAATTTTTGTATTGGGGATTAATGGAAAAAATTTGAAAAAAACAGCCAGGCTGGGGTGAGAATTATTTCACAGCACAGAATAGAAAAATCAAAATGGAAACCTTAAATTTGATTTAAAAATGTAATACAAATACTATGAAAAAACCAACAATTCCTGAAGAAATTAAGCAGGAGATGAACAAGATCATTGATGAGTTTAATAAAAAAATATTCTCTGACCGGATGGACAGGGTGGCATACTTTGCAGAATACAAGGGGAAATATCTTCTTTTAAACCGAAAAGAATACGGAAATATTTCGCCGGTAGCCAGGCTTACTTATACAGGAAATAGTAAGAAGTGGGATTTTGCAATATTTAAATGGAGCATTGAGCAATATGACCCTGAGGAGGATTATTTTCCCGGTGTGAAGTATGTTGACGGAACCGTGGAGGGTGCTATGAGAGCAGGGATGGAAGCTTATCCGGTTTGAAAATAACCGGAATAATTAAATTGCAAGGAATCATTACCGGATTCATGGAATTACTTAGACTACAAAAATCAAGAAATACTAAACATTATTACCAAACAAAAAAATCCTTTAATAATACAAAGGCTTATATACATTTAACTTATAAGGAACGAAAAGAAAGATACATTTGGGTAATTGATTCATGATAACAATCCTACTATTGAAGTGAAACACACAAGATTAATGAAGTCTTTTCAGGAAACGGACAGAGGATCCTTGCAGTAAAAAATATTGAAGCATTATATCTCCTTGATATTGACGATTATTCCTCCATTAATGATAAATTAAATAATAACCTGGTTACCCATTGGTCTTTTCCTCCATCCTTTTTATGGTTTAATAAAAAAATGGTTGACTTGCTCAATTAAAAATGTTAACTTGGATTCTCTTAAAGAAAAAGATCGTGGGAGACAGAAAAAATATTACTGGTGTCCGACTAAATAATATGAAATTCTTACGAAATAAAACGAAATAAAACTAAATAAACATACAAACAAATAACATGAAAAAACAAAAATTCACAATTTTAGTTATAATGATGATCGGACTTCTTACCGCAACAACTCTTTTTTCCCAAACATCTGACTTGTTCAGTAATGTGTTACATGGGGATATTAACGCTGTTAAGGAACTGATAACATCAGGAGCAGACATTAATCAGCAAAATGAGAATGGACGTACTCCCCTGATATTAGCATGTCTTTATAAGCAACTAGATATAGCGAAATATCTGATCTCCTCAGGTGCCGATATAAATGTAAAAGCAAAAGATGGAACTACAGCATTACTCGCATCTGCTGCTTTTTCACAGGAACTTGTTGAGCTTTTATTGTCAAAAGGTGCCGATATAAATGCAAAAACTGAAGAAGGGGGTGTTTTTACAAAATGTATTACGGGTATATTGTCAGGGAGGGTTTCGTTAGAACTAGCGGAAATTCTGCTGGCTGAAGGGGCTAATATTAATGAAGAATGTACCGTAGAATATGCTTACGGATATACACCTCTTATGATGGCTGCGAACTGGGATAATGAGGAACTGATAAGATTTCTAATCAAAAACGGGGCAAACATAAATGCCAGAGCAAAAGATGGCAATACACCCTTAACGCGTGCCGAGAAGAATGGGAACCCCAATATAATAAAGGTATTAAAAGACAGTGGTGCAAAATAATATAAATATTATGAAACCTCCATGATTGCGGCAAACGCAACCGAGTTTACGAGCTCGCCGTAGGCAATGAAAATATGGAGGTTCCACCCAACTATTAAATACAAAAAAAATAAAGGTATGAAAAATGTAGTTTTTATTTTTGCTTTAATCGGTTTTATTTTAGTGACCTATACACCTGTCAAGGCCCAGGTAAAAGACCCGGTAGATAAAGTTGAGGAAGAAGGGGGAGTCCGAATAAATAAAACTTTAAATAAGGGTATTGATAAAGGTTTTGACGCCATAGAAGGAGGTTTAAAAGGTGTCTTCGGAAAAGGAAAAAAAAGTACAGCTGACCAGAAAGTTCAACAAACACCTAAACAGGAAACTACAGTTAAAGAACCTGACCCGGTTACTGTAAAGACTTCTGACTATCAACAAACAGATCCTTCATTATCCTGGGCTAAATACGATTTTGTTCCTGGAGATAAAGTCATTTTCGAAGACAATCTTATTGGAGAAGAAAATGGAGAATTTCCTTCCAGATGGGACCTTGTCCGGGGAAATGTGGAAATTGCCAAAGTAGATGGCGATAATGTCATCATGATGAGGGATGGGGCTCCTTCCATCGTTCCTTATTTAAAAGATTCCAGGATTGATTATCTGCCAGATGTCTTTACTGTTGAGTTAGATCTTTATTACCCCGGTGATGGTAATTTTGAAATCTATTTATTTGACAGGAAAAATCAGAAATCCGGTAGCCCTTCTGGTTATACTTATCTTCAAGTACAGTACAACCAAATGTTTCAGGGTCAGGCAAGAAGCACCTACCCTGATGATAATCTTGCAAAAAGCAGGTGGATGCATATAGCCATTGCATATACTAATGGTAAACTGAAAGCCTATATGGATGATACGCGTTTAATTAATATTCCCCGTCTGGATTTTGATCCGAAAGGATTAACTTTATATACCTATCATGCCCGAAACGATAATATTTTTTATGTAAAGAATGTAAGGATCGCTGAGGGAGGTGTAAAATATTACGACCGCCTCCTGCAAGACGGGAAAATCATAGCTAGCGGTATTCGTTTTGATATTAACAAGGCAACTATTAAACCGGAGTCTATGGGAGTTATTAATGAGATATTTACACTGATGAAGGATCACCAGGATATTTCTTTCAGCGTGGAAGGACATACCGATAGTGACGGCGATAATGATCTTAATCAGAAACTCTCGGAAGAAAGAGCTAAAGCTGTTTTGGAAAAACTCGTATCTATGGGAATTGAACGTAACAGACTAACAGCTAAAGGATTTGGTGAGTCTAAACCTATAGATGCAAATAGTACTGAAGAAGGCAAAGCAAATAACCGGAGGGTGGAATTTGTGAAGATGTAAGAAGTTGAGAATTTGATTAATTGATTATCTGAGGAATTGAGTAATTGATCAGAAGTTTTTCAATAAGTCCTCAAATATTATAATCCCCTTCTTTCTGCTAATATTTAACATAGTCAATGATTACTAACTTTAAGCTCAGAAAAATAAACTGCGGAGAGGAATCAATTATTCTGAACATTGTAAAAACAGTGCTTTCTGAATATGGACTGGAAATAAACCCTGACGACACGGACATGGATCTGTCTGACACCCGTAAATATTACTTTGACAATAAGGGCTGGTTCGCAGTACTGGAGAAAGATAAAGAAATCATAGGTTCTTACGGTATTTACAAAATTGATGAGTCAACATGCGAACTCAGAAAAATGTATTTGTTAAAACAATACCAGGGACTGGGCCTGGGAAGAATGATGATGGAGGATGCCCTTATAAAGGCTAAGGAATTAGGCTATTCCATAATGGTTCTTGAAACAAACAAGCGACTTGACAAAGCCCTTTCTTTATATTACAAGTATGGGTTTAAAGATTATGTGCCGGATCATTTGTCAAGCCGTTGCGACCTGGCCTTGCAAAGAGAAATTTAATCATTAATTTGAAATACCCCTTACAATAGTTCGTTATGTTTTTATAACATACTGATAATGAGAGTTTTGTTAATTCATTACAGCATTGTACTTTCTATTGATAATCAATACTTTGCGCCTTTGCGTTTTCTTTTAATTTAACGAACTATTGCCTTTAAAAATTAATTATACAGACATGAAGAATTTTTTTACATCCATTTTATTAATTTCAGGAATATTCCTGACCGGACAAACCATTGCACAGCCGCCACAAAAAATCAGCTATCAGGCTGTTGTGAGAAATGCAGACAGCCAGCTTATTACTAATAAAGAAATTGGTGTCCGGATCATTATTTATAAAGATTTGCCAATCTATAACGAGGCTGTTTACGGTGAAATCCAAACTCCTTCTACCAATGCAAACGGACTTCTTAGCATTGAGATAGGAGAAGGGGTGGGATTTGATACTATCAACTGGGCTGAAGGGCCCTATTACCTTTGGGTTGGGATTGACCCGGCCGGAGGTTCCAGTTATACAATCACCGGGGAAAGCCAATTGCTAAGTGTTCCGTATGCGCTGTATAGCAATATTGCTGACAGTGTTATTTCTATAACAGAAAAAGACCCTCTGTTTATTGATCATCCCTCATACTCGATTACCACAGAAAATATCGATGAATGGAATAGTGCCTATAACTGGGGAGATCACACAGCTGCCGGGTATCTGGATGAAATTCCCGGTATTAACCAGACGCTGGAAAGCAGTAATACCGCGGAAGGGACTTTAGGGATCACAGGCCTCGCGGAAACAAGCATTAACACAACTGGCGCTGCTCCCGCTACAAGCGCTATACTCGATATATCTTCAACTTCCAAAGGTGTGTTGGTGCCCAGAATGAATATGACAGACATAATGTCCATACTAAATCCTGAACCGGGTTTACTGGTAATGGATACTACTGCAGGAAATTATAATATTATGGTATATGATGGCCTGGAATGGATAAAGATTATTAAGAACTCTTCCAATTATGGAGGGCTTGCTTTATGGAACCAACTGGGAAGTGAAGAAGAGGTGATGAATAGCAAATACGGCCCCGGGGGAACAATTACAGGAAGTTCCTATGCTTTTGAACCCGGCTATGAAGGTAACGGATATGTAAGACAAGCAACAGGAGATAATTATGTCAGTTTTCCCGGATCCATACTGCAAAATCTTAAAGAAAAAGGGACCGTGGAATTATGGGTAAAACCGAAAGTAGTTAAACCGGAACCTTTTACTTACGGAGTTTTTGCTATTGTGGGAAATATTTTTGGGACAAACAGTCATGTATATATTGCATGGGGCGATGGTGTTTCCGGCACAGGATTTTATGGCACAGTGAATTTCGATGGCACCGGTCATCAGACTCCTTTTGAAGAAACTCAGTTTGAAGCTGTTGTCGGCGTGCCATTCCATGTTAGTATCTGTTGGGACGTAAACGGAATTGAAGGATCAGCAAATACGATCAGACTTTACAGGGACGGTGAGCTCATAGGAACATCTGATGAAACATGGGATGCGGAAAATACTTCCACCAACTATGAAGGATTTAACCTTGGAATGGGACCTGATGCAGAGGGTTACGATAAATTTATTGTAGATGAACTTAAAGTGTGGGATTATGCAAAAACCAGTTTTATTCCAAAAACAGGAACCTACATTGCAGGCGATCTGGAAGTGGGAGGAACTATTAAGGGAAGTATTCAGGTTGACACTATCCATGTTTCACAGATAACCGGCCTGCTGGGAGACGGATATACTCTCAGGTTCCCTGATATTTTGGATAACCTGGGCACTATTGAAGTGGATGGTATTGGAAGCAATAATGCGGTTATTTTAAACGGACCCGGGTATGATGTGGAAGCTGTTGAGAGATATAATCAATGGGGAGAACGTGATGACCTTCCGGGAAGGTCAATGGAACACCCTGTAATATTTGAAGTGGATGATACAGATCCTGTATGGCTGGCTGATATGATGTCATGGTTTGATGAAACAAACCCTACCACAAAAAACATGGCCGTTATTGTTCCGGATGTTGCAGGGGATCAATCAATACGCTGGAATTATACTTCATTTGTGCCCGATGGCTATGAACCTGGTGTGGATAACAGAACACGCTTCAGGTTAATTAACAGCAAACTGCCCGATATAATTCTTGACATTAATCTACAGGAACCCGATCCGTTTGGTAATGAATGTTCCATGAACTCAGATCCCGGGCCGGAAATATTATTTGACGGACAGAAGTTTGGTTGTCCTGCCATTGAAGTGGATACAGCAGGACAAGTGATGACATTAACGTGGGAATTTGTTGAAGCTAATGGTGTATGGGCATACTTTAACAAATATTTAAAGGGATATGAAACAAAATTTCAGGTAGTAGCTTCATGGATGATACCGGGGCATGGCATTAAACAAAGCACCTTTGATGGTTGTTTTGTTCTTCATTTTGAACACCTTACAGGCTTTGGACTGGATAAAAAATCCGTTTTACAAATAAAGATCTGGTATGTAAGGATGAGGGAAGCATAGGATGGGATAATATTCTGTTTGTCAATAGTTCGTTATGTTTTTATAACAATTTGATAATATGCATTTTATAAATTTATTTCAATATTGTTCTTTCTATTGACAATCAACACTTTGCGCCTTTGCGTTTTTTTTATCTTAACGAACTATTGATTATATAGCCCGGTGAAAACTATTACAGAATATAAAGCACTCAAGAACAAACACATAAACTACATAAATATATACTGATGAAAAATCTAATACCAAAATCATTAACCTTACTCATCGCCGGAGCCGGCATCTCTTCCTGTAATTCGCAAAAAACTGATCAGCAAAAACCCAATATCCTTTTTATCATGAGTGATGACCATACCCAACAGGCTATAAGCGCCTACGGTTACGATCTTCTGCATACCCCTAATATTGACCGCCTGGCTGAAGAAGGAGCTCTGTTCAGAAAAAGTTTCGTGACCAACTCCATTTCTGCCCCCAGCAGGGCAGTATTATTAACCGGAAAATACAGTCACCTCAACGGAAAAGTGGACAATATAAATGCTTTCGACTGGGATCAATCCTCCTTTCCCAAATTATTACAACAGGCAGGATATCAAACCGCACTGGTGGGGAAAATCCACCTGGCAGGACTGCCCCAGGGTTTCGATTACTCCATTGTTTTGCCCGGACAGGGAAGTTATTATAATCCCGTTTTCATCGAAAATGGAGAAGAAAAACAATTTGAAGGACACTGTACTCCGCTGACCACGGAGTTTGCAATAAACTGGCTGGAAAACATCCGTGATAAGAGCAAACCATTCTGCCTTCTTTACCATCAGAAAGCACCCCACCGGAACTGGCTTCCGGAAACAAAATACCTCGACTTCCTCGAGGACCGGGAATTTGATTTTCCTGAAAATTTCTTTGATGATTATTCAGGCAGGGGGGCCGCTGCCCGTGAACAGGAAATGGAGATAGTAGGCCATATGAGATGGGGACATGATATGAAATTTGAATATGATCCATATACAGGAAAACCTACTGAATTTATCAGGGATATCGAAAGAATGACAGATGAACAACGTAAAGCCTGGAAAACTGTTTACGATCCCCTTAATGAAGCCTTCCTTGCCCGGAAACCCGAAGGGAAGGAACTCGCTAAGTTCATGTTCCACCGTTACCTGCGCGATTACCTTAAATCTGTTAAATCTGTTGACGACGGTGTGGGTGAAGTGATGCATTATCTCGAAAAAAATAAGCTGCTGGATAATACAATCATAATATACACTTCCGATCAGGGTTTTTACCTGGGAGAACATGGATGGTTCGATAAGAGGTTTATGTATGAGCAATCGCTCAGCACACCTCTGGTAATGCGTTATCCGAAGGAGGTAAAAAAGGGAACTGTAGTGCATAAAATGGTGTTAAATCTTGACCTGGCACCGACTTTACTCGATTACGCGGGCTTAGAAAAGCCCGCCGATATGCAGGGTGAATCATTCCGAAAGCTGGCCGCAGGAAAGAAAGTACCCTGGCGTGATGCCATCTATTACCACTATTATGAATATCCTTCTGTACATATGGTAAAGCGGCACTACGGTGTGCGCACCGATCGTTATAAACTTATGCATTTTTATTATGATATCGACGAATGGGAGATGTATGATCTCGAAAAAGATCCGATGGAAATGAAAAGTGTTTATAATGACCCTGCTTATGCTGATATACAGAAACAGCTTCATAAAAGGCTGGAAGAATTAAGAGCTGAATATGGGGATTCCGATGAATCAGCGGAGAAATATTTAAATATTTTTCTGGAATCAAAAAATAATTAACTCAAGTATCCCAGATAAGAGTAGTCTTAATAATACATTACAGATTAAATATTACGAAATTTTTCCTTTGTGTGACTTTGTGAAATCCTTGGTGGCCTTTGTGGTATAAATTAAACAACTCTTTTTTACCACAAAGGCACGCAAAGTACACACGAAGGTACACAAAGGAAATACATGTAATTCCCTCATTCCATCTCCTGATACTCCAGCACCCTCTGTTCCTTTATCCTGTTACCCAGGATAAAGCTATAGTTTTTGGAACCTTTGTTCCGGTATTTTGCCCATGCATCCTGCGCCCACAATCTGGCTGTTTCCAGGTCACCAAGAATTTCATATACCACCGCCAGATTATGAGATGCGCGGCCACGGGTTTTTCTCTTGCCTGTGTTTACAGCTGCTACAAGGTATTCTATTGCCTCATCCCAGTTATTAACTTCCATCATCCGTGCTCCTATCTTAATATTAATATCTCCTTTTGACCTTTTGTAATAATTGCGAACCACAGGAATCCATGTGGGCGCTATTCTCTGTCCATATATTACCCCGGCCTGGTAACTCGCATCTTTTATTGCCCTGTCTTTTTCAACCAGCCTGTTTATTGCCCCTGCAACGGTATTGACCTGTCCCCGCCAGTAGGTTTCATGACGATACAACTCCTGGTCAACAATTCTTCTTTCTTTTACGTCATACAACCTGAAACCGGTTGTTACAATTACCATGTTTGTCGGGATGATGTAATCTGAATTAAACACTTCAAGAGCAATAAGCCCCTCAGCATTAAACTCGGCACAAAGACCGGCTACCTCATCCCATGGTAATGGTTCGGGAAATTTACCGGGAAGATCTTCCTTTGGCAAGGTTCTGCCTGTCCTTTGAATTGTAAATCTCCGCGATTCCTGCAGGAAACCGGCAAAACCATCAATAGCCGCCTGGGAAGCTACCTTGCTTTCATTAGGAAGTTCAGCAGTGATCACTTTCCCCAGCACACCTTTAGGGGCCTCCGAACGGTTAACTACTGCGAGGGTCTGAATATGATTTGGAACATTTACGAGTGCCGGCACTAAAGCCTGGAAACGAATCTCAGGTGCACCGCAAATCATAAAAACAATACCGGAAAATATCAGGATCTTAATTGTTCTCATGGCTTTTAAATTAATAATTTTTCAAATCTACGAAATAGTGATATTACTTTCAATAAAATCTTTTTTACCTTTATGCAATATTGAATAATAATATCCCTTATAATACATTAAAGCGTTATAATTTTAAACTTAGGTTGTCTCTGTTAATCTGTAAACAACCTTCATGCCGGATTTCATATTTTTCAGATAAAAGTTACATGTTGGATAAAATTATTCCTATGAGGAGGTATCTTTCAGATATTATTGAAAAAGGCGAAGGTTTACATCTGGATTTTAAGTTCGAGATCAGCGATGCGAGAAAAATCGCAAGAACTCTTGTTGCATTCTCAAATACTGAAGGAGGTAAGTTACTCATAGGGGTTAAGGATAACGGTAAAATTGCCGGCATCAGGTCAGAAGAAGAGTATTTTATGTTGGAATCTGCTTCCTCACTGTATTGTAAACCCCGGGTAAATTATAATGCTAAAAAATGGGCCATTGAAGGAAAAACGGTTCTTGAAGTGGATATTCCTCCGGCAAATACAAGACCTTACCTGGCGATGAACCATGACGGCCGGTGGCTTGCATATATAAGGGTATACGACCAGAATATACAGGTAAATTCCATCCAGATAAGAGTCTGGGAAAATGCAAAAAGAAAAAAAGGTGTATTTCTGAAATATACCGAAAAAGAAAAATTCCTTATGGACTATCTGGAAAAAAACCCTGAAATAACGTTGCCCGGATTTTGCCGGCTGGCAGAGATCTCCTACAGGAAAGCTTCAGATATAATGGTAAAACTGGTCAGTCTGAAGTTGATCAATATAGTATACAGTGATAAATCTATAGTTTATAAGTTAAATTCTATCTGAAACTAATTTCTCATGGCAAGAAGCAGTTATAAAAACGAATTCCTGTTGAAACTGACAGGAAATATCCTCTTGTGGATCTGTTTCAATGCAGGGAACATTGCAGCCCAGTCTGTAAGCTTTGAACATTACAAAGTACAGGACGGATTGTCTCAAAGTGAGATCATTTGTATATTCCAGGATAGCGAAGGATTTCTCTGGTTTGGCACTCAGAACGGGCTCAATAAATTTGACGGGTATTCTTTTGAAAAATTTTTCAGGGACCCGACTGACATAAACACACTTTCAAATAACTGGATATTTTCCATCGCTGAAGATAAGGAAGGAAATCTTCTGCTCGGCACAAAAGGAGGACTAAATACATTCAATAAAAAGACCGGTTCTTTTTCCCTTATACCGCATAAACCCGATACTTCCCCTGTACAGGACAATTTCGTATATGGTTTGGCTGCTTCCGGTTCAACCTTATACGTAAACACTCCTCCTGTTTTAACAGAAATTGATCTGAAAAACGGTTTATTAAAACCATATCAGAATAATTCCGGATACACCGGTGCATTATATGACAGGGGTTCACCGGTAATTGTCAGCCAAACCGGAATAGTATGGGCCGGCACACACAACGGCCTTTATGCATTCAGCCCGCAATCCGGCACTTTCACTGATTTCGTTCATAATGAAAAAGATAAATCATCATTGAGTCATAATCATATTACAGCACTATTCGAGGACCAACACGGGAATATTCTTGTCGGGACGGAAAACGGATTAAACATTATCCATTCCGAAACTTATAAGATAAGCGCGTATTTTCATGAAGATAACACGCTCTCAGGACTCAGTCATAATTTTATTCGTTCTGTATTCAGAGATACCGAAGGAGATATATGGGTAGGGACAGAAGGGGGCGGCCTCAACAAAATGCACCTGGATGCAAAAACCGGTGATGCTAAATTTGAACATTTTAAAAGCAGCACCGATTTAAGATATTCGGTAAGCCACAATATTGTATATGCTCTCTATGAAGACAGGTCCCTCAATCTCTGGATCGGGACCATTGCCGGTATCGACAAAGCAGATTTAAAGAAAAAAAGCATCAGCTATTATAAAAGAACAGATAACCCGGCTTTTTTTGACCTTCCCGATAATATCATTGCTTCGGTGTACAAAGATAAGTCAGGCAAAATATGGATCGGTAGCTGGGGAAAAGGACTCTTTATTCTCGATCGGAATACACGTAAAATAATTCAGTATAACTCGGATTCCACGGGTTTAGTTAATATCCCTGAAAATCACGTTCACGTGATCTTTGAAGATTCCAAATCCCGGATATGGATTGGTACCCGCAACGGAGTATCGGTTTATAATGCTCCAACCGGAAAATTCATTCCGGCACATGAATATTTTCAGGCTCCGGGCTTTGACTGCTTTGACAATATAAGGGTCTATTGCATGATGGAAGATTTAAAGGGACAAATCTGGATTGGAACAGGTAATGGAATAAGAATTCTGGATGCAGGTAAAAAAAATGTTACTTTTCTTAAATCGGAAGGAGAATCACCCGTTAAAATCAGCAGCAATCTGGTTTATTCCATCCTTGAGGACAACGACAGGGAAATATGGATCGCCACATCAGAAGGACTGGACAGATATTTGCCTGAAAACAATACGATTACACATTATCTTAGCTCATATATAAACCCGAATACCATTTGTGATAACTTCACTATTTCTCTTCACAAGGATAATAATCAGAATATTTGGATAGGTACGGTCTCAGGCCTTAACAGATTCAATAAAAACGATTCTGTTTTTTTTTATTACTCAACAAAAGACGGACTACCCGGAAATATTATCTATGATATAATAGAAGACAGTAAAGGAAATTTCTGGTTTTCCACCGGTAGCGGGCTTGCTTTTTCTGATAACCCTGCTGAAGGATTTCAGGTTGTGGACGAATTAAGAGACCTCGAGTTTAACCTGAAGGCCGTGCACAGAAGCACTGACGGCGAAATGTTCTTTGGCGGCATTGAAGGGCTCGTCTCATTTTATCCCGATTCCCTGGCTGTAAACAACTTTATTCCACCCGTCAGGATAACTTCATTTGTGAAAGAAAGAGACGGATTGAGAAAAAAATTAAATGTTTATTCCGGTAAGATAGTTTTATCTCATAAAGATTATGCCTTCCGTATTGAATTTTCATCACTGGATTATACATACCCTGAACGCAACAGGTTTGTCTACAAGATGGAGGGCATATCCGACCGATGGATAGAGCTTGGAAATCAGAGGTTTGTGCATTTTACTAACCTGCCGGCAGGTAATTATATCTTCAGTGTTAAAGGGACAAATAATGACGGAATATGGAATGAAGAAGAAACCGGAATAAAAATACGGATTAATCCTCCCTGGTGGAGAAGTAAAAATGCATATGTTTTATATATTATGTTGATATTGTTTTCTGTTCTTATGATCATTAAAATAAGAGAGAAGAATCTGATACGGGAAAAGAGAATTCTTGAAGGAAAAGTAGAAGAGCGTACTGCAGAGATAGCACTCCAGAAAGCCAAAGTGGAAGCAAGTGAAGAAAAATTAAGTTCAGTGATAAGGTCACTGGACGACCTGGTTTTTGTGCTGGATGAAAATGGTATTTTCAGGGAATTTTACAATCCGGGAAAAAGAGAAACACACTACCGGCACCCCGACCTGTATATTGATAAATATTTTTGTGAAGCAGGACTCCCTGATCCTGTTACCGCTAAACTAAAAATTATATTCCATGAAATAAAGCAGGCGGATGATGTCCGTGATTTCGATTATTATCTGGGATCTGAAGATGACAGATACTGGTATAATGCAAAAGTATCTCCCAGGTTGAATAAAAAAGGGGAACTGACAGGTTTTGTCATTGTTTCACGCGATATATCCGAACGCAAGAATGCAGAACAGCTCCTGGAACAACAGAAGGAAGATCTTAAAACACTGAATGCCACAAAAGACAAGTTTTTCTCCATACTGGCACATGATCTTAAAAATCCTTTTGCACACTTATTTTCTATCAGTGAAGCTGTGATCAGGAATTACTCCGGACTGGAAGAAGAAGAAAAAATGCTTGCATTAAAGAATATTCATAAATCTGCAGAATTCATTTACGGATTGATGGAAAATCTGTTAACCTGGGCAAATGTCCAAAGGGGAAGTATTGAATATACGCCGGAAATATTTAATCTCTCAAGGATCATCGGAATGAATATCAACCTGTTTAAAATTCCCGCGGAAAACAAAGGAATACATTTGTTCACCAGCGTTGATGACGATATAATGGCATATGGTGACAGGGAAATGATCAATACCGTTATACGGAATCTTATTAATAATGCAGTAAAATTTACAGGTAAAGGTGGCTCAGTAACTGTAGAGGCAGAAAAAAAAGAAAAAATCCTGGAGATCAGTGTAAAAGACCAGGGAGTGGGAATGTCGGAAGAAGATTTGAAAAAGCTGTTCCGCATTGATGTAAAATTCAAATCCAGAGGAACAGCCGGTGAAACAGGAACAGGCCTGGGACTGGTATTATGCAGTGAGTTTGTTGAAAAAAACGGAGGAACGATCCGTTGTGAGTCAAAATTGAATCAAGGCACAACATTTTATGTGAGAATTCCGGCGGAAAAAGGGAATGGGGTTACGTGATTAGGTGGTTACGTGGATGAGTGGTTGAGTGGTTGAGTGGATGAGTGGCTGTGTAGGGACAAAATATCTATATGAGTAATTAATACAGAGTTGAGTAATTGAGTAATTGAGTATTTGAGTATTTGAGTAATTGAGTATTTGAGTAATTGAGTAATTGAGTATTTGAGTAATTGAGTATTTGAGTAATCGAAGGGGACGGAATGTATTTGCTCTTGGGTGACATGTGAAGGGTGACGATGGACCACGGGATCTCCACCTACGCTGAAGCTTGTGCCTCCGCTAAAGCTTCAGCGACACGCGGACGGTGGATGAAAACGGGATCACGGAAATTCTTTGTGTACCTTGGTGCATCCTTTCCGCGAGCGCTGACTGCGTGTTGCCGTAGCTTTAGCGAAGGTGCAAGCTACTCAGCGGAGGCGCTGTGTCCTTTGTGGTTTAAATTTTTCCCCGCCTATCCAAACAAAAACCTCGCCGTATTTTCGCCTTCGTGCAGTACTTCGTGTCCTTTGTGGTTTATATTTTTCCCCGCCTATCCAAACAAAAACCTCCCCGCATTTTCCCCTGCAATTTTTTTCATGATCTCATCCCCCATAGATGTATGGAAATTTACCCGCATGGCACGAAAGAATCCTTCCTTTACTACCATATAGTAATCGGAGCCGTATAAAACACGATCGGCTAACAATTCATTATTTAAAATAAGTGCCTTCAGTTCGGTATAGAATGACTTATTGTGAAGTGTATAAGAGAAGTCGGAATAGATATTCTCATACCTTTCCATCAGGTCAATGATCCTTGAGACCCAGCTATCTCCCTTTCCTCTTAAAAACTTTCCCCATTCCGCATCTCCACCGAAATGTGCAAGGTTAAGCCTTAGCTTCGGGAATCTCTCCAGCACGGGTATCCAGTTCCGGGGATGATTTAAATAGGTTGCATAATCTTTCTTTCCCCTGAATGATACTGAAACAGTCTTATCAGAAAAACCTTCTCCGGGAATATACTGATATCCCTGGATATCCCTTATGTGCCTTCTGGATGTATGAACAACAGCTCCGCCACAGTGCGCCGTTATGGGAATATTCTTTTCCTCACATACGGCAAATATAGCCATGAGATCAGGATGGGAAGGAAGATAACCAAGCGAAGGATAGATCTTCACACCAAAGAACCGGTACTTTTCATCCTGAGAAAAGACTTTCAGAAACATACTTTTCATTTCCGTGTTATTCGGATCGGCAGCAAAAAACGGAAGTATCTGAGCAGGAAATCTGTCCCTTACATTAACCATATTCTCAATCTGATCCGTATAGGAATGTATTGATTTTCCTGCTATTCCCACGCTCATGTCCATCATTAAAGTACAGAAAACAGTGTTATCACCCGGATAATAGTCTTTAAGTTTGATGAATATCTCTTCAGGTGACCGTGTTTTAAATACATTAATAAAATAGGCAAGATTACTTAAGGTATCAGTATCCCTCCTTTTAAAAAAACCATGAAGTTTCTTCTCTATATATGCAAGGAATCTCTCATTAAAAGGAAGCCGCACTCCAAGAAACCTGTCAGGCACATCACGATAGTTGAAAATGTGGGTATGAACATCAAACCTGCATGCCTTCTTTTTAAGGATACGTTTCATTTCCGGCGTAACACGGTCAAGGGGATTAGGTGAGATATTACTGAATTGCATATATGTTTAAAGAATAATGTCAGGATACACGATTTTGCAGTTTAATTCCTTAATTCCTCACCTCACATGTCACTTGTCACATGTCCCATGTCACTTCTTCAGGGCATCCCCGTCTTCGAATAATTTATATCAAGAGCTTCAAAAAGAGGCACATGCATCTTCAGCCTGTTACTGAAATCAATATAATCCTTACTTTCAGGCTGTGACCACACCACTTCAGCTATTGCAGTCATCCGGGGGAATGCCATGTATTCCACATCCCTGAAGGTTTTCATGTATTCTGTCCATACATTGCCCTGAGCTCCCAGTATATGTTTTGCTTTTTCTGCATCAAGTTCTTCGGGAACAGGCTCATATGAATATACCTTTTCCAGGGGAAGGAATCCCCCAATAGCCAGCGGCTCATTTTCAGGATCAGACTGGTAATAATCAAGGTAACAATGGGTAGTAGGACTCATAACCACATCGTGTCCCATCTCAGCTGCTTCAATACCCCCTTTTATACCGCGCCAGGACATGACGGTTGCATTTGGGGCAAGTCCGCCTTCAAGAATTTCGTCCCATCCGATCAACCGCCGGCCTCTTTCACTGAGAAACTTCTCTATCCGCCTGATAAACCAGCTTTGCAGTTCATCTTCATCCTTCAGTCCCAGTTCCCGGATCTGTTTCTGAACGGCAGGACTGGCCTTCCACTGATCCTTTTTTGCCTCATCACCTCCAATATGAATAAATTCTGAAGGGAAAAGTTCCAGCACCTCCTCAAGAACATCTTCAAGAAAGCGAAATGTTTCTTCAACAGGATTAAAAATTATGTTGGAGATACCCCACTCAGTTTTTACCTCCACGGGTTTGCCGGTAACACCAAGGTGAGGATAGGAAGCAATGGCAGCCTGAGCATGCCCCGGCATCTCAATTTCCGGAATAACAGTTATAAAACGATCAGCCGCATATTCCACTACCTCCCTTATCTCTTCCTGTGTATAATAACCACCATGTGGAATACCATCATAAACTCTGGGAGTATCTTTTAAATGCCCAATTATGGTTTCCTTCCTCCATGCTCCTGTCTCAGTTAGTTTTGGATACTTCCTTATTTCAATTCTCCAACCCTGATCCTCTGTCAGATGCCAATGAAACTTGTTAAACTTATATAATGCGAGAAAATCTATATATCTTATTACAGAATCTTTGGACATAAAGTACCTTCCCACATCAAGATGCATACCCCTCCAGGAAAACCTGGGATAATCAGTAATCTTTAACGCAGGAACAGGTATCCCTTTATCTTGTGAAGCTGCAGATGTAAAAATAAGTTGCTTCAACGATTGTAATCCGTGAAACAGACCCTGAACCGTTGGGGAGGAAATGAAGATCATCGCTGGCGTAACTTTCATTATATAACCCTCCGGATGAAGATCATCGTGTATATCAAGATTAAGAATGATCTGGTTCTTCATAGCCTTGGTAATAGCACTCTTAATATCGATGCCTGTAGCCCGGTTAACATCTGAAGAAAATATTGAAATGATCTGCTCAATTTCCGGATCCTTATAAATGTTGTAAATACTCGTGTTGGAATTAATTACAAAGGAACCTTTCCTGAGCTCTGTTAAAACCGGCTTTGGAATGATATTAACTGAAACTTGTTCATCCGGTATATTTTTACAGGATAACAAGAAAATCAATGCCAGGACAAGCAGATTAGATTTTTTCATGGGATTTAAAGTATTAAAATTTCAGATTATGATTTGTTGTCATTTAACTCTTTTCCCGATACAATCCGGAGCGCAATTATCGCCAGTTAATACCTTAACTTTATATGAGTTAAACTAATGCTAAAAATAGATTATTTTAGCAACTTATACAATAGATATTTTCCTATCTTTGAGTTAACTTGTGTGAATAAAAATTTTTACACTAAACGTAATACCATGATACGTTATCTGAATATAATACTTTTTGCCGGAATGATCATAATGAACTATCTGGCAAATGCATTGCCTCTCAATAACAAAACTACCGGTCAGCTTTCTGACCAGTTTCCCAATTTGTTTGTGCCGGCAGGCATAACCTTTTCCATATGGGGAATTATTTACTTATTACTGGCTGTATATTGTGTTTTGCAATTTTCTCCCCGTTCAAAGTCCATTGCGGAAGAAATAGGATGGCTGTTTGCCCTTTCATGTGTAATGAATGGATTATGGATTATAGCCTGGCATTATGAAAAATTGCCACTTTCCCTGGGTATAATGACAGTGCTTTTAATAAGTCTGATATTTATAAATATTGCGATTAAAGACCTTCCTGTTGGATTTATCAAAGCTGTATTCGGTATTTATCTTGGCTGGATATGTATTGCAACCATTGCCAATGTCACTGCTGTGCTGGTACATTATAACCTGAGCGGATCGGGAATATCAGAGGAAGCATGGACTGTAATAATGATTGCGGCAGGTGTTTTTATTACATCACTCACCATTGTCCGGCTTAATAATCCTTTCATTGGACTATCAGTAATGTGGGCATTTACCGGAATAATTATTAAGCAATATACCGATTACCGCATTATCGCTATGGTTGCATTAGCAGGTATTATAACAACTTTATATTTCACTCTCAACCCGCTTATCAGGGCATATTTTCAATAGTTTTTATAAATTAAAACTATTGCTCCAATATTAAATCAATATCTTTGATCCGAGACGGGTGACATGTGACGGGTGACGGGTGACGGGTGACCTGTCACCTGTCACCCGTCACATGTCACTTTCATAAAAAACATTGCCTCTATAGTCTATGGTCTAAAGCCTATTGAATAAACCTCCTGTTTGCATAAATAGCATCCCGTATCGCAGGTTTCAGTGTTTCCGCACAATTATAGATCATCTGAAAATCTGAAGGAAAAGGAATATATTCGCTTTCAATCTTTTTCCTTCCTTCCTCATCAAGAGCAGCCATATCTCCAACAACTCTCGCTGAAACATGCTGAAATACATTATTTGCACCAATAGGTTCTTTTACCAGCAGTTTTCTTACAGGTTTCATCTCCAGTATTTCCACCACTCCTTTAATAGTTACTTCTTTACGTTGCTGGGTTTCAATAAGTGTAGCATTAAGCGTTTTATAGAGGGGTATTTTGATATCATTGCCTGCTGTATCTTTCATTACGTTACCACGGGCATCAAGGGCATATTTAAAACCATCTTCCACCTCTTTTTTGTAAACCAGGTCGTTTACCTTTGACTGGTCAGGGGTAAGGAAAATATCCGTGATATTCACAACTACAAGGTAATCGTATTCAATTTCCTCATTAATATGTCGAAAATGATACTCTACCCATTCACTGCTCAATCCCTGTGTGTTAAAGTTTAAAAGCTCCTGTTCAAATTCGGGGGTAATGGATAATGCACTGGAATTAGTTACCTGGACCAATGTTTTACTTGTGCCTTTATATCTGGCTTCAATAATCATATCCGTAAGACCGGGGTATGAATCACCCGAATAATCTCTTGCTCTTATCAGCTGGTAATAGGCTTCACGATTCGATATTCTGTCGGGATTCTGCAATAACCTCTGTCCATTGGTATAATAGTATTCTGCAGCGCTTCTCTTAGCCTGTACTATCTCAGCGTCATAATCCACATATTCATAATTGATAACTGTTCCCTTCATATTCAGAGGGAGGACTGTTCTTACCCTGGATTGCCTGGCTTTAAGGTTGTCATATCTCAGAAATATCTCATCATAATTATTTGGATTGTTTTCCATTTTCAGGAATTTTATTCTTTCAAGATCCCGCTCATTAGCCAGCCTGTAAGCCCTATCCAGTGTCCTTACATCCTCGGTGTTATCCGGATTCTTGATTAGCCGCCTGACAGTTCTTTCAAGAACCATATCATATTGTCCTCTCTGCATTTGCTTATTTATGGAACTGCACGAGAATAGAAAAACGACCGGGAGAAGTAGTATAATTTTTTTCATAACGCTGAGGTTTTGGATAATTTTGCAATAAAATTAAAAAACTATTTTAATCTGTATAAATATAAATGTTTTTTTCAATATATTCATTTCACTTTCAATTTATAACTTAACGTAAAACCGTGAGTAAAGGTTACAATGAATGTTCCCGCTGATTATCAATGAAACATAAACATGCGTGTAACTACAAATCATTTCCTAACTTTGCAATTTTAATTAAATTCTTATGGCCGAACTTATCAATACGGCAAATGAACCTGAGAAAGCAATACTTGTGGGAGTTATCACTCCATCAGATACAGAAGAGGAGATAGCAGATTATCTTAATGAGCTGGCGTTTCTTACTGAAACTGCTGGTGCTGTTCCGTCAGGTATTTTTACACAACGCCTGGATACTCCTAATCCCAGAACTTTTATCGGATCCGGGAAACTTGATGAAATCCGGACTTTTATTGAAAAAAATGAGATCAACCTGTTGATCTTTGATGATGAGCTTTCACCTTCACAATTCAGAAACCTGGAAAAGGAATTGAATTGCCGGGTAATTGACCGCACCAATCTTATACTTGATATATTTGCATCGAGGGCTAAGACTGCGCATGCAAAGACGCAGGTTGAGCTGGCACAATACCAGTACCTGTTGCCAAGGCTAACCCGCATGTGGACTCACCTTGAAAGGCAGAGAGGAGGAATAGGTCTCAGAGGACCGGGGGAAACGGAAATTGAAACAGACCGGCGTATTATACGTGATAAAATTTCCAGATTAAAAGAAGAGTTAAAAAAAATTGATAAACAAAAAAAAGTTCAGAGAAAAAACAGGGGAAAAATGGTAAGGGTTGCCCTGGTTGGATATACGAATGTAGGGAAGTCAACAATAATGAATCTTATCAGCAAATCAGATGTTTTTGCAGAGAATAAACTCTTTGCCACACTTGATACCACTGTCAGAAAAGTAGTAATAGGCAACCTTCCCTTTCTACTTTCTGACACAGTGGGATTTATCCGCAAGTTGCCACATGACCTGGTGGAATCTTTTAAATCCACGCTTGATGAAGTAAGGGAATCTGATATCCTCATACATGTAGTGGACATTTCACATAAAGGATTCGAGGAACAAATTCAGATTGTGAACCAGACTCTTAATGAAATCGGAGCATCGGATAAAAGAATGTTTATGCTGTTTAACAAAATCGATGCGTATAATTATATCGTTAAGGATGAAGATGATCTGACCCCTGAACTAAAAAGCAACTGGACACTGGAAGATCTTAAAAAGAGCTGGCTTGCCAGAAACAACACCGAATCGGTTTTTATTTCCGCAAAGGAAAAAACAAATGTGGAGGAACTAAAAGACATGCTTTACAAAAGAATTAAAGAAATTCATATCAGGAGATATCCTTATGATGATCTGCTTTATTAATCGTAAACAAAATATACTTCAGCGGATTGATAATATTTCGTACCGTCCTGAAAAAAGTCTACATTTTTTTGATTAATACTATACTTGGTTTGTTTACGTTACTTTTTCCTGAATCAGCTTTATCTTTTCCGCCTCAATCAGCAGGATGATATAGTTTCGTTGTTGAGAGACAAAATGTTGTGTCTGTAAGGCGGATTTTCATATTGTCATTTTTCCTGGGGTTGCCACCCCTGGCTATTCAATTGATGTCCCGGGATTTTCTTGCAAAGACGCACAGCCGTGCGTCTCTACTGTGCATTCCGTCCCCTTCGTCCCCTTTGTCTTACTCATTTACTCATTTACTCATTTACTCATTTACTCATACTCTCATCCCCCTCAATACACCTCCCCTTCCAGCAGCCACTTCAAATTAAACACCGCAACATTAATCTCATCATATAAATTGTTTTCACCACCCTCATAAAGCAGGTAGATCGTTCCGTCTTTCCCTGCAGCCAGAGAAGAATATGCGCTACGGCCATGATCAACCATTCTTTTTACAGGCCATGTAGCTGCGCCATTAAAAGTTGCCCAGACGGTCATCTGGTAGCGCCAGCCACCTTTCCAGTCAGGCATACTATACAATAAAACATCCTTTGCATCTGTCACTCCATCAGGCATTCTTACCAAACCGGCACACATACCATAAGCCGGTTTACTGCCATATTTAAAATAGAAAGGTTCCCCTGTTTCATATAAATCTTCCGAAACAGACCAGTCAACATACCTGGCTCCTCCATCCAGGCTCCATGCTATCCTCCTCATATGATCAACAGACATGTGCGACCTTGAATTGTAGTATATTCTGCCGTCGGATAATTCTGCAAGCGTACCTTCACCTGTACCGGTCATAATACCGTCACTTACCTGCCATGTCTTTCCCCTGTCGTCACTATACATCGAAGTATTATAATTATACATCCAGTATTCCTGAGCATTGCTTCCTGCAGGCGGCTGAATTCGTCCGGGTATCAGCAGCCTGCCTCTATGTTCTCCATATTGCAGAGTAATCCCTGTTGACATGGCTCCGATATCAACAGGAACAGTTCCCGGTTCCCCTCCGTGTCCCATTGCATTCGGTTTCACAATTATATTCTCCTTTTCCCATGTATTGCCATTATCCTTACTTCGAAACAGACAGGGATCTTTAATTGATGGAGATAAAATGATAATATCTCCAGTTACATCATCTCTTATTACATTACTTCCATAAACTCCTTTGTCTGCCATGTTCTCTTCCGGCGACCAGGTTTTTCCCTTATCGTTACTTTTACGAAGGGATGCACATCCACGTCCGAATGCAAGGACAGTTCCATCCGGGGCAACAATAATGTGTGGTCCCCGTACCCTGGATTCTCCTTCCCTGATTTTAAATAAGGTCTGTGTATGAAAAAATGCAGGTATATTAGTTTTAACACTCTTTTCAACAAGATAGTTTGCAGCCATAACATCTGTCTCCCGAATTTTAAATCTTGTACTGACCACAGAATGCTTATTGCTGTCGTTCTTGTATTTTATATATGTCGTAGCAATAATAGTTCCGTCGGGTAATATTTCCATGCCCGGATAACCGCAATCTCTGCCTGCATAACTATGCAATAGCTTGATACGGTATTCTCCCGGCGTACCATTACGTATGTCTTCATAGGTTCCGACCCAGGCAACGAAATGTCCGTTTGTAGGACTGTTAACAGCCCTGTCGCGAAAGGCAATCACCAGCCGGCCGTCTTTTGTGTAAACACCCATATGCCTGTCGCCTGTTAATCCCCATGGAGTATCTTCAGGCTCACTCCATGTTTTACCTTCATCCCTGCTGAACATCATAAGGCTTCTCCCTTTATGGGTATTTTCCCTCATTAAACAACACAGTTCTTTCTGGGAAGGAGATCTGAAAACATAGGGCTCACAGGGCATTTTACCTTCCACATCGGCGATAACCTGTGGTTCCGTCCAGGTCATCCCGCCATCTTCAGTTTTTGTTTGCAATACTACCAGTGACTGTCCTTTCCTGCGATGATAGAACCCCATGTAATTACCGTCAGATAACCTTACTATACTGCTGAATGTCATAACACACTCAAATCCCAGGGAAGGCTGTTCAGTCCACGTTTTTCCACCGTCTTCACTCATTATGGAAGGCATTTTTGGCTGGGCGGAAAATACCCACAGCCTGATCTTCCCTGTTTTCATATCCATCATCCGGTAAATACTCGGGCAATTAACATGGTTTTTGAAGTTGGACGGCAACTGATCGTCTAATCTTTTCCAGCTTATACCACCATCCCTGCTCACTGCCATTGGCCCTGCAGGACCACCATGGCCAATGCTCCAAACACAGAACATGGTTTTATCGTCAGGTAACAGCAATGTAGTTGGATGCCCCTGGTATATTTCCTCCGTACCTGCTGCGATGATGACATGACGGTCGGATTCACCGGAAATATCAATAAGCGGAAGATCAGGGTTTTCCTGACCGGAGCATAGAATTACGCAAAAAGATAACATACAAAAATTGAGGATAAATTTCGTTCTCATAATATGTTTAATTAAAATAAACGTAAAGATACAAAGGCTGAAAATGTTGATTATTAACAATATCAGCAATTTAAATGCGAATGGTTAAAATACTCATTATCTGCGCAATGCAAAAATATAACGGACTATTTAAAAGAATAATACAGGGTAAATCACTCTGCCATAAAACTGTACAAATCTCCATTATCCAGGTAGAATCTGAAAGATAATGGTTTGCCTGCCGGTATTTTTTCCTTCTGACTCCAAACTACTTTTTGATTGATGTTATTTACTGTTATCACCTTACAGTCATCTTTACCATATCCTTTTATGATCCTGCCCTTATCATCGAGTAATTCAATCCTGAGTGTTCCTTTGGATACATCTGCATTGACAAACAAGCTGTTACCATTCGGAATAAAAGGCATAGTCTCCATTATTCCCGGGGATTTCCCGGAATGCAACGACACCATCCCATCCAGCCGCCAGGCTGCACGTGCTATTGACATTTCCTTATCGGGAAGGTAACCTCCATGTGTGGTTGTCATTGCTGTATAGTACATCCACATTTCATCGCCGACAATAACGGGAGAATTGCAAACACCAAGGATACTTCCTCTGTCGTAAGGATATGGCCCTAAAGGAATAACAGGGGAACGGTCGGAGCAACGTTCCCATTTCCTTCCATCTCTGCTGTGAACAAGTTGCACGTCAATAGGACCCTCTGCCATGCTCTGGAAAGGGTTTTTTTTGACCAGCGGTTCTCCCGTACGCCGGAAGTGGGTAACCAGACCCAGCCATTGATTACCATATGGGAAAGCTGACATGTTGTAAAATTCGGAGTGAGTACCACTCTCAAGTAACCTTGCCTGTTGATGGTCTGTTTCATCTGTAACCATTACCGGTTCAGGTTCCGACCAGTTTTCCATGTCGTTACTGACTGAAAGGAATACCTGCCTGCCGGTCACCCTGGGGTCTTTACCTATCTTGTGAAATGCAAGGTATTCTCCTGTTTGCGGATCCTGTGACAGAGTAATAGTATCACTGCTAAACAGCGCCGGTTTCGGATATTTGACCCAGTTCAGTCCGTCTGCAGAATAAGCTGCCCAATAAGCACTGCTTCCGGTGTAAGATTCAGCTGATCTGAATTTACTTTTCAGTTCATTCATGTCACTTTCGCGGATACCCCCCTTTACCGAACCAATAGCTTTATATCTTTTCGCCGGGTCAGGATCAAATTTATCCAGGATAAAACTGGGACTATGAAAATCAAATAACCGGATCATATTATTATCGCCCAGTTGATCAATAACAGGGCGTTCCCAGTTTACTCCATCTTCTGAGGTTGCGAAATAAACCGATTTGTAGCGACTGTACCACATTTTGAAAATTCCGGAATTTTCATCTCTTAGAACAGTTCCATATATGTATACCCTGCGGTCTCTTCTTCCGTTATATTCTTCCCCCTGTTCCCAGGGCATATCAGCTTCCAGGACCGGTCGTTCCAGTTTATTGCAAGCATGAATTTTGCGTTCTAAACCATTTATATTGGCAATCATTACATCATCAGTGAATAATTGCTTTACGCCTTTCCCGAGCACAGGAATATGAGAAAAACGTGACCTGGAAGTGCAGGCAGAAGCAGTACCGGAAAATGTCAGGGAAGGTATAATGCTATAACCTAACCCAACACATGACGACTTCCCGAGAAATAATCGCCTGTTAATTTTCATGCGTATAAATATTAATTATGTTATTGTATATCAAAATGTTCTGACTGCCTATCGGCAAATGGGCATGGAACCCCCATGTTTGTTCATATCCTTGTTGTGTATGACAGTGCATGGGGGTTTCATTTTTATATACTTTTATGTTCGAACAGTATTATCAACTCACTTTTTTGTTTCAATAATAACTACCCCATTAGCTCCCCTTGATCCGTATATTGCTGCACCACCATCTTTAATCACGTTAATGCTTTTTACCTGTGACGGTGATATTGACCTCAAAATATTACTGTTTGAAGGAACACCATCAACTACTATTAAAGCACTACTGCTACCCATTAATGTATTTGTGCCTCTTATTATAATTTCATTGTTTTCCACATGAACACCGGCAAAGCGACCTTTTATCATATCATAGATGTCTGTGTACTGATGTGTTTCATGCATTTCTTCCGTATGCAAACTTTCTACAGCATACATCTTATCTTTTTCGCTGATATGGCCATAACCAATGGCATGTTCAACATTTTTTTCGCCAGGTTTCAGCTTCAGGTTAATGGCGGCAAATCTTATTTTATCATTGAGTGAAACCTTCTGAGTATAGAAACCCGATGCGCTAACCTTTAGTTTATCTTTACTATTACAGATAACAGAAAAACTCCCGAGTGTGTCGGTAAGCACAATGTTTTTTGTGCTTCTCACCTTTATTTCAGCATTTATAATCGATATACTGTCAAAGGTAGTTACAATTCCCCGCACAGTGCGTAATTGTGCATGTAATGAAAACAAAAAACAGGATAATGCCAATAGCAATATGACTGTGAGCATTTTTTTCATGATTTTAAATTTAATATTTTTTTCTATGTTAACACTTCTACTTTTCTTAATAAAGACAAAAATCTCATATACGTACTCTACATCATAACCTCTTTTTGGATTTTTTTACCGTGCATTTTTCACCGTTAACGCTTTGTTTTTTATAAAATTAAGAAAATCAAACAACCAGCATCATTAAAAGAAATAAATTATTAAAATATATTAATTCATATAATACTTAGTAACATGCTTAGCATCCTCTAATGAATCTGCCTCATATATCAACGAAACTCCCGTCGGGAAACGCTGCTGGATTCTCCCTGACAATAACTCAACCTTATCTGCCTTTATCCTCAGTAAAGCTATATTTCTTTCTTTTGCCAATGCATAAACCCTGTCTGTATCATTTAAATGAGACTGTCCGAAATCAAAACACTGAAGGGAAGAAAGCCTGAAAATCCCGGGAATATTAAAATCAATCTTCCCGCAGGAATGAATTCCGCCACCTCCCATTTCTTTCAGAACAAATTCATCATGTTTAGCTACCTGTTGGGCATACATTTCCGGCGAGATCATAATGGCAGAATCATTGCGGATAAGAATATTGCCTTTGATAGCAGTTGCATGCTGATGGGAGAAACCATCATAACTATCAGTAATAAATGACTGGAGATGCCGGGCAAATCCCACCTGGGCGAGCGACATGAGATAAAGTCCTCTTTCGGTCATTTCAGGCTCCATGATAAAATCTTCATAAACTTTACTTCCCCTCAGTAATTCAAGAGTATCCAACGGGCCTTGTAAATCGGGAAGAACTAATTTTATACACTGTTTCAGTTTCGGGTAGTTATTGAGAACATCACCATAATATTTGTATCTCTCGATAACTTTAGGGCATATACCCTGTGAAAAGTCATATGGATCTCTCTCTAAGACAGACTTAAACTCTTCTGTTGATTCAAAATGTTTCACCCAGGGAGGATTATTCCCCCTTTGTTCTACTTTTCCGCCAAAAAGGGATGCAATGATAACCGTGCCAAAATTTGCCCTGATGGTATATGGAAGATCATCCTGAATTTCTGAATGAAGAAAAATACTGGTATCAAAAGCATGGACGAGTTCGTTAAACAGCATTTTTTCAGGATTATCGAATATCTCACAATGTGGAAATGGATGAATATCATTTGATTTCGGATAGGGGAAGGTGCATCTCAGAGGTAGCCTGTCTATCGGTTCCCAGTTAAAAGACTGAATGAGATTTTTTTCTATCTTTTGTTGTTGGTCAGGATCAATGCGATCTTCAAGAGTATGTAATATTTTTTCAAGTTGTTTAAGCATAATCGTTTGGTGTATTAATTATCATCCAATATCCTGAATGTATAAAGGGTTGTATTCCTTATATAAAACCTTATATATAGTGTTTTACCTTTCAATTCAGAAACATCCTGGTTCCCGTTCCAGCTGATTGTTTGGTGCAGCACATCTTTCTCCAATACCGGGTCACAGTCTTTCATGGTATATCCCTGATAAGGCTGGGCAGGCAGATGTTCAACCGGAGGTTGTAAGAGTTCTGCTTTAATCATACAGTCCAATCCCGGGGCCGGATTTCGTACCTGTGACCAGCAGTTTATTTCAATCCTGTTTCCTTCCATAACAAACTGACGAGTCAGTAAATATCCTCCCTCAGGGCCAGCCTGTAATCCAATAAATCGATCCTTACCTATAAAAGCAAGACCTGTTCCTCTGAACCTGGCAATATCTTCCTCTCCCTTCTGTCCATAGAAACCTTGTGGGGTATTGCCTCCCAATCCATAATATATACGGATTTTATCACCTTCCGGGATCATCGACTGACGGCCTATGGACCCGGCATCCCATTCTCCCGGTTTTCCGTTCTCAATAAATGGTTGCCGGCATGGAAGACGTTCCCAGTCAAAACCATCCCTGCTCCACATCAGTTGACTTTGCCTTGGAACAGAAATGATCTGGTTATCCATTATATCCAGTAATCCGAAGTAAACACCTTCATATAACATTACTTTCGCCCAGTCAATATCCATTTTATTTCCGATCTGTGTTATTCTTGAATCGTCCAGTTCATCCATTACTACAATGTTTCTAGGATACGTCCAATTTTTCATATCCTTGCTAACTGCAACAGATACGCGTCTTTTAGTATTTCTGCCGGCATAAAAACTCTCCTCTCTTATCAGGGCTTGTGTAGGGGGTCTCCGGTACAACAACCACCGTTGTCTTTCGGGATCACGAACCAGTGAATAGGAACCATCTGAAACTCCGTGAAACAATATCGGATCCTTTGCCATCCTCCAATCTTTCCCGTCAGGAGAATGCATAAGCACAATGCAGCGTTCATCCTCACCCGGTGGTACTTTGGACACCAGGGCCACATATCGCTTACCCGGATCCTGTGCCAGAGTATCAAGAATGACGTCATGCAAATGGGCAGTGGTGAGAGGAGTGCCTTTTTCTTCATACAAAACAATATTCGTTTTTTGTCCATTGATCGGGAACAGGTCGAGTTCAGGCTTTGTCCAGTGAATCCCATCCCTGCTTTCCACATACAGGGTGGAATGATTCCTTGCTGAGCTGAATCCATCAGTACGCCTGATAACATACCATCCTTTGTAAAGTTTTACCTTTGGATCATATATTACATTCGACAACATAATTCCCTGGTAACGGAGATTTGATCCATCCAGGTCAGGATACAATTCCCAGGGATGGAAATTGCCAAAATCCAATGGATTACCGGAGTATTTTTCAACCGGTCCAACTACTCTTTTCAAGCCATATTTATCCTCCACAATATAATCATCAAAAAGAAATTGCACCTTGTTACCAATCTGCATTGGCTCACCATTAAAATAACTTTTCCTCCAGGAAATATTCTGTTCCTGTCCGAATGACATTAAAACTGTATAAAAAAAGAAAAATGTCAGAAAATATATTTTTCTCATATTCAATATTTTTTTTCTATCATCTTGTCAGTTTCTTCCAGTTTAAAGCGTGTGGAAACAACAGAATAATTTTCATCAGGCCGGTACATTACCGAATTGGTGGCTACAAAAGTTCCGTCGGGAAGAAGATCAAGACCAGGATATTCTGTAGTTTTATATGTATGCAACAATTTTATCCTGTATTGTCCTTCCCTGCCGTAAACAAGGTCCTGGTATGTTCCCACCCATGCTGCAAAATGTCCTTTCGACAGACTTTCATCGGCTCTATCCCTGCCAACAATTACCAATCGGCCATCAGGAGCATAGCAGGCTTTATGACGTGCCATTGTGACACTTGCCGGGGCCTGGTAAGGTTCAGACCAGGTTTTGCCTTCATTATTCGAAAGCATGATCCATGAATTAAATAAGCGGTTATTTTCCCTCATGATCATCAATAATTGCTTTCCATCAGGTGAACGGATCACTTCAGGTTCACAGGGGATATATGGATCTCCAAGATCCAGAATTATTCTCCAGTGATCCCATGTAAATCCTCCGTCAGTTGATGTACTCTGTACAATAATATTGGTTCTGCCGGGTATCAGATCATTCTGGTGAGGGCGGCGAATGTTGGTAAAACCCAATAGTCTTTTCCCTTCTTCAACCGGAATTATAGAAGTAAATGGCATTACATCAGCTAACAGTATGCCGCTGCTGTCAGCAAGTAGAACCGGCTCAAACGGAGACCAGTTATTACCTTCATCTTCCGACACTGATCTGTACATCTTTAACCCGGCTGGTCCCCGGTTAACGAAAGTAAATAAACGCTTATTACCTTGTGGATCAGGTAATAAGTATAAGGGAGGGCAATTAGCATGGTTGCTCCAGTTTTCAGGGACTTTCATTAATTCACTCCATGTCTTTCCTCCGTCAGTACTCCTTTTCAACTGACCGCATGGTCCTCCGTGCCCAATAGTCCAGATAACAAACATGGTTTTTCCGTCAGGCATCAATAATGTACTTGGATGCCCATGGCGGATTTCCCCTGTTCCCTTAGCTATTATCACATGCCGCGATGTGTCACTGGATATGTCAATAGTAGGGATAGTGATCTCCCTTTGAGGAGTAATATTGTCTTTTATTGATTTATTATCATTTTTTATTTCCTTACATCCTGCCAATATGAAAATGGATAAAACTGATGTAATGAAATAAAAAAATCTTGTTATGAATAATGATGTTTTCATAATAATTATTACTTGAAATAAGGATAATTAAAATTAGTTTCTGTGATATTCAAATCATCTTTTCAACATTCTGTCCTTCGATAATAAGTCTTCGCTAAAAAATCTTATCCCCCTAAATCCCTATAGGGGACTTTACTTAACTTGCTTATTACCTCCGAGATTTCTCACACCTGGTCAACCCTTGGATAAATAACAGGTAATTGACCCGGTTCAATGATCCCGCCCACATTTTTCAATTTTTTTCGCAACTTTTGAATATTAATCCGTGAAAAAGGAATGTTCTCTTTCACCACCTTGTCTGCGGCCATTCCGGCCGCTTCACCCATTGCCATACAGGGAGCCATAACTCTTACCGGTCCTAAGACCTGTCTTTCCACGCTGACGGCCCTGCCCGGACAAATAAGATTATTTACCGGCTGAGGGAGCATAATTCTGTAAGGTAAAGGAGTGCTCAATCCTTTCTTGATTTTATAAGTATAACCGGTAACTTTATCGTCAGCAAAAGGCTGCATGCTCGGTTTGTCAGGATCAGGCAGATCCCACCCATACATACTGAATCCTATACAATCATCGAAAGCCCTGTCATGAACAAGATCATCCACTGTCATTATGTATTCTCCGGTAATTCTCCTTGTTTCCCTGATACCCAGCTGCGGTGCGATGGTTTTGATTTTAGCCTTTTCAAACCCGGGAAAATATTCTCTCATAATATCCATTAAACGATGTATCTCTCTTCTGCCCCTTTTCATCCCCTCAGAAACAGAAAACCCGTCTGTGCCGTCTATCCCGATCAAACGGTTTGTATTAATATAAAATTCTCCTTCGTTTACCAGTTTGGTACAAATAAAAATATCGCCCGGAAAATCCCATATTCCCTGCGCCTTCAATGAATTTATCAGATCCCTGAATTTGGGATCACCGGCTTTCTCCACTCCTCTGGTGAGCTCTTTTTCATCCACGTCATATACATGGAAAATAAGGGATGACACCGTCATCTTTCCATCCTCATCTCTCCCTTTAACCGTTTTGCAATTGCTGAATTCAGCAATATCTGCATTCCCGGTGGCATCGACAAATGCTTTTGCCGCGACAGCAAAAAGTCCGCTGCGGTTTTGAAGGATTAAATGAGTTATTATATCGTTATCAACTATTGTGTCAACAACCTGTGTATGGAGTAATACATCAACACCTGCCTCATCCATTTTCGCATCCAGGAACAGGTCAATTTTAAAAGGGTCAAGGGGTATTCCATGTATAAACCAGTTAAACCAGCCATAAGGGTGGTATTTATTCCCGGGGCTCAGAGCGGGAGTAAGCGCATATCCCTTTGCTGTTGCTTCTACGGCAAGGGATTTAAATAATCCCCCGGTAACCCATGCTCCCTCCTGTGTACGCCCGCCCAGCCAGTGAGAAACAAGACCGGTTACTGCCATCCCGCCCAACTGTCCCATACCCTCTATTAATAAGGTGTTTAACCCTTCACGACAGGCAGATAATGCGGCGGCACAACCTGCAGGACCTCCGCCGCAAACCGCAACATCATATTCCATCAAAACAGGAACTTTTTTTGAATATACGATTGTGTTTTTCTGTTCTTTTTTCATTTTTTTTATTTGCTTTTGTTTCGCGCTTGTTTAGCTTAGTAAAAATCAAAGTAAAATTTTCTTTATATTGCAGAATATGTTTTGCATATGCGAAACTTTAGTTATTTATTTATGGTATAAATAGTAAGTCCATTCAGCTGTTTTTCATCTTTAAAAAAGAAACTTGCCAGGTAACCGATAATAATGCAACTTAGTATACCTACCCCGCTATAAAGGAAAAAATGCAGGGAAGTATTATTTTTCACCAGCAATAATACTAATGCACTCGCCAGGGCTCCCGCAACAGCTCCTTTACCATTAGCTCTGGTGGAAAATATTCCCAGTATGAATACGCCCGTCATGGCCCCGGTGAATAAACCTGCAAGCTCCAGAACAATATCCCAGACAGAGTTTATATCAAAAAAAGTCATTACAAGAGCAATACTTGTTCCCATAAGTCCTATTCCACCGGTTATCCAGCGTGCCAGCGCCACTTTTCTCAATTCTGTTTTTGAACCCACTTTACGGTGCAGGAAGTCACGCATAATTACCGTAGTGGAGCTGTGTATTGAACTGTCGACGCTCGACATTGATGCAGCAAAAATTCCTGCAATAATGATCCCGCTGATACCTGCCGGAAGGTTCTGGCCAATGAAAAAGGGAACTATTTCATCATTGGCGAGAGTTGGATCAATTAAATGCGGATTGGCTTTATAAAAAACATATAATGCCGTTCCCAGTCCGAAAACAAATAATGCCCAGGGAATAGAAACCGCCACATCCGTCCATAAAGCTTTTGCCGTTTCTCTTTCATCGCGGGTAGTAAGGTAGCGTTGTACAACTGACTGATCGGTTGACATAGTACCCAGCCGGTTAAAGATATTCCCGATAATTATCACCCATAATACTGCGGTGGTGAGATTTATATCCATGCTGCCGAAGCTGAATTTATTATCATTCCATGCTACCTGCATAAATTCATTTACTCCTCCGTCGAGGTTAAACATAATGTATATGATAATAACGATAATACCACCGAATAATACCAGTGCCTGGATCACATCAATCCAAATTACGGCATGCATGCCTCCTAAAACAGTATAGGCAGTTGCGAGGCATCCGATAATAAGTATACATGTAACTGCATTCATGCCGGTAACAGCAGAAAGAGCTATGGCAGGCAGAAAAATTATTGCTCCCAGCCTGCCGGTGAGTTGAAACAGCAGATAAAGAGTTGCAATAAAGATCCTGATGAAGGAATTAAACCTTTTATCAAGATATTCATAAGCACTGGTAACATTTAACCGCCTGTAGAATGGCACAAAAGCATATATAACAACAGGCACTGCAATAAACCAGGTAAATACCCCGGCAAAATAACTCCAGTTTGTGGCAAAGGATTTGGCCGGAATAGCCATAAAACCTATGGAACTCACCTGTGCAGCCATCATACTCAAACCGGCAGCCCAGAAAGGGATCTTCTGTCCTCCCAGGAAAAAATCGTTGGAAGATTTGTTCTTTGAAGAAAAATAATATCCGAGCCATGCTATCAGTGAAAGGTATATGAATAACATGGAATAATCCAAAGCTGAGAAGTTGCCTTCCCTGGCAGAATTAATTTTTAATGCAATAACCCGGGGTGTGCATTTACCCTGGCTCAGGCGGCCTCCCGGTATAACAATCAAGCCGTCCCAAAATATGGCGTTGGCATTTAATACCCCCTGAGGTAGTTCTCCGGTCTTATGCCAGACACCGGTAATGGTGTTATACGAGAGTATTTCTGTCCTGTGCCTTAAAGTATCAGTTATCTCCCCGCTCTCTTCATCATTGCCAATATCATTACCACCGAACATAAAAATCCGGGAGCCGCCAACAGGGAGTGCTGAAGCTCCGGCAATCCCATAAGGCATGTCAGTAAGTTTCTTCCACTGATCTGATTTGCCTTCATATCCCGGATCAAATATGTAGGCGTCAGAAAGATATACATCACCGGACATGCCTCCCATAAGAAATAAACACGATGATTTACCATCGCTCTGGCTGACAAGGGATGCTCCAAACCTGGCAGGACCAGGCCAGGGATCAAGATATCTCCATTCCCCGGAAGCACTGTGCCTGGGTTCCAGCTTCAGGAAATAATCTGATATGTACCCCTCTCCACCTGATCCAACCTTGCCTCCCGCCACATAAACAGTCTTATTATTCACTGCTGCGGAGAGATACGATGTTGGGATTGGTAAAGCAGGAAAATCATTCTCAATTAGCACAGTTTCTGTTGATGGATCCCATCGTAATAAAAAAACATCATTGAATTTATGATGATTGTTTTCTCCTCCTAAACAAAGCACTCCGGCATTAAAGGTAACCGATGCACCGTGAGCAACAGGATGGGGTAATCGTCCGGCATATTCCCACTGATAGTTCTCATTTAATTTCCGGCATATAAAAATTGAGTCGAGGTAAATATCTTTTCCTCCTTCGGTTATGAGGCTGTCAAAATACATCCCGCCAGCCATAAGAAGAACATTATTACTGACACCGGTAAATGCTCCGGCTATTCCTTTTTGAACCGGGATGACAGGAAATGAAGTTGTGTCAGCAGAAATCCATTTTAAAGGCTGTACAGAAAAAACAGGTCCGTTAATAAAAACAAAAAAGACTACAATTAATAAAACAGATTGTCGGCTCATGTCTAAAATATAAACTAAATAATTTTACAATAGTTCGTTAAATTAGAAAAAACGCAAAGGCGCAATATGTTGATTATTAACAATATAAGTGATTTATAGCTTAATTGCTAAAATGTTCATTTTCAGCGCAATATAAAAAACATAACGAACTGTTATATAATGACAGGTTAGTCAATATAATGTTCTTCCATCATATACCTCCATTTCTCCATTAGTTTCTTATTAAGGTCTAAAGGAGGAACGGCATCCTCAGGCAAAAATGATTCATACGGGTGATCCTTTGAATATTCTTCAAACTCCGTCCTGATTTTTTTCAGTTCCTCAGGTTGAGTGAGGAGGTCTATTGCAGAGGCTGCTATTGCTTTAGCTCCGGCATTTAGTCCCTTCCATGCTGCAGATCCGTATGTGGCACTTACAGTTGACCAGTGATGACTGATTGAGCCGGGAATCAATCCGGGAAAACGAAGTGTTGCTGTCGGCGCAATAAGTGTAACATCACCGACATCTGACGAACCTCCTCCCACAAATGTTTCTGATGGCTTCTTAAGTGGGTTGACTTTCAGGGGCATCCCTGTTTCTTTAACTTCAACGTTTTTTTGAATTTCCCTGGCAAATTCATGTTCTTCTTCTGTCCATTCCGGCATCCCCACAATCTCCATATTTCTTTGTAATAACTCTGCAAGTGATTTATTTGCATGTCTTTGGTGAATAGCTGTGAGATATCTTATATCTAACTCAGTATCTGTTGCTAATACAGCTGCCCTGGCACAATTGATAACCCTTTCATGCATTTCTTTTACACGTTCATCTGTATTTCTGACATAATACCATACACTGGCCTTATCGGGAACAACATTTGGAGCCTCACCGCCTTCAAGAATCACATAATGCATTCTGTGAGTGTAATGTAAATGCTCCCTGAGATAATTGGTTGCAACATTCATAATCTCCACAGCATCCAAAGCACTTCTCCCTCTCCATGGAGAACTGCCACTATGAGCAGAAATTCCGGAGAAAGTGAATATGGTCGAATACATAGCATTCCCACTAACTCCATAATTTGTTCTAAATTCACTACTGGAATGATTATCAATAACAACATCCACATCATTAAACAAACCGGCTCTGACCATGTAAGGTCTGCTTATGGCAGTTTCTTCAGATGGAGACCCGAACACTTTTACTGTTCCCTGAATATCATACAATTTCATAACCTGTTTAACTGCAATTGCTGCAGCAGCAGATGCTGCACCCATCATATTATGACCACATCCATGACCGGGAGCTCCGGGAATCAGAGGATCTTTATAAGGAACTCTTCCTTTCTGTGAGAGCATGGGTAAGGCATCAAATTCCATAAGAATGCCAATAACAGGTTTTCCTGAACCGTATGTAGCAATAAAACAGGTGGGCATGTCAGCCAGTCCCATTTCAATGACAAATCCTTCTTCTTCGAGTGTTTTTGATAATAATCCGGCAGATTTAAATTCCTGTAATCCCAGCTCTGCATATGACCAAAGGGCATCAGAGATTTTTCCGAATTTTTCAATTATCTCAGGCCGGCTTAAATAATTCAGTACTTTCTGCTTCTCCGGATAAATTTTTTCAGGTTTATATGATTGCGAATGGAGATTAATCGAAAATACTGACACAAGGATCATTATGAAAATCCTTTTGTGTGGTTTCAGATTTTTCATATTTCTTTTAGTTTATAGCATGAAATTTTTATATAAATCAATAGTCCATTATATAAAAATGCGGACTTTCTGACTCATTATTTATAGGGCACCTCTAAAAACTCCAAATTCAAGGCTTGCGAAATTTGTAAAGCCGGAGTCCCGATAATTTTTATCGGGATGAGGACTTTACAAATTTTGCGTAACGCAGAAGTTGGAGTTTTTAGAGGTGCCCTATAGTTTCTTTAAATCAAAAAACAACCCTGCATTTACAAGCTCATCTTTTAGTGCTTCAGTTTCTGCATGGCTAAGCCTTTTTAGTGGCAACCTGCAAGGACCGCAGTCAACACCCACAAATTCCATTATCGCTTTCCCCGCTATTATAGCCCCGCCATACCTGATCAATATTTCAACCAGCTTCACTGATAGTATCTGTAGTTCCCTTGCTTTAACGATATCACCGTTATTAAATGCCTCCCATAATCTGAGGTATACTGATGGCATATAATTATATGTACTTCCTACGGCGGCTTTTATTCCCATGCTTAATCCTGCCAGAAGGACTTCGTCATACCCGTGTAAAATCTCAAATTCACCATTATTATAATTTAAGCATTTCTGCATATCGAAAAGATCGGAATGCGTGTATTTCACTCCGGTAAAACCAGGTATCAGCTTACGGGCTTCAGGGAGCAGTTCACTCACGGAAAAATTCACTCCCGTGAGTGAAGGAAAATGATAGTAATAAAAAGGAAGCCCATTCACAGCATTGGCAATTGGGGCGAGAAAAGATAACAGTTCTTTCCCCGATGAAGGTTTAAAAAAGAAGGGAGCAAAAGCCCCAATTGCATCAGCACCATTCTTACCAGCATGAATGGCCAGCTCAACACACTGATGCAGGCTTGTACCTCCAACATGACAAATTATCTTTAACTTACCCTGTGAAGCCTTCACCCATGCTTCCAGTATCAGTTTCCTCTCTTCAATGGTTAAAGAGGGTCCCTCGCCAGTGGTTCCGCAAACAAAGACTCCTGATACCTTTGATTTAATTAAATGATCTGCATAATTTCCTATTATGTCCGGATTTATTTCCCCTTTATCGTTCATGGGAGAAAAAGGTGCTGCAATTAACCCGCTCAGGGATTCCCTGTTTATATTATCCATTTCAAATCTTTTTATTTTTTATTTCTATAAATAGTGAGGTGCTGTATTTCTTTATTATTAAAAGGGAGAAGTAAGCTGGACAGGTATCCGATTACAAAACAGGAAATAAATCCTGTTGCCGCATAAAGAAGCAGATGAACCGGTTGAGTTTTGCTTACCCATATCTGTATAAAAACACTTCCTGCAATTCCTGTGATAGCACCGATACCATTAGCGCGCCTGGTAATTAATCCAAGAAGAAAAAGACCTCCAAGACTACCTAAAACCAAACCAAGGATTTTATTGAATTCGTCCCACAGCGACTTAATATCGAGGGTTGCCATCATCACCGCAAACGTAATTCCTGCCAGTCCGGCTACCAGTGTGGCAATACGCGGCAGTTTCAGTCCTACAATATCTTTTGACCATCCAAACCGGTAGTGAATATCTACCATATAAGCTGTTGCACAGGAATTCATGCTGCTGCTGAGAGTTGACATAGCTGCGGCAAACACTCCGGCAATAAGCAAACCGCTGACACCTTCCGGCATCCGGGTAAATATATACCACGGGAATATGGCATCCTGGTCGGATATCGTTGAACTCAGCATGGCAGGGTTCTGCTTAAAAAATACATAAAGCGCTGTTCCCACAAAGAAAAAGATCAAAGCAGCAGGGATTGTCAGAATCGCATTTGTCCATACACTTTTTACAGCCTGTTTCTCCGTTGAAGTAGTCAGATAACGCTGAACAATAGTCTGGTCAGTGCCATAAGTAGTAAGATTCGTAAACAGGGTGGCGACAAGTACAGTTACCATTGTTGGATTTCTCAGATCCAGGGTGGCAGCAGGGAGACTGAATTTGCCATCTGCACTTCCAACACTGATAATACCTGCAAATCCTCCCTGGACATCAAATGAGATCAGAACTACAGCAAGTATGGCCCCGCCCATCAATACCACTACCTGAAGGGCATCTGTCCAGACAACTGCTTCAATACCTCCCATCATGGTATATATCAGGCTGAAAACGCCCATAAGTGCAATACACAAAAATAAATCTATGCCGGTGACCACATTCAATGCAATGGATGGAAGAAAAAGAACGATCCCCATTCTGCCAATCTGGAAAATTACAAAGGTAAGACTTGTAATTACCCGGGTAGCGGCATTAAATCTCTGTTCAAGGTATTCATATGCTGTAGTAATATTAATTCTCCTGTAAAAAGGTATGAACAAAATGACTATAAGCGGGGCTACAATTACAATACCAGCATTAAAAAGTAAATAACTCCAATCGGTTGCATATGCCTTGGCAGGGATAGCCATGAAAGTTATGGCGCTCAGGGCTGTTCCAAAGATACTCAAGCCTACAACCCACCAGGGCACCCTGCCGCCAGCCTTAAAATAATCATTGGAAGTTTTCTGGCGTTTTGAAAAAAACCAGCCCATTAATACAAGGACTCCAAAATACAAAATGAGTATCGCGCTGTTCAGTGACCCGAACGATTTTACAGTGCTTCTGATTTCCGCTGATAAAATTACCGGAGTCCTGAATCCCGGCCTGATCTCTCCGCCAGTGATCATATAACGGTTATCCGATTTGAGAACATTGGTGGTAACCGGTAATGAGAAAGGCGCTTCACTGTGGGGTACTATTGTATTTGTAATGGTATGATACAGGAGAATATCTTTACTAAATCCCGGATGATTATCCAGAAGATCGATGATCTTCTGTTGAATTTCCATAGCTTCCTTGCTTTCTCTGGTCATTCCCGGGATTGACAGATATTCTGACAATTCTTCACGAAGTGAAATCTCTTTTTTGATCATTTTGTCATTTACCCCTCCGAAAAAGATAATATGATTTGCCCCGGATGAAATGGCTGTTCCGGCCATAACCGTAAATACAGGTTCTCCGGAACGATTAAGTCTTTTCCATGTCTTTAACCTTGGATTATAAACATATCCGTCAGTTAATACCTCAAGTGAAATATCAGGGCCAAAGTTTCTTCCGCTGAATAAATAAAAGCAATTATCAAAACCATCACTTTGTCCGGCTGCCACAGCAAATGCCCTGGGAGGACCAGGCCATGGTTCATTGGATTCCCATCCTGCAGATAAATTTTGTACATCCAGCACAAAAAAATGTTTTGTGGCCGAAGGAGCATTCAAATCAGACTGACCTCCTGCAACATATATTCTTCCATTGATAAATGCGCCTGACATATATGCCAGAGGTACGGGAAGTGAAGGCCACTCTTCAAACTTAACAGTATTATCAATGTAACGGATCAGGAAAACATTATTAAATACTGTCTCCTTGTTGCAGCCCCCGATACACAGCAAGCCTTGCGGGAGGCTGACCGATAAACCGTAAGCCACAGCATCTGGTAAAATATTTGTGAAAATCTGCCAGTCAGACTGGCCGGTATCCAAAGACTTTACATAAACATCCCCGTACCATTTTTTTTCTCCACCTTTCCATAAAGGATTTCCGGGGAAGTTTGCCCCTCCTGCAATAATTAAGTTCCTGTCAATAATACCCGAAAATACACCTGCTAATCCAGGTTGCTTATCTGTACCGGGAACAGTTGGTAATGTATCAAACTCCGACCATATGAATTTCTGGTGATCAGGAATCGTTCTGCCGCCACTTTCAGCACGTGTATAAATAAAGAAACAGGATGCTAAAACAAGTATTAATCCATGAAGCTTCATAATATTAAGTAACGAAAGCTTTATTTTACGTTTATATTAAATTACAAAAATTTCGCATATGCTCGACATGTCCTGCAATGAAAAGAATCGTTAAACATGTTTGTTATTACCTGACCCGTCCTCCCCCTGCCCCTCCCGCTCTGGCGGGAAGGGCTGCTGTGTCGTCCTAAAAAAAAGTTTACAAATTTTTGGTTAATACTATATCGTTTTGTTCATAATAATTTTTCCTAAATCAGCTTTATCTGTTCCGCCTCAATCAACCGAATGATATAATTTCGTTGTTGAGACACAAAATATTGTGTCTGTACGGCAGATTCTCATTCCGTCATTTTTCCAGGGGTTGTCACCCCTGGCTATTTTATTCAAATACTCAATTACTCAGTTACTCAATTACTCTGTATTGTTTCATCGCCATGAATTCCATTTACTCAAAAAATTATAATACAGGGTAAAGTGCTGAATCATAGCTTTACGAAATCCTTTTTTATTTCTCTTTTTAAGTAATTCAAACAGATACCTGTGAGTGATCCGCTTCCCTCCCGATTTTTCAATTTCCCGGTTTTCGGGTAAAAAATAATCCCTATATTTATCTGTAATAAACACAGATACAGGCCTTATTACATTCTGAAATTCCATTATAGACCTGTTACCGGTGATTTCATAAAGTTTAGTATGAAATTCATATTCACTTACAGGGGAATATTCTCCATCACTAAGAACAACACCCCTGTTCACCACATCCTCCAACTCTTTTATATGTTTATCATTCAGATTTGAGAATAACAGTTCACACATTCCCACCTCAAGGGAAATCCTGAAGCCCAGGAGGTTTAATAAAGCTCCCTCACTCAGAATTCCTGGATCGGCAATTCTTTTCAGACCACCGAACAATGAGGGTTCAGTAAGGATCATCCCCCTGCGGGTACGGGTTTCAATAAGTCCCAGCATTCTTAACCTGCTCAGTGCTTCCCTTAAAACGCTCCTTCCCACACCCAGTGCATTAGCAAGTTCATGCTCATTAGGTATGGGATCACCGGGTTTAATCTTCCTGCTTTTAAAATATTCCAGCAATTTTTCCTCCACCTGATCCACTAAAGTTACCTGGTAATTCCTTATTTTCAGATCATCCAGACTTTTCATAATTCAGGTTTTAAAGATATTTGTATTATTTGTATGACAAATCAAAATAAGAATAATTTATTTTCATTTACAAATTTTTTTATTAATAATTCGGGGAAATGTTAATACTTGTTTTATTTACATTATATTTTCCTGGATCAGCTTCATCTGTTCCGCCTCAATCAGCCGAATGATATTATTTCGTTGATACACAAAATATTGTGTCTGTACTGCGGATTATTATTTTGTTATTTTTCCAGGGGTTTTTGCAGAGACAGGGAATGCCCTGTCTCTGCAAAAACCCCTGGTTATTTTATTGAAACTCCTGCCGGGGTTTTCGTGCAAAGACGCACAGCCGTGCGTCTCTACAGTACATTCCGCCCCCTTCAATTACTCAATTACTCAAATACTCAACTACTCAATTACTCAATTACTCAATTACTCACCTCTCCTCTTCTCTCACCAGCTTTCTCAGATCCGCCTCATATACCCTTCCCTGTGCGTCAGAAGCGAGAATAATCCATTGGTCTGCATCCTCAGGAAAAGGATTTCGTGGTCCCGTTACGTTCTGTACGAAACTGTTATAGGATGGAAAAGGGAAGATAACAACACGGGGGTCATTGAAAATATCTGATTTTGTCGTATCAATTACTGAAAAAACGATAACAGCATTATACGGAACTGGAACAGATCTGTCATTATCCCCATGCCCTGCAAAAACCGGTGCATCATTTTCTGCGGCAATGACAATTGGCCGGCTGGGGCGCTTCATGCGGTTTTCCAGGGTTAAATACGGTCTGTTTATCCATTTTCCGTCCTGTGTCCTGATGCGGAGGACAAATTGTGGTTTACCCGGAGTATCCAGGCTGTTTTTGCTGGTTACCCACAACGTTCCGTTTGATGACAGCGATGTATTTAAATGATCATCAGCGGTTTTGTTTCCGGAATCAACAATAATTTCCTCACTCCATTTCTCAGGTGAAGTTCCATCCTTATGTTCACGCATGATTATGGCATCACGTACCTGATCTGACCATATTACCCCTACACCCTCCGGAATCGGGGTAATGACACAAATGTCATCAGCATCTATGCCTTCTCCCAGGAGGACAGGCGAACTCCATTTCCTGCCCACGGAAGATGAATTCCATACATATACTTTTTTATCCACCACAGCTGCAACCCACCAGTCGCCCACACCATCCTGTGCAATAGTGGCTGTTTCAATTGGGTCAACGCATACCGGCGGTATGAGTTCTGTAAGAACACGTGACCTCCATGTAACATTAAGTGAATCAGCTTCGCCTGTGAGACGAAAAACGGTCAGTGAACGCTCTCCCACTCCTACGGCTGTAACTGACCGTCTGCCCTGCCATACATCAACACGACCGGGAATATCTGTTAAATTCTCAGCAACACCGGTGTGCTCAACCCATCCATTATCTGTACGTTGCCATAGTGAAGGGCCTGAAGAGCGGGGAAGTAAAGCCCACCATGTGTCAAACATATACCATAATTTTGATTGAGGTTTGTCGGCAGTAGGAGAACCAAAGTCTAATTGAACAACAGGTTTGGAATAAATCCTGCTTTTTAATTCTTCAAGAATATCATTATTTACCTCAACATGATATTTATTCCGCAAATCATTAAGCCATTCATTCATCAGGTGAGACTGATAATCTTCTGTCACTTCATCATATGCTTCAGCAAATGTTTTATTCATTGGTTTCATATACTCATTGACCACAACAAAAGAATATTTATTATCCATCTGATAAATCCCGTATATTCCTTTCTTCCATTTAACCTCATCGACAAGTGGATTTTCCCCTCTTGAAAATGTATCCTGCTGAACAGTTAGATTTGACTTATTCTCTCCCTGATAATAATCTGTAAACCAATCATTTATGCTTTTTGAACGTTTAATGCTTCGTGCAGCATTTTTCTTTGCCAGTTCGGCTGTCTTTTTGTCATTTGCCGTAAAAATTGCACCTGTCAGCCTTTCTCCCCACACATATCTATTCCTGTTCTGTTCAAAATAATCAGATATTGCTACTGTATCCAGAACTGATTTCAACCAGACCTGCTTATTTGTAATTTCCAGCAATAAAGATGCATCGCGGTATTCCCGGTATGCATTACGAAATTCAGGATACTTCTCTTCGAGTTTGTAATTTTCATACAAGAGAAGTCTGTGGTCGATAAAAATGTCTAAAAGATAATCCAGACACTCTTCATAAGATAAACTCACAGGAGTTGATTCCTGTGTGGTAATAAAGTCAGCAAAATCTTTTAATTTTACATCTCTGCCATCAATAGTGGCAATAGCCTGCTGAGGATCTGCCACATCCGGCAACATCCAGTCGCCTGTATAAATCTGGTCATCAACATAAGGAAGTAAAGTCTTAAGAACTTCCCTGTTCACGGTTAAATTCCATTCTTTTTTCAACCGGTCAGCGAATGCTTTCCTTATAATATCAGTCCTTATATCCTTAGTGTCTTTAATCCATTTTATCAATATTTCTTTCATCCGTTCATAAGGTGGAAGTTCCTGATTATCAGAGTAAGCAGCCTGTCTTTTATCATCGCACCTTACAATGTGATACCCGTATTTTGTGCGGAGCGGTAAAGATAATTCACCCGGGGTCATGTTAAAAACAGCAGTTTCAAAATTATATTCTGACTGAAAGGCAGTAAAATATCCCAGATCACCTGAATTTTCATTAACGCTGTTATCATCTGAATATTTGAGGGCAAGCTTTTCAAATGATTCCCCGCTGAGTATTCTTTTTCGTATCTGCAAAGCTTTATTATACGCAGCAAGAGTGTCTTTTGGGTTATGATCAGGATTTGATCTGATTAGAATATGACTTGCCTTCACTTCATATTTTAATCGCTCATAAGCCTCGCGGGCAAATTGTTCTTCCTTCTCTTTATGAGTTAACCAGGGTTCAGCGAGCCGAATCCTGTGTTGAATGATGTCGTTCATTAAGGGAAGCTTCCTGTGCAGATTCTCATCCCGTGCATGTGCAAGCTTTAGTTGCATATCAATAAACAGGGGCAGGTAACTATCAATGTCCGTGATTTCAGAAGTATTGTAATTTTTCTCAAAAAAATACAGAAATTCTGATGTCGTGATCATCCTGTCGTGCACTGTTAACAATATATCCTCATTCTGGCCATAACTGACTGCGGATATCGTTAATGAAAAGGATAATATTAATCCTAGTGCTGAGTTTAACTTTGATCTCATATTAATTTAGTTTAGTTACTAATACCAATAGTTCGTTAAAATTTTATATTGCATTGATAATGAATATTTTAACAATTCGGGTATAAATTACCTATATTGTTGATATACAATATATTGCGCCTTTGCGTTTTATTTTAATTTAACGAACTATTGTAATACCTGATCTGATAAATAATTATATTTTATTCAACCCAGATATATGAAAGATTATTAAAGGTTGTGATCCTGTAACAAAGATAAGATAATTGGTTTAAAGGCGAAAATGTTTAAAAATACTTTTCCCGGAGATTGTTAAAGGCACAATCCATGTAATTGTGTAGAAAGGACGCGTGCCATGAATTGGTGGTAAAAGGGGCTGTCTCATAAATGTTTTTAACCGCCGAGTAGGCAAAGGGGAGTTTCACCCCTAAGCCTCTCACAGAACCGTACGTGACAGTCTCCCGTCATACGGCTCGTGTTATTCTTGCTATACTTAACAGTACCCAGTCTCCCAATGAAAGAACA
>Ga0209269_1000213_pt1 | contig 75783 bp, 62 predicted proteins | sample MTBAKMMethaMetaG_FD_187455 | JGI IMG/M metagenome (GOLD analysis project Ga0209269, IMG submission 187455) | Enrichment culture microbial communities from Arthur Kill intertidal strait, New Jersey, USA, that are MTBE-degrading - MTBE-AKM (Arthur... | ecosystem: Environmental > Aquatic > Marine >...
AACTGCATGAATGGTTCCGATAGGAAAGGATATATTCTGATTGGGAACAATTTCATGTGTTCTTGGTTTTTTGTGCATAATTAGATTAAACCAAGAACACTTTTATCAGTTCAGTGGCAAAGTTGGGATCCATTAGTCCTTGAGGAATTACAAATCTATTCATATTTTACACTCCAACCTTCAATCTTGACGTATAATTGGAATTTACTTTTTTATATACATTCCACTTACCGGAACAAATCCTTCAATTTTTTTCACTTCAGAATATTTTTTTATTTTTTCCAGTTCTATTGCCATCCACGGACGATTTTTTCTTCTTTCAGATGGTCGGTTTCTCGCAGATTTCCATTTTTTGTTCTTTTCAAGATATTGTTTTACCTCTACCTCTCATAAAAAAATCTTATCACCAAATACTTCAAAAAAATCCAACGGATTATCGCACATTGTTATTGATTTTATTATTGCCTCACCGGCATAACCTGTATCTTCATGAGATTGATAAAAAAAAAGTTTTGCCCTGGTTCCAGGTTTTTAAAAATGGTTGCAGGTTTGATAAAGACCGTCTTCCCATCTTTAAAAAAACGGTCAATATTCCATTTTGGTACTGGAAAGGAAACGCCGATAATTTCTGTCATATTAATCAAAGATAAAGTGGCTTCTCGTTAATGAATCTTTCAACATTTCTTACTCCCACCACCCGCACTTTGGCAGCTTCCCCTCACGGCACCACCGTCGTTCATCGGCTCGCCACTCAGCCCGGTTCGCAATGGCCTTATCCTCATCCTTCTTAGCAATTACTTCAGCTGAAAGCAATCCGGCTTTCTGCAGCGGGGCAATATTCACCCGGACACCATCATTGATATCCGGATCATAACGCTTCTCCTGCGCATAGAACTCGTCACCGGTTTTCGGCTGTTGGGATTTCCCATCACGGGATGTCCATTTATCAAGAGGTTCTTTCTTCACGATCTCTCTCAATGCCGATGAATCAAATCCGGAATCTGCAACGTCCTGCAAGGTTTGCGAGAAATCTTTCAGTTCGGCAATCCAGTTTTCAAGCTGGACCTTCCGGGATGCCTGATCTGTAGTCAGTTCTTTTCGTCCTTCGAGTGCTCTGAGCTCCGTCCCGTACCGGTTTATTAGATCTCCAACATACTGCGTCCGTATCTTGTGCAGAATATCGGCATCGATTTTATGATAATAGACGAGACAGGAGAATGCCGGTTCTCTTCTCGACCCACGACCCTTTCCTTTCCTGGCACCGATACCTGAGGGACTGCTTGAAAGCTGCCATGCGATCGGGCGCTTCTTGAACTGCGAGATATGGTGTTTGAAGAATTCACCGGCAAGCCAGCGTTCGAGACTCATTCCAATTACTTCCTCGAACTCTTTCTCGATCGCATGCACCTTACCACCGGAGAAGTCCGCAGCGATGCGATCCCGGACCTCCTGGACCAGCGTCGGGTGCGTGAGGCCACTTGTTATCGGGATTATCCCATCAGGGTCCGCCCACTCGGGTATGGGCTCACGGGCCTCAATCTGTTTGGGCCAGCGGTGGCCGAGCAGCCGGAGCACCATTACCGTGAAGAGATCCTCTGTGTAACGTTTCTCTTCAGGGATACAGCGCCAGCCCTCTTTTTCGATTCCTTCTTTCAAGAGCCAGTAGATCGAGATGGGGTGAATCTCCATCTTCTGGGAGAGTTCTTCGAGAAAGGTTTCAGCTGGGATAGGGATACAGGCACCGATGGCGAGTGCCTCTTCATCATCCTCATCTGAACTATTGCATTCAACTTCTTCGGTTTCTTTTTTAACACCAGGACCTGCTTCAAAAAGAATACGGAGTTGCTTTTTAATTTTTTGTAGTTCTTCATCTACAGGATTGATGCGGTTAGACTCGTTTAGAGATGATGATAGATTAGGCTGTAATTCAGAACATTCCTCAGGAAGCAGTAGGGGTGTGTCGATCCCTTTTATAAGAGAGAAGAATCCTGGAGGTGTACCAGTTTCGGAAATAATTGATTCATAATCATCAAATTTAAGATTATATGACGTAAAAAGAATTTTTTCACAAATTCCTTCATATGTTGCTAGAAATGTAGAAAAAACTAGGATTTGGAGCATTTTTGTTTTATTTAGACCAATCAATGATTTACTTTTAAAAATACTTTGATTAAAAATTGATTCGGTTATTTCGTTTTGAATTACTAATTTTTTTAGAACAATCGAATGGTTAACAATCATTTCAATTGCGGTTTTATTCATTTTAATATCTGGGACAGGTAAGGCTCCAACATATCCTTCATCAATATTCAAATTTGGACTTATTCCTCTAATTAAAAAACTGGAAATTCGTGAGTTTAAAATAGCCCCATAGTAAAGATCACACGAATCCATGAATAATGCCGGGGATTTCGCATTTGTTGTTTGTTCTTTTTCTACCAACCTAGCTCCGATACATCCCTTACTCATTGAAGAATAGGTCCATCCCCAATGATTGAATGTATATGGACGGATTTTAATCTCATAGTTATTTTTTAGGTAGGGATATCTTTCCAATATATAGGAGATAATTTTTATTCCGTCGTGGTCCCAATCAACAAAATAATTGGATAATCCCGACCACCGTGCATATTTCCCAGCTTTTAGATGCCATAACCATCGAGGCGACGGATTGTTCTCCCAGAATAATCGAAGAAATCGTTTATTATTCGAACTGGAAATTCCCCAACCCATAAAACCTGCATCGGATATTTGCCGACAATTTTCAAATAAATTTAAAATATTTTCGTTTAACCAATAACTGATCGGTGATTTGGGTATCTTTACCAAATTTAATTGATTTGATTTAAATTTCAAGTGAGCAAGATCCCCCTTCATCAAGAGTTCCAATGCCCTTTCTTTTTCATATGGGCTTGATAATCCAATAAGTCTAAAAGAAATAATTGAATGAAACTTATTTGGTGAACACTTTTGAAAAATAAAGAGAATACTATTGACAACTTCTCCACTAATTTCTTCAAAAGATCGAGGACCTAGATGAGCTATTGTTTCAATACAAGTCTGGGGGATAATTCCTTTAAATTTTTTAATATTTGCGGCCTTATTTTTTACATCATCGATATATCGTAAATGGAAATAAGACCTTAAAAACATCCAGGAGTGGCGAGTGACCATTGCCACTCGACCATCCTTTTCAGTAAATTGAAGATTACGTAAAATGAACGCCGCGTATAAATCTCGTTTTCCTTCCGAATAATGTGATTGCACGTAGCCTTTTAACCACGCCCCCATATTCCCCGATCCCATATATGGCGGATTCGCAGCAACCACATCATACCGCCTGGCCAGCAAATCAAATAAGGCAAGTCCCTTTATTGCAGATTGAGAGAAAAACGCCTCAGTCGGCAATGCTTTTTCCGCTTCATCCTGGAAGTGAGATTTCAATCGTTTCATCACCTGTTGTTTCCAGCGAGCGAAGTTCACCCTCTCGACAATTTCACCGGATTCCGGTTCGAACCTCTGTTGTTTTGCTTGCTCCTTGAGTACCTTGAGTTCTTTCCCGACCGGCTCCTCAATTTGCACAAGGGATCCGAGCTCGTGAACATTCTGTAACCCTTCGAAGACCGTGAGAAGTGCCGGACGGAGCGGTGCATCCTCGGGATGTTTCTTCAGGAATGCATCCAAATGATCCTTGCCATTCGGCAGCCGGATGTTGGTTGCGATGATGTGGTCGTGGAATTCTGAAAAGTCATCTCCCGTGAGCTGCTGTTTTGTTATCGCAAAGACTGTCTCGGCTGCTTTCATCCAGAGCACAGCTTTTGTAATCTGGACTGCCCGTTCATCGATGTCGATGCCAAAGAGGTTGTTATTTAAAATAGACCGGCAAATCGCTGCGGGTTCTTTCAGGTGACCCTCCTCTTCGTACATCGAATACAGGAGATCGAAGGCCTCGATGAGGAAATGCCCGGACCCGCATGCCGGGTCGAGGAAGGTGATTTCAGCAACCGGCTTCTTCTCGTTGGGAGTCCGGTCTGCATCCTTCACATAATATTCCCAGGCGGCAGAGAGCTTTGATTCGGGGTGCATCATCATCCAGGTTGCACCGAGTGAGTTCTGGACAAGGAACTTCACCATGTAAGGCTCGGTATAGAGTGTAGTGTATGAGGCAATGTCACACCCCTCAATCTTCGCACCCTTCACTGTTTTTATTCGTGTGTTTACTCGCTTCTTCTCCTCCTCATTCCAAAATTGGTAAGCCCAGCCGAATGCATCCGGTGCGGTGAAAACCTCATCGGTTGCCTTCCCGCCATTGGCCGGAACGGATCCGGAGAGTAGGGCGATGCAGTGCTTCAGTGCGACCACGGAAGGCCGTAGTGCGACAGCAGGTGAATCCGGTGCAAAGAGATCGGGAAGCTCCTTGGAACGCTCCTGGAATTCTTCCGATAACATCGCGAAGAGGCCGTCATCCTCATCGGTACACTGCTTGGGATTTGTTTGTGCAAACCGGTCATGCACCATCGATCGCCCATGATACACTTCCTCCTGAAGAATCACCGGATCGATGATCCCCCGGGCTTCCATGCAGCGCAGGGCGAAGAGCCGGTTGGCCCATGAATATGCAGACTCACGGATAAACTCGGCCACCGCATCCGACTGCGACACGCCTGCGTCGTTGCGGAGCGCCAGGTATGCATCGATCAGCTCGCGGGCCTTCCGGTCCACTGGAGACAGGTTCGGCATCTCGCTGATCGGTTTTACAGGCCGATCCCGCCAGATCCCGATCTGGTTCAGGCGGCGTTCGAGATCCCCGGCATTCCAGGTTCCGTCTTCCGTATATGAGCCTTCGAGCGTGTGCCGGAGTTCGAGTGATAAAGATCGGAGTATTTTTTTTAGTGATGATTCCATTTACTCCCACCACCCGCACTTTGGCAGCTTCCCCTCCCGGCACCACCGGCGCTCATCCGCCCGCCATTCAGCCCGGTCTGCAATGGCCTTCTCCACATCCTTCTTTGCAATCACTTCAGCTGAAAGCAATCCGGCTTTCTGCAGCGGGGCAATATTCACCCGGACACCATCATTGATATCTGGATCATACCGCTTCTCCTGCGCATAGAACTCGTCACCGGTTTTCGGCTGTTGGGATTTCCCATCACGGGATGTCCATTTATCAAGAGGTTCTTTCTTCACGATCTCTCTCAATGCCGATGAATCAAATCCGGAATCTGCAACGTCCTGCAAGGTTTGCGAGAAATCTTTCAGTTCGGCAATCCAGTTTTCAAGCTGCACCTTCCGTGTTGCTTGATCACCGGTCAGCTCTTTCCGTCCTTCAAGCAATCGGAGTTCAGTCTCGTATCGGTTTATTAGATCTCCAACATATTGCGTCCGTATCTTGTGTAAGATGTCGGCATCGATCTTATGGTAATACACGAGACAGGAGAATGCCGGTTCTCTCCTGGATCTTCGGCCCTTTCCTTTCCCGGTTTGAGTGCCCGAGGGACTGCTCGACAGTTGCCACGCGATCGGGCGCTTTTTGAACTGCGATATATGGTGTTTGAAGAATTCTCCGGCAAGCCACTGTTCGAGACTCATTCCGACAACTTCTTCGAATTCTTTCTCGATCTCGTGCACCTTGCCACCGGGGAAGTCCGCAGCGATCCGATCCCGGACCTCCTGGACCAGCGTCGGGTGCGTGAGGCCACTTGTTATCGGGATAATTCCGTCAGGGTCTGCCCACTCGGGCACCGGCTCACCGCCCTCAATCTGTTTGGGCCAGCGGTGGCCGAGCAGCCGGAGTACCATCACAGTAAAGAGATCCTCGGTGTAACGTTTTTCCTCGGGAATGCAGCGCCAGCCTTCTTTCTCTATTCCTTCCTTCAGGAGCCAATAGATCGAGATGGGATGAGTTTCTAACTTTTGCGAGAGTTCTTCTAAGAATGATTCCGGAGGTATGGGAATACGAGAACCTAAAGTGAGAGATTCATCATCGTCATCAGTTATTTTGGATTCTGTTTCTTGAGGTTCCTCGTTTGAGCCAGGGCCGTTTTCATATAGGCATTTAAGTTGTTTTTTTAAGAGATGAATTTCATTTTTTGATAACACCTTTTTTGGAGAGTCTATCAACATATCCTGGCTTAACTGTGGAAATTGCTCGAATTCAGAATGCAAATTAGGGATAAGATCAAAGTTGCTAATAATTGGATACCATGAAACAGGCATTCCCGTTTCATTACAAATTTGAGAAATATCGTCCTTATCAAGATTAAATTCATCAATTACTTTTTTTTCAGATGACCCTTCAATAGAATGTAAAATTGAACAAATTAGAAATCTATCAGATTCAACTTGAGTAAAATAATTCTGAAAGGTTTTCTCTGATATAGCTTTAACAAAATATTGTGGTTCAACAATGTTTTGGGAGGTCAATTCCTTTTTTAACGTAATACATAGATCTTCAACCTTCTCAAATAGACTATTATTATGGTTTAATGGAATAGGAAGGCGAGAAATATAGCTTTCACGAAGATGATTTACCTGAGCACTTATTGATCGGATCAAAAGACTTGACAATCGGCAGGCTAAAATTGATCCATAAGAGGTCTTTTTACAAGGAATGAATCCTGGTGATGCATTTGAAAAAATGGCATTTTCAATTCGTCGTGGACCTATGGAACCTTGGGCAAAATCACTGTAAGTCCAACCCTCTTTAAAATAAAATTGCTCGTTTCTTGAATATGTATTTGGTGTTGCTTTGATTCTTATACCATTCATTTCCCAATCAACTAACCACCAATTATGCCCCCCCCATTTACCATAACCCCCACCTTTTTCATATCTCACCCAACGACGATTTTGGAGATTGCATTTCCATTGATATAGGGGTGCTTCCCAAAAAAAGCGAACAAATTTTATGTCGTTTGATGTTTGTAATCCAGCACATATATCAGCAATTTCCCCCATAGTACTTCCCGATAAAATTTCGAAAAACCGAGGTCTAAGCCAATAACATATTGGCGATAATGGGATAGTGAGAAATTGATTTTGAAGAGTGACAAAAAAAATGGTTTTATTTTGATCCAATATTGTTTTTTTAATTAGCTCATTTTTCTCATTTTGATCCATTGCTCCGACTAACCTGAAAGAAATTATATAATGTTCTTTTATAGGAGAAATATTTGTAATTGTAAAAAGAACAATATTCACAACCTCCCCACTGATCTCTCCGAATGCTCTTGGACCTAAATGTGCAATTGTTTCAATAGAATTTTCTTGCAAAATTCCTGTAAATCGTCCTTTATTTTTCAAATTTTTTTCTTTTTCAATTGCCCTCATCCCACTGAATGATCTCAGGAACATCCATGATTGCTGAGTAACCATTGCCACTCTGCCTTGAATCCCGGTCAGTTGAAGGTCTCTTAAAATAAATGCGGCATATAAGTCTCTTTTTCCTTCCGGATAATGACAATCAACATAACTCTTGAGCCACGCGCTCATATTTCCCGATCCCATATATGGCGGATTTGCGGCAACCACATCATACCGTCGAGCAAGTAAATCGAATAACGCAAGCCCCTTCACCGCTGATTGCGAAAAGAACGCCTCAGTCGGTAATGCTTTCTCCGCTTCCTCCTGGAAATGAGCTTTGAGCCGCTTCATCACTTGCTGTTTCCAGCGAGCGAAGTTCTCCTTCTCGACAATTTCACCGGATTCCGGATCGAACTTCTGCTGTTTTGCCTGCTCCTTGAGCACCTTGAGCTCTTTCTCGACCGGCTCCTCTATCTGGACGAGCGAGCCAAGCTCATGGACATTCTGCAAACCTTCAAAGACCGTAAGAAGAGCCGGGCGGAGCGGTGCGTCCTCGGGATGTTTCATCAGGAATGCATCGAGGTGGTCCTTTCCATTTGGGAGCCGGATGTTGGTTGCGATGATGTGGTCGTGGAATTCTGAAAAGTCATCTCCCGTAAGCTGCTTTTTTGTCTTGGCAAAGACCGTCTCAGCTGCTTTCATCCAGAGCACGGCCTTGGTGATCTGGACTGCCCGCTCATCAATATCGATACCGAAGAGATTATTGTTCAGAATAGACTGGCAGATTGCAGCTGATCCTTTCAGCTGTCCCTCCTCTTCGTACATCGCATAGAGGAGATCGAAGGCTTCGATGAGGAAATGCCCGGATCCGCACGCCGGGTCAAGGAAGGTAATCTCGGCAACTGGCTTCTTCTCGTTGGGTGTCCGGTCTGCGTCCTTCACGTAATATTCCCATGACGCGGAGAGCTTTGATTCCGGGTGCATCATCATCCACGTCGCGCCGAGTGAGTTCTGGACAAGGAACTTCACCATATACGGCTCGGTGTAAAGCTGCGTTGCAGGGATGATGTCGGACCCTTCGATCTTTGCACCCTTCTTGGTCCTGACCATCTCGAAGACCCGGTCCTTCTCCTCCGCATTCCAGTACTGGTATGCCCAGCCGAATGCATCCGGTGCGGTGAAGACATCATCCGTCGCTCTCCCCCCATTGGCCGGAACAGATCCAGAGAGCAGGGCAATGCAATGCTTCAGTGCGACAACGGAAGGCCGGAGTGCGACTGCAGGTGAATCCGGTGCAAAGAGATCGGGGAGCTCCTGTGAACGCTCATGGAATTCTTCTGACAGCATCGCGAAGAGCCCGTCATCCTCCTCAGTACACAGTGTGGGATTCGTTTGTGCAAACCGGTCATGCACCATCGATCGCCCATGATACACTTCCTCCTGAAGAATCACTGGATCGATGATCCCCCGGGCTTCCATGCAGCGCAGGGCGAAGAGCCGGTTGGCCCATGAATACGCGGACTCACGGATAAACTCGGCCACTGCGTCCGACTGTGATATGCCTGCGTCGCTGCGCAAGGATAGGTATGCATCGATCAGTTCCCGGGCCTTTCGGTCCATGGGAGAGAGGTTCGGCATCTCGCTGATGGGTTTTACCTGCCGGTCCCGCCAGATCCCGATCTGGTTCAGCCGGCGTTCGAGATCCCCGGCTTTCCAGGTTCCGTCTTCCGTATAAGTGCCTTCGAGTGTGTGCCGAAGTTCGAGTGATAAAGATCGGAGTATTTTTTTTAGTGATGATTCCATGAAATTCACCTGGATTGGGGAGGATAAAGGATAGGAATAACCTCATTAATTTGATCAATGATACGTTTTCTTTCGTTCAGAAAATCTTCGATTGTTTGGATTTCAATATGCGCCCTGGGATTCCGCATTTTCGCGATTTTGGCTGCTGCCCTGGTTATAACTGAAAATTGCGCCCCATAAGTGGTATTGATCCATTGTAAAACCATACGGGAAACCGAATGATTGCAATCGGAAAATTCCTTTGTTAACTCATTCCAACTCCCTAATGCGATAGACTGCGGAGCCTCGTGGTCAAGAGTGTTTATCCAGTAATTAGAAAGATATCGCGGTTTTAATAAGGCTCCTTTAGGGTCGTTCTTGTGAATTAATGCACGTATCTTTTTAGTAATTGCATTTTCGAGCATCACTTCGAATCCTTTTCCATATAATACAAAAAATATTGATCCTGCATCATCTCCAACGCTTTCCAGATTATAGATTACCTTGAGCATCTGTTCGGCAGTCATGAAGACCTGCCGAGTTGTATAATCGGGAATTCCATCCAGATTAAGAACCCCTTTTTCAAGCGGGATACTTTTCCGCTCTTTAGGAAAACCATCCCATTCTTCCTGAACTGAACGCGTGTAGAGATCGTCATCCTGGTTGTGGGAAGGATCGCGGTCGAAGTCAAGACTCATGAGTGAATGCTGCACTTTCCCGGGAGCCTGCTCCCTTAAGAAAATTGCAAAATCCTCCAGCGCATCATTACCGGCACCCCGTTTTGAAAAGACATGCCGAACCTTTGCTATAGGATGAACCAGCGACCAGTTGATCGTCTCACGATAATCCTGCCTCGCGGTGAAGTCATAGACATATTCGATCTGATTTTTTGTAATATAATCGAGGAGGATTGTCGTCAAAGCATTCTTTTCTGTCCATACTTTTTGAACATTCGATCCCCATTCGATTGGGACGCTGTAATTCTGGATGGGCTCCTCCGGGAAAACAAACCCATAGAGCCCAGATAGAATGAGGACATGCAGAGTAGGATCCATCAGGTTGTTTCTGCCATTTTCCTTGAGTTCCTTGTAAAACCTTCCGTGATACCGGTATAGCGCGGGAATGTATTTGGCAGATGGATGAGGGGCCTGACCAAAATCAGCACCTGGAACAAGTGTGGCATTATTCGGGTGCTGGTTCTCATCAAAATTATGCCAGAAGATGTTCCCTGCCCGGAGTAAATCGTAGACATTTTTTCTTTTTGTGAAGAGCAAATCAACGGTGGATGGTTTCAAGTCGCGGACTATTGATTTTTCCAGGGAATACTGGCTAGTTTCGTGGACATCGTCAATCGCATGCTCATTCTTGTGATACGAACAGATGGTCACAACAAGGACATTATTTTTCGCTGTATCTTCACTCCTCATCCACGTTTCCCAACCATGAAATTACTCAAGTTCGACGGTCTTGTGCTGATTGAGGGCCGCTTTCACTTTTATGTCGAGCGAGTCCCGAAATGCATTCCACTCTTTCACGTCCTTGATTGTCTGTGTTTTGCTTGAGCCCAAAATCTTAATTCGTTCCTTCCGTTTTTCGGCAACAACCGGAGGCACGATCTTTGCAATTTCATCCTGAACGGAGGATATTAACTGTAGAATGCGCCGTTTGACCTGTTCGACGTTATTAATGGTCTCCGCAATACCATTACCTGCATCCAGTAACTTCTTCAGGTTTTCAAGCGTCGTCTTCGCACCATTCTCATTATATCTTCCTGGCATATCAGCATCGGAAAATAATTGCTGGATCGTCTTTTCGGCAGCGGCGATTTCAGCATCAGCCTCTGCTTTCAGCTCGCCCACCAGTTCGGTGATCTCCATCTGGGCATTATTCCGGGATTGCTGGAGTGTCTTCCAGTCATCTTCCTGTACGACCGTCGCCTGGGATAGAGCAGACTCCCAGTTCTTCAGAAACGCCAGAGCCCGGCCATTTTCAGGAAGACGGAACTGTATTGCCGTGAGTTCATGAGCGAAGTCACGCATCTCTGTAAAAGTAGTGCCCCATTTTTCCGTGAAAGCGTGTGATGTCCCGATTGCCTGGATATATCCTGGCAATTTTTCCTTCATCGCTAAAATCTCGGTAATCACATGGTGAGGGTTAGAGAGACTGACGAACAGCTCAAATGTTTCCTTTCCGTCGGAGAAATCTTGTGAGAGGGGGAGACGGGCGGCATTTGCCCATCGCAGGGTATCATCCGCGAGTTTTCCCTGTGCTTCTGCAAAGACTTTCATTGCATCCGAGAGTCCCTGGGGAATCTCTGGAATAGTGCGTTTACCGATGAGGGCAATCAATACTTTCCGTGCCTCGACTAATACCGTCTTGTCCGTTTCGCTCTCTTCCATCTCCAGCTGGACTTTGTTGAAGTCGCGGCTGTTCTTGAGAGCAGTCTGGAGTGTTGGATCAGCCGGATTCGTGAAGGGCTTCTTCTCGATAACTACCTTCATATCGCCCGAACGTACCAGTGCCGCCACACCTGCACGAATTGCACCCTGATGCCATCCATACGGGGGACGGGAGAATTTTTCAATGAGATCATTTCCCAGAACACGCTCTTTGATGGATCGCTTCGAGTCCATGAACGCACTGATCTCAAACAGGAGCGGGGATTGTTTGTCGATACCCCCGGCCTTATCATAGATCTTGATCCCCTTCATATCCGCAGTCAGGGTATGATCACCTTTCAGGATATCGACGATGAGGTTCTGCTCTTTCTGGACACGATAAGGGACCTTCTCATACTTGGTATAGATCCCGGGCATAAACTGGGCGAGCTCAGCACGCAATGCCTGTGATGGGGTCTGATCCTTTTTTACCGCAAGAGAACGGGACGAACCTTTAAAAATAATCTGGGCTTGACGCAGAGACTCACTGACACTTTCCTGGATCTTCCCCCGCTGTTTCTTCAATTCATTCTCTTCACGGTTTGATGCCAGCTGCTGGGCCTCGGTGGATTTGTGGGGATCACCTTTCCAGAGGTCGATCACACTTTTCATCGCGATATAATACTTGACCTGCTCGTCAAATTTTGGCACCGTGCCGGAGAGAACAAACAGGGTATGCTCATTCGTATGATGAGTGCTGTCCTCTTCGATATCCGCGATCTGTCTGCCTCCGAGTCGTTCAAGGGGCGAATAGATCTGAACCCGGATATCGCCATCCCGGGTCACTTCCTTGGTATCATAGGCAATCCTGACCGGACATTCCCAGCCCATGAAGGGGACGGTAGAGAAATCCACAAACTTGAGATCCAGGTCTTCGATTCCCGTCAGCACATCCTGCCAGCGGTATGAACCCATGGCCTCGATAACTTCTTCCTCAAAATTCCGGCCCTCTTTGGTCAGGAACTCATAATCATCGCCGATCCGGGCAACGATCTTGGCTTTCTGCAATTTTTCCAGTTCGGGGGTGATCTTCCGCACGATGGCAGCAACATCATCATCGGTCCGTTCAACGAGAAGCCGTGCAAGGTTCTGGGGAGTTTTCGGGATGTACCCAATCTCCCGGATAAGGTACAGCACCTCAGCAACCCGCCGGGTAAGGTCCGTTGCACCGGCGACCCGCTCGGTGATCCTGCTCAGTTCCTTCCTGACATCAGGATTGACTTCACTGCCTTCAAGGTTGCCATACACTTCATCGAATGATACTATATCCCCGACGGGTGCTTTGAGATATGCACGTCTCCCGGTAGTGATAATATCCTGGGTGATCGCAAGAAGCGTTCGCGTTGAACCAGAGAGCTGCTCACCCCGTCCTCCCGCACTCCTGAGGGATTTTACGATATCCGGAATGAGATGGATGTGATAGGGAAAGAACGGATAGAATTTCTCAAAACTCTCTGGTGTACAATCCGGAAGTTTTTGAAGGGTGTCCTCAAGTTGCCCCATTCCGCGCAACACACCAGCATTTGCCTGATATACGGCAGCCACCTCTTTTTTTCCGGCTAAATTCTTTTTGAGAAGGCGGTCTTCAAGCACTCGCTCGATATTCTCCGTCGTCAGGGAGATCTTGAACCGGAACCGGGCTTCGATCTTTTTCATATCAGTCTTGAGCCCTTTTGCATTCCGGATGATCGAACTCATGTCTTCATGCGTTGTGACCGTTACCCAAATCTTCCCTTGTCCACGCGATCCAGCTTCCTCAACAAATGCCTGGAGCAAGTGAAGTCGCTCTCCGTCATCACCAATCCATTGGCCGGTCTCATCCATCACAAGCATCAGACGGCATGGCTTCATCTCTTTCTTCTCCTGTGCCTTGAGATCTGCAACGAGAGTTGAAACAAGAAATTGAATATTATAAAGATCGCCACTTTCTGCATTTTTGAGGGCAGCTTCAACCTCATCAGGGGATGAGAAATGATCCGGTGCTACTTCACAGACTGCAGCATACAGCTTCTTCCGGTAGAACCCGGGATTTTTCTGGATATCCTTCCATGGTTTGTTAATAAGGTGCTCCGCAGCTGAATGCAGGGCACCGAGTTTTCCCATGTTGTCAAGCTCGGACTCGATAACTTTTGCAAAAATATGATTAGAGCTGTAACCTTTGGAGATGTAATACTGATTGAGAAGGACAAGGGGAAGGGGGGTATCCTTGCTGCCAATCAGAGTATTCAGGTTGAATGCCAGAACATTGGTGTTGCATTGGGAGATACGCGAGAGATGACGAATCAGCGCATCGTGGTGCTGACTTGATGGCGGTATCCTGCTTCTGAAACGTTCCGTTGCAGAAACTCCTTCCAGAGTCTGATTTTCAATAAGGAGTGAAATAATCTTGGCAAGGTGTGATTTACCTGATCCAAAATACCCCGAAATCCAGACTCCGATCTCATCAGTAGCAGAGAGAATCGTGTCAGTATACTGTTCAAGCACTTCCTCGAGAAGGTGCTCAAGAGCTGGGGTGACCACAAAATTGCCAATTTCCGCTGCCAGCTTTTGACCATTCTCGCGCTCTCCAACTTTAATGACCGGATCGATCTTCTCTTCAATTTTTGTCTCGAATATCTCTTTGATAAACATACAATCCCCCTAAAGGATATCTCCACGATACATGTACTCATCTTCCTGATTCAGAAAGGAATAGCGGCGAGGTTCTGTCAAGGTGCCAGGAATAAGCAGAACGACCGGACCTTCAAGAGATTCTTGTTCTCTATCCCATAATCGCTGCATCAGCATTTGAGGTCCTGTAACCGGATACAGGGCAGCTAGCGATTTGAGTACTACAACCGGCTGTTTACTATGCATTTCCTTAAATGCAGATTGAATCTCTTCACCAATTTTTGTCAACCAAATATTCGCAAGTTCCTGTTCTGGGTTAGAACCTGGCGCAGGATCTTCTAAATTTTCTATGACGGTATCCAATCCGATGTCATTGGTGGCGGTTCGAGTGATTTCCAGCAAATCAAGTTCCCGGACCATGAATTCAGTATTCAGGCTTTTAATCTGAGCGTCCCATTCCCTGAACACATCCAATTCAATATCCGGAGGATACACAATGGCAAGGAACGGCGCCCCGGTTTTTCGTCCGATGTGGTGATAACGGGTCTGGATCCACCCCACCGCCTCACACAGGTGCTTGTACCATTCCGGCATAATGGTCATGATTTTTCTCCGGGCATACGCACCAATTCAATAATTGTTGTCGGACCAGATCGTTCGAATCGTATCCATTGCTTCATTGCCATTTTGTTGAATGCATCGATAACATCTACTTCATTCCACAGGAAAAGCCGCCAGTCCATCGCTGTCAGTAATGATCGACCTTCAAATCCTTCTGCCATGAGAATGCAGAGCAGATGATAGGCAGTTACGAGAGATATTGATGGACGCATAATTGATTTATTGACAGTACCTCTTAAGAGTCCAAAATCTCTGAGTGATGAAAGAATTGACTGTGCACATCTTCTTACTGTGGTTTCACTCCACTGTTTGATTGCAGGGATCTCACTCTCTTTTGAGACGATATAATCTTCAACCGTTTTTGAATCTATTGCTGTATTTTTATTGCACCACTGATCCCAGATCACTTGAGTAACGATATCATATGCCATCCGCTCCCGGAAAGCATAGTACAAATACGCGAGGGAAAGGAATTCCGATGAATTTGGTCCATGGTTTATTGAATTGGTGATATCCTGAACTATCCAGGATGGACATGAGAGGTATCGTTGATCAAAAATTCTCCAAACATTTTCTCGGCTGTAAAAAGAATTCTTATTGACAATGTTATCCGACATGACCCGGTTCATGAGGTATTTTCTATCATTATTATTACGGTATTCGGAAAAAATTGAAAACATTTCATTAACCATTGATCCTCGAATGAGGTTTGTTGAAGAATAGGTTCCATTTTGCCGGATCCTGGCGAGATCAGCTAATTGACTTTTATATTGCCTATTTTTCATTACAAATTTGCTCCTTCCATAATAAATAGCGACAAATATTCCTTTAATTTCAATGTTAGAATACCGATAAGAGTTATGATTAATTAAAAATTGCCAGTTGGACCGATAAGATTCTAACCCCCGCTATAGTGTGTGTAATGTTTAACCGATACCCTTACTTTTTTCGATGATATTACTAATTATGGTTCAACGATGGCTCTGCATCTCCACCCGTGCGAATGATGAGGTCACCAGGAAAAAACTTGTCTGGGGGGTAGCGAAACGGTTTGTCAATACCATATCTCGGGTAAAGAAAGGCGATACTCTTCTCATGTATACTATGCAGGAAATTATAGATCGTGAGGTAATCCCATCAGCAGTCACAGGAATTTATGAAACAACTTCAGACGTATACGAGGATGAATCCCCGATATTCGTCACTCCAAAAGCCCTTGGAAGTGAAGTATTCCCCCTTCGGATAAAAGTGAAACCTGTAGAAATATTCAGGGTGCCGATCCCATTCAAGCCGCTTGTGCCAAAGATGACCTTCATCAAGAACAAAACGATGTGGTCAGGGTCAATCCGGACCGCAATGCGAATGATTCCGGAAGAAGACTATCAAATGATTTTAAAAGCTGGAAAGTGAAGGAATCATTATGAGTGAGATTAAAGGGGTTACGTTTCCGATTCCAAAGAAATACATGTCTCGTTTCTTCGAAGAAAATAAGACAGTTTTTATTAAACCTGCGACAGTATTCAAGGAAATCAAGCCTGGGTTAACACTTGTTTTTTATCAATCCCATGAGGATACAGGCTTTGTGGGGGAAGCATCTATAAAACGGATAGTTATGCTTGACGACCCACTGAAGTTTTTTGGGATGTTTGGAAATTCAATTTTTCTTACCAAGCAAGAAGTAAAGGAATATCTCGAAGAACAAAAGAAATGGCAAGGAATACGGGTAAGAAAAGGCGAGACAAAGAAGAAAAAGTGGATGGCGCTTGAACTTGAAAATATCAAAAAATATCAGGAGCCAATGAAACCAAAGCGATTCGTTCCCGTAGGTGGGCAATACATAAAAGAATAAAATCGTTTACCAATACGACATTCCCCCTCCCCCCACTCACCCAAACACCCCCAACAGTTCCCTGATGTCCCTCAGCACCACATCCGCCGTCTCCACCCGGTCCTCGTGGAAGTTCCGGTCTCCGTAACTCGCGTACGCGGTCATCATTCCCATCCGCTTCGCCGGCCCGATATCCCGTCTCAGGCTGTCCCCGACCATCAGGACCTCGGAAGGGTTCCGGCCGACCCGCTCCAGGGCATACCGGAATACCTTCGGGTCGGGCTTGTGTGACCCCGACAGGTCGGCGGTGACGATTTCGTCGAAGATGGGGTAGAGCCCGGTCCTCTCCAGGCGGGAGACGGCGTTTTTGAGGTGGGCGTCGGTCACGATCGAGAGCGAGAGGCCACGGTCCTTCAGGGCCAGCAGCGTCGGCTCGATGCCCGGGTAGGGTGCGAGGTCGCGGATCTTCCACTCCTCGTACGCCTGGCAGCACCGGGCATACCGCTCGTCGGAGTAGACGCCGTTGTCGTGCATGAAGTCCCGGATGTTGTTCCAGTCCTCGAATCCCCAGCCGTCCCTCCGGAGGAAGTAGCCGAGGAGGTCCATGGCCCGGTCCAGGCCGAGGATCCGGTTGACCTGGCTGCAGGCGGCGATCTTTGCCTCGACGAAGTCGAAGAGCGTGTTGTCCATGTCGAAGAGGACGGCGGTGATGGTCCGGGGTGTGGGTGGTATGATCATGGTCTGGGTGTCTGCCTCTCTGGTGTGTGAGTGGTTTGGAGCCAGCCGGGTTATGGGTTGCGTTCGGGGCACTATTCCCGATAATCTCATCCAATCACCGCTCGATCCCAAGCCCGGAAAGCTTCCTGCAGAGTTCGAGTTCCCGCACGAACTCCCCTTCCATCTCCGGATTCCTGATCACAACCTTCAGGCTCTCCCGTTTGCTCCCCTTCCCGCGGTACTCGCCGTAGATGAACGCCGGGCCGACCTTTACGACTCCGAAGGCGACTGCAAGCCGGAAGACGAGGTCGACCGCCTGGGCGGGCGTGCAGTCCCTGGCGTCGATCGCATGCGGTTTCTCGAAGAGGAAGTACGAGACGCCTTCCGCCATGCAGAGATCGGCGACGTTGATATCGGCGGTGAGGTGAACGAGAAGCGAATATACGTCCTTCTCGGCGGCCTTGACCGACTGCACAATCAGGAGGTCGTTTCGCTCCTTATCGGTGCTTCCCGGCCCGACACCGGGGACGATCCGTGCCTGGTCGCGTATCTTCTGGAACTCTGCGAGGGCACCGTAGGCAGCAAGCCGTGACCGCTTCATCTTCTGGTTCACCAGCTCGTCGAGCAGCCCTCCCTCGTACATGGCCGACCGCTTCAGAAGAGAGATGGCCTGCGGGGAGTACTTCGTGTTGAGGGCGCTCTCGATCTCCTGCCGGACAAGGTCCACGAGCACGAACAGGTAGGGGTTGATCTGTGCGGCGGAGCAGAACCCGTCATAGAGCATGTTCGTGTCAAGGGAGAACATGACCTCCCGGTTCATCTTCCGGTACACCGTCTTCAGCGACTCGAAGTCGTCTGCGTTGCGGTACGAGAGGATGCCTGTAGAGAGGACCGACTGGAGCACGTCGTTGTACGAGGGCATGTCATAGGCAAGCTCGCCAAACCGGCCGGACTCCTCTTCAAAGTCGTCCCTGGTGCACATCCCGGAGAGCACAAAGCCTGCCGGCGACTCCCTGAGTGTCGCGATATCGAAGTCGTAGAGGGGATACTTGATCGCGACCTGGCCCTTCATCAGGTTGAGGAGGACCTGGAGTTCCGGTACCGTGACCTCAGTCGCCATCCCGGGCCCTCACTGCCTCTGCCTTGAAGTCATGGAGCGTGTGGTACTGCCGGGGGATCATCTGGTATGGCTTTGCCACGTCGCGGGTGGTCGAGATCTCCAGGTAGAAGACGTGGTCGACGTCGTCGAGCTTGATGGGGAGAAGCGTCCCTGCCACCACCGCCTTCCTGCCGGGAGTGATATCAAGCGCGACGCATGCCCCCTCCCGCTTCTTCGAGACCATGAGGGCATAGACCTTGGAAAAGACGTCCACGACATCGCCCTGGTCGACCGGGATGCACTCGATCTCGGGAGAGAATCCGTTGTGCTCCGAGATGGCCCGCACCGCCTCCGAGACCGCCCCGGCCCGCCCGGAGAACGGTGCCTCGACGGCGATGCTGACGGTGTCGGGACGGTACTGCCTCTCCCGGACGACCGCGTAGTAGGTGTTTACGAGTGCCCACGCCGACCGCCCGAGCAGGCTCACGTAGACCCGTTCAGACGTCAATTCTCCCACCGTCCTGCACAATCCGTACTCCGTCGAAGGTGTCGGCAAACCACGCATGCCCGGTGGTGTGCACCGGCACGAGGATGTCGGGGTCCACCAGGTCGATGACCCGTGCGAGGTCCTCCCGTGACGCATGGCCCGAGGCATGGTACCGGGAGTCAAAGACCGGTTTCGCACCCTCCCCGATGGAGAACCCCCGCACCTCCAGGTTGAACCGGTCCGTCCACTGCCAGAGACGGCGGAAGTCGATCTCCATCTCCTCCGAGAACGCCTCGCAGGACGAGTAGATGTAGACCCCGCCGGCAGGCCTGATGTCCAGGAGGTTCTTCATGTCATAGAAGGAGAAGCAGACGATGTAGCTCTCCGGGTCGGCACGCAGGGTCTCGTGCGAGACGTATTGCGATCCGGCACAGCCCACCACCACCTCCGACTCCCACTTGCGTTTTGCCCGGTCGGTCAGCTCGGTATAGACCGCGACCGGCGAGGACCGGCAGACCCCGTCGGCACATTCCAGCGCATGGAGCAGGTAGAGGTCCTTTGCGGTCACCACGAGGGTGCGGCCAGTCTCCCCGGCGATCCGGAGGAAGGTCTCCAGCCGCTCGAAGTTCCGCGGTGAGAAGTCGGCGATGATCAACCCTGCCACGTCGTCGGATGCCGCCCGGCAGGTCTCGTACACGGTCTGCTCGCTCGAGGCCGTCCCCTCCGGGCCGGTATCGCGGCCTGCCCGGGTCCCCTCGGTGATGAGGACCGAGGCGTCCTTCGCACGGTGGAAGAAGTTTATCGTCTGCTCCCCGAGCCTCCCGTGCAGCCGGAAGTCGCCGGTGTAGGCGACGGTTGCGTCCCCCTCGAGGATGTAGGCGGTCGCCCCGAAGATCGAGTGGTCTACATCGTACGCAGTGACCCTGAAGGGCAGGGCGGCGTTGTCCAGCGGGAGGCAGGCGGCCGGCTCGTACTTCTTTGCCCGACTCCCGTCCTGGCCGGGCCGCCGGGAGAGGAACCCGACCAGCTCGTCACACGGGGCCGTGGTGCAGTAACTCTCCCTGCAGATATGAGGACTCTTCCTGTCGGAATTGAGCATGAACCCGGAGTCGTCTGGGAGTCTTGGAGAGGTATAGTAGGCGTCGCTGTCCACGGCTGAGATCCCCGAGTCCTGGATCCCCTTCAGGATGGCGAGCGAGAGCGGGGATGCCACGATCGGGATCGACATATCGAGGAGCCCGATGTTTCCCGAGTGGTCGACGTGGGCATGGGAGAGCAGAACGGCTGCAATCTCCGGCCTCGAAAAGACCTTCATGTCCAGGTCGGACGGGACGAGGTCGGGCCGGTAGATGTCCAGTTTCGGGACAAGGTCGAGCTGGACGAGGTCGTGGATCCCTCTCGTGTCCCGGTTCTTCAGAAACTCCTCGTAGTAGATGCCGTACTTGCCGAAGTTCTTCCCAAAGTCCAGGAAGACACCTTTCCCGTGCTCCTCGAGGAGGATCTTGTTCCCCCCGATCCCCTGTGCGCCGTCATGGACAGTAATCGTTGTCATCTCTCCTCCCAGGACCAAAAGTTCCGTGCATCAGACTCATCGTGATCCACGAATAGGGTTTTCTTTTTCTGCTCCGGCCGGACCCAAACGCCGGAGATGGGGTCATAGACCTCTTCTCCGAACCGGATCCGGTTCAGGCGTTCGATGTCCAGGCAACCGGGATCATCCGGCGGGTCGAAGAACGCCGACACGTGCCGGGCAGACCGCTCGATCTCTCCGGTGTCTTCGAAGAACGCCGACACGTGCCGGACGAACCGCTCGATCTCTTCGGTGTCCTCGAAGAACGGGCGGGCAGCCGGCCGGGACCTGGCCCTGCTCCAGGAGGAGACGGCCTCGTGGATCCTCCGGAGGATACCCTTCCGGTCGACGGGAAGCGTCCCGCCGAGCCCGGCGACGGCCAGCCTGCACATCAGGAGCCGGCGGTCCCGGTCAGGGATGTCGTACCTGTGCCCGACAGCACGGATCAGGGTACCGAGCTGGCCGGTATCGACCGCCTCCCGGCAGTCCCCGCGGGGGAAGATGCCGCCGTCGAAGAGCCGGTCGAGCAGCTCCAGGGCCTCTCCAAAGGAGGTGCCGGGCATCTCTTCCACGAGTTCGAGGATGATGTAGCGTTCCCGGTCAGAGAAGACGGTGGCTGTCATGCCTGCCCACCTCACAGGACCCAGTCGTCCGGCGGGTCCCGCCGCTGGCTCCGTGACGCGTAGGACGCACGCCGCTGGCGGAACCCTGCCCTGTTGACCTCGAACGCCTCGTCCCCGGCCCCGGCAAAGCAGACCATGTGGACCACCACGCCCTCGTGGTGAAGCGCGGACCCGGCCAGGTCCTGCCCCTCCAGCCGGCACTCGGTCCCGAGGCCGACCGCAGGATACGACTCGCTCGAAGACGACGCGATCCGCTGCAGGAAGGCCTCCGGGCGCTCCCGGTCTCCCGGAGACGCCACGGGTTTCCTGTCGATCAGCGCCTCGAGCGCGTAGCTCCGGATGAGCTTGTCATGGATGCGGGCATAGGCCGCCGGCCGCGAGAGGAACTCGATTCCCGCCGGCACGCCGTCCAAAGAGACGATCACGCCCTGCTGGCCCTGCTGGACCGGGAAGGCGGCAAGGAACCCGTCCATCTTCTTCTTCTGGGACTCGTAGAGATCCTTCATCGCGCCGGTGGGAGACGATACCCCCGACAGCTCGCACATCTCGCTGATGTCGTTCCAGATGCCGGCCTGGTCCGATCTCCTGCTGGCATGCCGCTCTCTTAACGAACTGCTGACAGAGGACATCTTCCTCGATCGGGTCCGGTAGTTCATCATCACCATGGAATCGGAGAAGTGCGGGCTTGCGTACGACCAGCGCCCCTGCTCGGTGCAGGTGACCGGGATCTCGATCTCCGACTCCCCCGGCACGAGGATGGTCGTGTTCAACACGCGGTTCTGCTTGGCCCCTGCGAGCTCCTCGCCGTCGAGGAGGAGCACGGGGGTCTTTCCCCTGTTCTCCACCTTCAGCTGGGGGACCGATCCCTCCCTGCTCACCTCGGTGATCACGATGCGCCTCTGGGAGAGCGCCTGGTCGAGCATGAGGTACTCTGGCCCCGGGTCCCCAGTCGAGACGAGGGGGACGACCTCCATCCGGCCGTGGACGGCGCTTTTGCCCAATTCTATCGAGTTTATGCAGGATACAACACAATTTTCCATATATCTACCACCTCTTCTGTTCCCGGTGACAACGGCCTCCTGCCGCACGTCACCGTATTTGTCTGAAAATCCGGGGGTTTTGTCCATCAAGGAATTCGGGAGGGCCCCTGCCCCTCACGGCCGGTCAGGTGATGTACGTGACCGGGTCGGCCTGCCTGCCATCGTGCCCGTCTTCCGGCCCGTCGGCCCTCTGGCGCAGGATGGCGGTGAGCGCCGCCGCGTCGTACTGGGTATCGCGTACAAGCAGCTGGATACGGTTCTCCATCTCCGCGATCCGGAGTGTCGCCCGGCGCAGCCGTTTCAGGTCACTCCTGTCATGGAGCGAGAGCACCGCGAGCTGGATGTCGTCCTGCAGGTCCGCGATCGTGTCCATGCGGTACCGCATCATCCGGGCGACGAGCGAGACGGCCTCCCTCCGGGTCTCGTCGCAGGGTATCCGGTCATACTGGCCGGGGAGCGTCATTCGGAGACCTCCAGGCACTCGTGCACTGTGGGCTGCACGGTGATTGGATCGACCGTCTCCTGCGGCCGGGCGTGTCTCTCGCAAAGAGCGGTCCTCTGCGGGTGACAGGGGCGCCCTTCCTCCTTGCAGGCGTTGACGTAGCGGACAACCGAGTTGTTGACCTGTCCCAGGTACTTCTCGAGCATGCCGGAGAGCACTGCAATCCGTTCAAGGTCTCCCGGGAGGGCGTCCAGGTCAAAAGACGGGTCGCCTGCTGCCCGTTCGAGTGACGATACAATCTCTTCCATCTGTTGTGTGCAGGCCCGCAGGCCAGAAATGCCCATCGAGCAGGTGATATATGTGAAACGATCGCTCTGTTTCCGGTATTGCCGCTTTTTGCGGCTGGTTTTTTCCGATCTTCTTCTCGTCCTTCTCATCACAAAACTCCCGGCAGGGTGCCACGCCCACCGTGCATAAGATTTGTTTTTACAGTTAAAATATTTTTTTATGTATTAAAATTATTTTAGAAAACACAGATTATATGGATCAGGACAATGAACTGGTATTTGTTGGATCGGGAGACACCTCCGCTCATGAATCCGAATTCATTGGTAAAAAATAGTTCATACGTAAAAATATTTATTATATGAAGAAAAAAGGCTATATTCACAATGACATACACCCACGTCGTCTTCGTCGGCCACCACAAGGAGCGCCTGATGGAGTCGATCACCGGTTTCCGGAAGTTTCCGATCCACCGTGTCACCCTGGTGATCGGGGACGACGACTCCACCGGGGAGCGCATCTCGAAGACGGTGGCGAACTCGGTCAGGAAGGAACTTGCCCCCCTCTTCGAGGTATCAATCGTGAGGGTGGACAAGCGGGACATCATGAAGGCCGCGTCCCAGGTCGTGGACCTCGTCGAGAAGGAACGGGAGTCCGGCTACGAGTGTATCCTGAACATGAGCGGGTCGCTTCGCACCTTCGCCATCGCGGCATACATCGCCGGCTGCCTCACGCAGTGCCCGATGATCACCTCGATCCCCCGCTACGACGAGGAGGACCGCGAAGTGGGAGTCGAGGAGATAATCGAGCTCCCTCCGGTTCCGGTCCATTTCCCGAAGAAGGACCAGGCAGAGCTCCTCGACGCAATAGCAGAGAGCAGCGGATACCTTGAGGACCTCATCGTCGGGCTCAGTCCCGAAGTAAAGGACATGCCCGACGAGTTTGCGAAGGAGAGGAGCCGCCTGGCACACCACTTAAAAAAGATCGAGGAGATGGGGTTCGTGACCAGGGAGAAGATCGGGAAGAACGTGATGTTTACCCTGTCACCGCTCGGGAAGATAATCCGGAAGGTTCGTGGTGGATTGGGGTGAACACCGGGACACACTTTCGCACTCTGCGCCTAATTATCATGACTCGGAGCGGCCCCACTCCTGTACATGACGCCAGCCACTGTGTTTCAGGTTGGAAGAGAGTATTTATCCATGGGATCATTGCACAATCCGGCCGGAAAAAGTCGTTCGGGAGCGATAGGTGGATTGGATGCCTCTCCTGTGCATGACCATGGTGATAGTATTTCGCTTTCAGAAACAAATTATTTCTATTCCAGAAACAAATCGTTTCTCGATCAGAAACAAATGAAGAAGAGAGAATCTATCATACTGCTGCCGGAACTCTTCAAATCGGACGACCGGGTGCGAATCCTTCGATATGTATCCGAGAGGAAGAGTGTCACCGTTCAGTCCACCGCAGAGGCTACAGGGGTCTCAAAGCCGGTTGTCTCCCGCTACCTGAATGCGCTTCGGGAACAGGGATTGTGCGACCGCACCGGGAGGAAGATCTCATGGGTGCAATCCCCCCGCGGATCCGCAGTCAAACGATTCCTGAATATTGTGCTGCTCGACGAACACCTCCCGTCTCCTGAATGGGCAAAGGGGATCGGCATCTATGGCTCCTGGGCCCGGGGCACGAACACCAGGGAGAGCGACCTCGATCTCTGGATACTGGTGGATACCTATTCCCGGGACCTTGAGTTCCAGGTCGCCGGGTTCCAGCACGAACTTGCGCATGCCCTCGGATATGAAGTCCACACGCTCATACTCACCAAAGAAAAAGTGAGGGATCTCTCACGAAAAGATGCTCCATTCTATGTGGAATTCATAAGAGACTACGTTGTTATCCGGGGTGAAGGGATTGACAAAACTTGAAGAATGCTTCGAAGACGGAAAATTACAGACGGTTCTGCCCTCCGAAGAAAAAGCCCGGCAATCCCTTCGTGTCGCACATGAGAATTTGTATGAAGCGCAGGGAGCGGCCAGAGGCGAATTATTCCGTGCAGCCACCAACAGCATCTACGTGGCAATCTTCCATGCCGCCCGGGCCGTTCTCTTCCGCGATGGCATCCGGGAGAAGAGCCATTTCTGCCTGGAACAGTATCTGAATACCTACGTGGCATCAGGGAAACTGGAATCGAAATGGATCGCCTTCTTTGCCAATCAGCGGAGCAAGCGGGATATCAACCAGTACGGTTTCGAACCCCCGGCGACCAGGGAAGAGCTCGATGTATCCATGCAATTGGCCGCACAGTTTCTCGATCAAATGGAGACACTCCTCAATACCAGGTGAAAGGGATCATGGCAGTCAACCCGTGGTGTCAGGTTGTCGATTCACCGGGAGACAATTGAAGGTTCCAGTTCCCAGCACACTACGTCTCCTTCCGGCACAAAACAGGGGCCGGATTTTGCCCTGGTGTCAGCGTGACGTTGCGTAAATCCCGTTGCACCAGTATACCAAAAAAGAGGAGGCTCTTTTCTACCTGGCGTGGGTTGGATTGATGAACCGGATACATTTTGTGGGGGCTATCCGCCCCCACACTCCCCTGTGCGATGCCACGCCGCCGCCCCCGAAGGTCGCCCCGGCGGTGGTTTTGAGTGACTGAATTGGTATGCAGCTAACAACTCGATTCAGTCTTCTCACATAAAACAGCGAGGAGGCAAAAAAAGAAGATCTCCTCCCCTTTCTCACCACACGAAGACGTTCTTGAACGCACTGTTCTGTCCTTTCATGTTCGAGACGGTCAGCGTGACCTGGTAGGTGCCGGGGTCCATGAAGGTGTGGTTGGGGTTCTGGAGTATCGAGCCTGCGCCGTCGCCGAAGTCCCAGGACCAGGTGGCCGGGTCACGGAACGACATGTCCGTGAAGTTGACGGTCAACGGGGCGGATCCGTAGCTCGTGTTCATCGAGAAGCTTGCGACCGGGAACCAGCGTGGAGTCGGTGTGGGGGTGGGAATGGTCGTCGGTACCGTTGTCGGGATGGTGGTTGGCACGGTAGTCGGGATTGTGGTCGGAACGGTTGTCGGAACGGTTGTCGGAACGGTCGTCGGAACGGTCGTCGGAACCGTGGTCGGAATTGTTGTGGGTATCGTCGTCGGGACGGTCGTCGGGATGGTGGTGGGCACCGGCACCCTCAGATCGAGCTCGGTCGTCTCTCCCGACTCAAATGGCCAGGTCGCCTGCCATGCGCCGCCTGGCCCGGCTTCGCGGCAATCTGCCCTCTCTCCGTTGACATAGAACACGATGGGTGCGGATTCAGGGACAGATCCCTGTACAATCAGTTTATTCCCGAGGGATTCCGGGCTCCCGTAGGTTCCTTCCGTCTCCGTGATCAGGAACCCGCCTCCATCACTGACGACAGCGGTGATGGCGCTCCCGGACGGTGCAGGGATCCCTCCAACCGTCACGTTCCCGAAGAAGACGTGCGGAAGCTGGGGAACAGTCGTCGTCGGAATGGTGGTTGGAACAGTGGTGGGAATAGTCGTCGGAACCGTGGTCGGTATTGTGGTCGGAACGGTGGTTGGGATAGTAGTCGGTATAGTGGTCGGGATTGTGGTTGGAACAGTGGTGGGAACGGTCGTCGGAATGGTAGTCGGAATAGTGGTCGGAACCGTCGTCGGGGTCACCGGGCTCCCCGTCACCCACACGAACGACGAGTACGAACTGCTCCCCCTGCTGTTCGAGACCGTCAGTCTCGGCGTATACCTCCCGGCCACGTCATAGGTATGGGCCGGGTTCTGCCTGGTCGACGTGTCTCCGTCCCCGAATTCCCAGAGCCAGGTGTCGGGATCGTACTTCGAACGGTCCGAGAACTGGACCGTCAATGGTGCGGTTCCGGTAGCAGGGCTCGCCGAGAAGAGTGCGATCGGCCGGTACCCGGGTACCGGGGAGGTGCTGGTCGGCGTCGGGGTGATGGGACCGCTCCTCACCAGGATGGACGACGTGTAGGTGCTGTTCCCGCCGCTGTTCGAGACTGTCAGTTTTGCCGAATAGGTCCCTGCCGTAGTATATTCGTGGACAGGGTCCTGGACGGTCGACGTGCTCCCGTCCCCGAAGTCCCACTGCCAGTCCGTCGGCGACCCCCTCGACTGGTCGGCAAACCCGACCTCCAGGGGAGCTGCTCCGATCCGTGGCGAAACGGAGAAGAGTGCATACGGCGGTGAGCCTGACGGGCTGACTTCGATGTAGTCCGTCCTCGTCCTCGTGTCCTGCCCGTCGGCGTTCGCGGCCGTCAGCGAGACCGTGTAGGTGCCGGGGAATGCGTAGGTGTGCGTGACTGTGCTGGTGGCGTTCGCCCACTCAGTCGACCCGTCCCCGAAGTCCCAGGACCGTGTCGTCACAACGCCGGTCGAGTCGTCGGTGAAGACCACGTCAAGCGGGGCATCCCCGGTGGTCACATCGGCGGAGAAGTCGGCCACCGGCGCCGGGTAAACCACCTCCCCCGTGTTGATCACAAAGTTGTCAAATGCAACCTGTACCAGCTCGTCTCCAAACGAGTAGTCATGTCCCCACGCCCTGATCCTGAAGGTGACGTCGTGGGTGGAGATGGCGCTGTCCGGCACGCTCTGCAGGAGTACCCAGTCATGGGAATTCTCATCAAAAGAATATCCCTCGATCTCGGTGCCGGTCCGCACCAGGCGCAATTTTCCGGCCGTGTCATTCGTCACGGAGACCAGGATGGAGTCTGCAAAATTCGTCGTGTAGTGATCTCCCGGAGTGAAATAATCCAGGGAGCTGTACATGACACGTTCAACGGTGCAGGAAGTGGGGCCGCTCTCGATCCAGAGGCCCGCTCTCACACCGCTGTCCGGGGGCCAGGTGAGAAGCTGGTAATCGACCTGGATGTCAAAATCACCTCGCAATGCACAGATACTGTTATACCCTGCGAAAAATTGCTCCCCCGATGAATCAGGAGGTATGGTGATCTCCAGCCGCTGGCCTGTCTCGTTGACATACGGGCCACCATATTCGGTAATCTCCCAGAGGGACTCATCGCATACATTGTCATCGAAATCGTCGTATGGTGCAGGGATCACGGGTGACGCGTCGATCGCATAGACCCTGCCGTCACCGCTCCCGACATACACGACGCCGTCTGCCACCGCCGGGCTCGATGAGATCTCGCCGCCTGTCATGTAACTCCAGATGAGCTCGCCGTTCGAGGCGTCGAGGGCATAGAGTGTGTTATCATCGCTCCCGACATAGACGACACCGCCTGCGACCGCCGGGCTGGACCGGACACCTCCGCCCGTCGTGTAGTTCCAGATCAGATCGCCGTTCGAGGCGTCGAGTGCATAGAGAACGGAGTCTTCACTTCCGACATAGACGACTCCGTCAACAACGGCAGGGCTGGAGATGACATCTCCAGCCGTGGTGAAGGTCCAGATGAGGGTCCCGGTGGAGGCGTCGAATGCACATACTGTGCCTGAATTGCCGCAACCGACATAGACGACTCCGTCAGCAACGGCAGGGCTGGAGTAACCCCTGTTGCGTTCTGCTGTCTCCACCACCCAGAGGCGGGTCCCGGTTGACGCGTCGAGTGCGACGAGTACCCCGTTTAATGTATACACATAGACGGTACCGCCGGAAACCGCCGGGCTGGAGAAGATGATGTCATTGAGCACTTCATCAAGAGTGGTCTTCCAGAGGAGGTCTCCGGTCACCGGGTCGAATGCGTAGACGCTCCCGTCCATGTTCCCGATGCAGGCGACTCCGCCGGCAACCGTCGCACTGGATGATATGCTGCTCTTCGTCGTGGACCGTATCGGCTCCCTGTACTCCCAGATGAGTTCTCCCGAACAGGCGTCGACCGCGTGCATCTTGTACTTCAGGCCGCCGATATAGACGACGCCCTCCGAGACCGCCGGGCTTGAACTCACGATGTCATTGCGCTCGCCGGTATCATAACTCCAACGCTGGGCACCCGTCAGGGCATCCAATGCATAGAGGTTGCGATCAAAACTCCCCACGTAGACCACGCCATCCACGACCGCCGGGCTCGAACTCACCCTCCCACCGGTCTGATAGGTCCAGAGAAGTGTCGGGACCGGGCTCCTCCCTCCATCGTCGTACACGCCGGTATTGGCGGGATCGGACCGGAACATCCGTGCCATCGCCGTATCCGGGTTGTCGGCCACCGTAAACATCACGGCATTCGACGACTCCCCTGATACCCTGTCACGGACAGTGATCTCCACCCGGGCAGAGTGTGCGACGTATGCTGCCGGGACTTCCATGCTGACCCGGTCCGGCTGGAGCACCTGCGTCGCCTGCTCCTGGCCGTTCCAGAGGATCGCAGAGTCCGAGGTGAATCCCGTGCCAGAAACAGTGAGGGTGAACCCTGGGTCGTCCTCCACCACGCCGTCTGGGTCCAGGGACGAGATCGAGAGCGGGCCTGTCGTCACGGTGTCGGAGACAAGCGTCGCGTTGACCGCACCGCCGGCCCCGACGGTCTGTATCGCGATGGTGTGCTCAGTTGAGGGGAGAAGGCCCGTCGCAGTCCAGCTACCGGTCCCTGCCTCCACCTCTCCCTGCAGGACCCTGTCCAAAAAGACCTTCACGTGCGAGAAGCCGAGCTCCCGGGGATCGGTCCAGTCCCAGGTGATCCCGGCACCGTTGATGGTGGTCGCATGGAGACCGGTCACGCTTGCAGGCGGGTAGTCCGGGAGCGTGGCGAGCGCGTGGAGGTAGCCATGGTAATTATCCTGGATATACAGGACTCCCTCTGAGACGGCCGGGCTTGAGAACCGCGATCCATCCGACGTGTACTCCCAGAGGAGATCTCCTGTCCACGAATCGAGGGCATGGACCGAGCCGCCATCATCTCCGACATACACGATGCCGTTTGCGACCGCCGGGCTGGATCTCACGTCTCCACCCGTCTCGTACGACCAGAGGAGCGCACCCGTGGACGCGTTGAGTGCATAGAGATAGTCGTCATCGCTCCCGGCATACACGACACCATCTGCGACCGCCGGACTGGAATAGACTGCATCCCCGGTCTCGTACTGCCAGAGAAGGTCCCCGGTCACGGCATCGAGCGCGTCGATCGAGTTGCCGTCATTGCCCACATAGACCACGCCATCAACGACCGCCGGACTGGAATCCAGGTAGGCCGTCTGTGAAGAGGATGCAGCTCTCGCGTAGTTCCAGAGAAGATCGCCCGTACCCGCGTCAAGCGCGTAGATCTTGTTGTCCCTGCTCCCGAAATAGACCGTACCGTTCACCACGGCAGCGCCGGATCTCACGTCTCCACCGGTCTCAAACGTCCAGAGGAGCGTGCCCGTGGACGCATCGAGGGCGTAGAGATGGTCATCATCGCTCCCTGCATAGACGACACCGCCTGCGACCGCCGGGCTGGAAAAGACTATCTCCCCGGTCTCGTACTGCCACAGGAGCGTGCCCGTGGACGCATCGACTGCATGTATCTCATGCTCATAGCTTCCTGTGTAGACAACACCGTCCACCACTGCAGGGGACGACGACCTCCCCCCGGAGGGAGACGTCCACAGGAGCGTCCCGGAAAATGCGTCTATGGCGTTGATATCGAATATCCCGCAGATATAGACGACTCCATCCACCACCGCAGGGCTTGATCCATAATAGCCCTCTGTCATGTACTGCCAGAGAAGCTCGTTTCCCGGCCGAATCCCGCCGTCATCGTACACGCCGGAGTTCAAAAGATCGGAGCGGAACTTCCACCCCTCTCCGTCGGCTGCAACGTTTGCAGACAGGAACAGGAAGAGCAGGAGAAGCACTGCTATTCGTAGACTTGGTTTCACTATGCCACCTTCGATTCTTTATAAAGGTAAAAAGTTCTGTAAAGTATTTATCAATTCCCCCTCGGGTTTGTAAAGAGTTCCCGGTTTCCACCAGTCGGCATCTTCCTCCCCGCGTGGGCGGCAGGAAGGACGAAAAACCGCGTCTTCGCTGTTTCGTGTGGCGAGACGGATTCGACGTTCCGGTCCAATCACTCCCAACTGCGGCCCGGGTGTCCTCGCATCAATCATACCCTGTTGCCCAAATTCTGACGGTGAATCCGGAGGTGTCTGCAGGTCACCCCGGGCCGGGGCGGAATTTTTTCGGGCGGTGGCGCAGGCATGGCAGAGCGGGATGTGATGCGGATAGCCCCCACAGGTATCCGGTTCATCAGCCCTGCTCACACCGGGCAGCGAAGAGCCAGAAAAACCAGATGGAAATCTATTTGCATTTCCTGCGTCTCTTTTCCATATGAGATACCACTTCGCACTCATTGGTGCAGCCGTCCTCATCCTGGCCGCCCTGGCAGGATGCACCGGGACGCCCGGATTGTCCGATGCAGAAGCCGCATACTCCCGCGGGCTGGCCGAATACGAGGCTGAAGACTACCGTACTGCCGGGGCATCGTTCCAGGAAGCCTATACGCTTGCCGCCGGTGCCGGCGATACGGCCACCGCCCTTGCGGCCAGGAATGCGATGTTTCTGGCGAACAGGACGATCATGGAGTACCCGTACAACCGGTCCGATGCGGAAGCGGCCATGAGGGAGGCGGCACCCGGCATCACCGACGACCAGGTCCGCGACTGGCTCGATACCCGTGCCCAGACGATCGTCTCCGACGATGAGGTGCTCTACTTCTGCGATGTCGGTGCCGACTATCTCTATGCGTACCCCGAAGAGCTGCAGAAACAGGGTGCAGGCAGCCTGGACTTTGACTTCGTTGCCCGGTATGCCCTGGCAGGGGATCAGCCCGCCGGGGCCGGCCCGTACCAGAACCCTGTGCGCTACGCCGGCGTCGAGACGCTTGCAATCCCGCACGAGATACTTCCCGCGACAGGAACCCTCCGGATCTGGTACCCGCTCCCGGTCGGGACCGACTCGCAGCGGGATATCACCGTCGGGAACCTCTCGCACACTGAGTATATCGCCGCCGGACCGTTCACCACCGGCCCGATCGGCTACGTCTACTACGAGATCCCGGTCGACGAGATCGCCGGCGACCTGACGATTTCGGCAGATATCGCGTTCACGTCATACGAACAGCGGTTCGAGATAGACCCGGCGTCGGTCGGGGAGTACGATACCGGCGATCCCGAGTACATACTCTACACCGCGTCGGAGCGAAACATCGAGATCACGGATGCCGTCCGGAAGAAGGCCGGTGAGATCGTCGGAGACGAGACGAACCCGCACCTCCGGGCGCAGATGATCTACCACCATATCATCGAAACCTACCCGTACAGCCACGTCCCGCATGGCTCGCTCGATGCACGGGTGCCGAAGGTCGCCGAGTCCACCTACATGTTCGAGACCGGCCACGGCGACTGCGGCACGCAGAGCATGCTCTTCTCCGCGTTCTGCCGGTCGCTCGGGATCCCTGCCCGCGCAATCGGCGGCTACCAGATGCTGCTTGCCGAAGATCCCGGTACCCACTTCTGGGCCGAGTACTTCCTGCCGGGCTACGGGTGGGTCCCGTGCGACCCGACGGTCGCCGACGTGGCTGACTGGCTCCCCGTCCCGGACGAAGAGCGGGAGGCGTTCAAGGAGTATTATGCCATGAACCTCGACCCGGCGAGGCTCGTCATCCAGAAGAACGTCGATACACCGATGGACCCGCCCATACCCGACGATGCGGTCGTCTTCAGGGTTGTTCGCCAGCAACCGGCGATCGTCTCCGATACGGCGGACTATGATATCGATCTCGCCTGCATGGGCTGCTTCAATATCAGCCTCTCCGCCGGCGGGACCTGAAATATCTCCCGCTCATTTTTTTCGGGAGCGAAAAAAAACACTGATCTTCTCCGACATTCTCTTTTTTTGACTCTTCGCTATCGTGTGTGGGTGAGGATCGCTCATCATGCATGCACCAAAAGCTGGCTCTTGCGCCCAGCAGGATGAATGCCGCCGCCTACAAAAATACCGCGAGGCTGACTCACCGTCATAATTTGAGCAATTTGGGAGGGCGTCCCGGCGTCGGATCAATGACGAATTCAGGATACCCTCCGAAGAACAGGGAATTCATTCCGCCCACAGGAAACAGCAAGGAGGCTCTTTTTTGATGCATCCGGATTTTCATCCGCATCCGGGACACTCCTGCCACGGAACATCATGCTTTTCCCCGGGTAACACAACAGATCTCTCTGATAACCAGCATGAAGACCCTCATCTACTACTTCACCGGCACTGGAAACTCCCTCACGGTTGCGAAAAAACTCTGCAGCCGGCTCGGCGACTGCGAACTCGCACCCATCGCATCGGCGGTGAGAGACCCGGGATCGATCGCCCCGGATGCCGACCGGGTCGGAATCGTCTGCCCGCTCTACTTCGTCGGCCTCCCCTCGATTGTCGCAGACTTCGCAGGGCGAGTGGACCTCTCCAGGGTGTCTTACACCTTCTCCGTCATCACCATGGGCGGGACGGGAGGGAAAGCGGCTCTCCGCCAGCTCGACGGGATCCTCGAGGACGGGCCCGGAAGGAGTGGTCTTGACGCCGGGTTTTCGGTCCGGATGCCCGGCAACTACATCCTCATGTACGAATCGCAGGGCGAGGAGTCGATAGCAAAAACCCTGAAGGATGCCGACCGTCGTATCGCAGAAATTGCAGATAAGGTGAGCGCCGGTGACCGGAAACCGCCTTCCTGGTCACCGTTTGCAGCCCTCATCCACGCGGTCATGTATCCGCGGTTCATCCGGGGTGTGCACGAGGCCGACCGAAAGTTCTCCGTCGATGACCGGTGCACCGCCTGCGGGACCTGCGCAGAGGTCTGCCCGGTGGGAAACATCCGGATCGAGGGCGACCGCCCCGTCTGGCTCCACCACTGCGAGCAGTGCATGGCCTGCATCCAGCTCTGCCCGACGGACGCGATCCAGGCCGGCAAGACCGAAGGCCGAAGGCGGTACCGCAATCCGGAGATCGCGGTCGGCATGCTGAAGGAGCAGGGTGGGAGCTAGATCTCTCACCCGGACCGGGCCGTCGGGGTTTCGACGCCGGTGAACGGGTTTTTCCCGGCGATATCCGATGAATTGCAGGCCTCGTGCTTCTTCTCTGGCCGGTGGTCTTCTTGGTCTTCTTGCGGAGGCCGCTCGATACTTTCCTGTCGCGTGTCAGGAATTGTCCCCGTTGCGGGACCGTTACACCGGCGACTTCTCTCCTTCCACTCCTCTCCACCGGTCAAGCATCCGGTAGACGATCATCGCAAGCCCGGTATACCCGAGTATCATGCAGACATAGATGAGACTGTTTGAGAGTGGCGTATGCCAGAAGATCCATGGCATCATCGCATCGTAAAAGAGGATGGAGACAATAATCCCGGCAATATAGATCACCAGGTAACACTGCACAATTCTCCACATCCCGGGCTGTCCTCCGATGTACTGCGGGAAACAGAGTGGCAAAACGAGGACGGCAAAGGGGACCGCGATGGCCAGTGCCACATACATCATCATGAGAGTATCGAGCTGGACGAGAAGGGCCATCACAACTCCCAACGCGGCGAGGAGGAGAACGATCCGCCTTCGGCTGCTTTGAATTCGTGCAAGAATTGTGTGGGCGATCGTGAGAACACAGCAACCGAGCATTCCCCCAAACACCGTGGCAGCGATGAACACTGCAAGAAATCCGCGGGTCATTGCATCACTCCATTGCCCGGGTCCGTCTCCCATGAGAACCGGCACAGAAACCGATGTCTCTTCATGGATACTCCGGGAAAAAAATGTTCCTGAATTTTTCACATCATATGCAGGGACTCCAAACCATGGATCCATCCCTTAGGGATCCACTCATCAATACCGTAATCGGCAGACAGGGGCTTTCATCTCTTCCGGGAGGCCAGCGCCAACCCTGTTGCCCGCACCGATCGCGATCCCGCACCCGATCCCAATCGGGAGCCAGGCGGCTAAATCATGGGCCACCATCCCGACAAGACCTCCGCCCAGGGCACCGGCGGCAAACCCGACGGCCGCACCAATCGCAATCCCGCACCCGATCCCGATCGGGAGCCAGGCGCCCAAATCATAGGCCACCATCCCGACAAGACCTCCGCCCAGGGCACCGGCGGCAAACCCGACGGCCGCACCAATCGCAATCCCGCACCCGATCCCGATCGGGAGCCAGGCGGCCAGGTCATGGGCCGCCATCCCGACAAGACCTCCGCCCAGGGCACCGGCGGCAAACCCGGTGGCAACACCCATTGCCATCTCCGGTCTTCCTCACCTGTCACGGGATTCCTCCCGGTCCACTCTCGCAACAATCCCGATCGTGTCAAAATAGTCCCCGTTTTCGGCTTTCATCATCTCCACATCCCTCTTCGCGTGGGGGTTATCGCATTCCAGCCAGTCATCCCATGCCTGCCCGTGGCATTCAAGGGAGAAACACCGCTCGATCGTGATCTCCGGTGACCGGCTCCAGAGCGCCTTCCACCACCCGCAGGAATGGAAGTTCATGTCCGCCTCCCAGAATGGCTGCAACCTGCGAGGGATTCCCTCGGAAAACTCCTCCTGCAGGCCGGGGACCGAGACCGCGATGGTGCCGCCTCTCCTGATCAGCGGAACGATATGCGTATCAAGATAATCCTCCTCGAACCCGTAATAATGGTAGGAATCGATGCTCACCATCGCGTCAAAGTAGTCGTGGGCAAATGGCAGTGCGTGTGCCTCGGCATGGATCGGGATGATCCTGTCCTCGAGGCCGAACTGCCTGAACCGCTCGTAGTTATCCGACGGATCGATCCAGAGATCGGCGGCAAATACCGTCACGTCATACTCCTTTGCCAGGAGTATCGAGGAAAGGCCAGTTCCACAGCCCAGATCCAGCACACGCATTCCCGGCAGCAACCGGGCTTTCTGCATTAGTTCCTCAGCTATCCGGACACAGTTTGGCCCCATCAGGTTTTTTCGAAGGAAGTCTTCTTCAAAGGAGGTCGCGTTCCCGAATTTCATGGCTATCTCAATCTCCATTTTCATTTTCATATCCCGACCGGCGGAATCTCCCGTGGAGTATACGGCAACGCAATCTCCCTGATCCCGCGCTCGATCAGCTGGCAGACAATCCGGGGTTCCCGTTCCTCTTTTATCGCCTGCATCACGACGATCGAGACCGCCTCGAACTCTATCATCGTCTGCTTGTTGATGCGGGTATTCTCTAAAAATTTCCTCCACCCCCACCTCTGGACCAGGGGGATGATGTAGAACCGGTCAAGGGTGACCTTCAGGAGGGCGATGATCGCGGTGAAGATGATGACGAGGATGATCGAGGTGAAGAGCATGTTTCCGAAGTGGGCAATCTCGGATATGATCACGATCAGGATGACCGATATCACGATATCGACGAGCGAGACGAGAAACGAGAGGATGGTGAATTGCCTGGTCTTCCGGTTGATGACAGCCTGCTTCCTTTTTACGGCACGATCCATGCGGGCGGTCAGCCTGGAGAGCCTCTCCCGGTTCTCCCGGTTATAATGGCGGGACAGGCAGTCCGCGATATTTTCTCCTGATTCACCGACCAGCCTCTCCAGCACGTCCCCTGCCTCGCGGAGTGCCCAGTGAAGGTTGTACCGTTCCCGGTGGGCATAGACATCATCCAGCCAGGAGAATATGTCCTCGTACCGCTCCATCTGGAGCTGGTGAGGGTCGAGTAAATCCGGATCGAACTCGTCAGGGTAGACACGCCGTATGAAATTCTGGACCCTGCAATCGAAGTCGCATGCAGTGGCCGTTTTGTCCAGCGAGACCTCTATCTTCCCGTCATAGGTCTTTTTCTCTGTCATCCGGCCCATTTCACCATGCGTCCCTGGCAATCCTGTCTTTTTCATCCGTTGCTTACCCGGGGCCAAAACAATTCGGACCTCCTTTCAGGCCCGCGTTGTTCCAGAGAAAAGTCCCCGCCATCGGAAGGTTCCTGTTCATCCGCCACCGGATATTGTTCCTGTATCCGTTGATTCTCTCTGGAGATACAGATTCCGATTGACCGGGATTGTTTCTACGGATTCCTCTCTCTATAAAAAGGCTCTTTTCTACCGGGTGTGGGCAGGATTGATGAACCGGATACATTTTGTGGGAGCTATCCGCCCCCACGCCCCTATATGCGATGCCTGGGCCTCCGCCCCCGAAAATACCGCGAGGCCTCCGCCCTCGACCCGGGGTGACCTGCGGTCACCTTCAGATTCACAGTCAGAAATTGGACAGTTGGATATGTGTTCTGTGAGGACGCCCCGGCGGCGGTTGAAGTGACTGAACTGGTATGCAGATAATAATTCGATCCGGTCTCTCCGCACAAAAGAGCGAGAGGCCAATAAAATGATATCCCACACCTGGCACTATTCCGGCTTCATTTGAAGAGAATGCGAATGGACAGAGGTCCACAATCCCCTTCTCAGATCTTCCGCATCCTCTCGAACGCCATCTCCTTCCGCACGGTCCTCTTGTACTCGCGGACGCCTTTGAGTGACACTCCCCATCTCCTGCAGAGCGCCTGGATCTCCCGTGCGACGGCGTCCGGGTCCACGTTGTCCCTCCCGAGGATATGGAACATGACCAGCCGCGGTGAATCCGTCGTGTTTAAGACCTGCACCGCCAGCCGGTCGGGACCGAGACTCCGGGCGGCAAGGTCGATGATCCCGAGCGATAAAAAACCCTTCTCGGTCGGCTCCGCGATGAACTGGACGTAGAAGTAGCCCTCGGGCACGGCGTTCTCTCTGCCTTCCTGGTCGGGATGCCCCCCGCAGGAGCTGACCGTGTACACGTCAGGGAGATCGTTGAGTGTCCCGATCAACGTCGTCAATCGTTCATCGAACTCGGCCGGCATAGAGAGGACGGCAAAGATGAGCTCTTCACGTGTCCGGTCAGCCGAGACCTTCTCGCGTCCCCGTCGCCGGTCACCCTGCGCCATGATGCCCCTCCTGCACGTATCTCGTCATCTGTCACATCTGTGTACTGCTCCCAATCCACTTGAATGCGACGACATACTTCGCCCAGGGGTCCGGTGGGAACAGGCAAAACCCACCTGCGTACCGAAGCATCATCACGGAAGGGACTCGTCCATGGAACCGCGGTCCGGTGACCGGTGGGAACGGGCAAAACCCCCGTGCCTGCCAAAGCAAAAACAGGGAGAGAACTCGTTCATGTAACCGCGGTCCGGTGATCGGTGGGACCGAGTAATGCCCACCTGCGTACCGAAGCAAAAACAGGGAGGGAACTCGTTCATGTAACTGCTGTCCGGTGATCGGTGGGACCGAGTAATGCCCACCTGCGTACCGAAGCATCATCACGTGAGGAACTCGTCCATGTAACTGCTGTCCGGTGACCGGTGGGAACAGGCAAAACCCACCTGCGTACCGAAGCACAATCACGGAAGGGACTCGTCCATGTAACCGCGGTCCGGGGATCGGTGGGAACGGGCAAAACCCACCTGCGTACCGAAGCATCATCACATGAGGAACTCGTCCATGTAACTGCTGTCCGGTGACCGGTGGGAACAGGCAAAACCCACCTGCGTACCGAAGCACAATCAGGGAAGGGACTCGTTCATGTAACCGCGGTCCGGGCATCACGTGAGGAACTCGTCCATGTAACTGCTGTCCGGTGACCGGTGGGAACAGGCAAAACCTACCTGCGTGCCGAAGCATCATCAGGGAAGGGACTCGCCCATGGAACCGCGGTCCGGGAACCGGTGGGGACCGGGCAAAACGGACGAGCGTGTCAGAGTGTCCTCACGGAAGGGACTCGTCCATGTAACCCAGGAACTGCTCCACCGTTGCGGCGGAGTAGGGCCCCTCCTCGTAGGCGGTGGTGAGGGTCAGGCGGCCCCGGAACGTCGAGGCAACCGTCAGAAATCCGTAGGGCCAGCAGACACAGGGGACGATCCGTGCATCCCGGAGAGATATCGGGTTACCGTCCGGGCCGGGGACGGGCATTATATCGTCCTCGTCGATGATGCCGAGGTTTGAAAAGACCGGGGATTTCAGGCCGGAACTCACGTACCTGTCGGCCATCTCGTCGAAGAACCCATCCACCGCGGCCAATCCCCTGGCATAAAGGTCCTCGTAGAAGAGGATGCAGCCGGCGTCGAACGCCCCTGCCTTGCAGAGGGTGGTCTCTGCGGCGATATCACCGATGATCTCCGCAAGACCGGCACCCTCCGGGACAGACAGGGTGAGCTCGAAGGCGATGGAGAGGTTCATCGGCGGGCAGGCGTCCGGATCAGGGAGGCTTCGTCGCATGTCCGCCGAGGTCAGTATGCCGCGGGGTGCGTTCCGGTCGGCCGGATCGTCGCGGACCCGGAGGATTGCGAGGAAATACGCCCCGAGGAGAGCGTCGTTTACCGTGGCCCCGTGCTCTTTTGCAAATGAACTGATGGCCCTGAGCCGATCCGGGGCAAGCGTAACAGACGATACCCTCGGTCTCCCACGGCCGGTCCGCACCACAGGGAAACGCCAGCGGTCGATGAAGGGAGTGGCCCCGTCCCTGGCCCGCGTGCGTTCTTCTTCGTTGTAACGCGAAAGTATCCTGCTCGTGCCCCGGTCATATGCACCCGTGGAGGCGGGCCGGTAGCCAGGATCGTCGAATATACTCCGGTATGTGGAGAAGAGGTCCCGGGTAAGGGAAAAGAGGCCCGAGACGTCACAGAACCCGTGGTGAATGGTGATGACCAGGGTGTCTCCTGCCTCCCCCCGGAAGAGACCGACCCGCACCTGTGGAGCGTTGTAGAGATCAAGCGGCGGCGGGGGAATCTCCGGGTCACAATCCTGCTCGTGCAACGAGAAGGCTGTTTCCCGGCGGTCGTCAGGCACCACCTCCCAGGCCGGAACGCCGTCCACCACCCGGAATCGCGACCCGAGATAGGGGTTTGCCCCGATCAGCCGTTCTGTCGCCGTCTCCATGGCTGATTCGTCGAGGCGTCCGTCGAACGACAGCACGATGTGGATCGAGGGGTCGTAGATCCGCTCGAAGAGGACGTTGAAGAGATCGAAGGCAGGGACGGGATGACGGTTCATGGTGATACATCGACGGCAGGGGTAATGGTTCTTGAGGAGTGAGGCGGGAGACTACCTTTATTACCCTGTGAGTTCATTCCGCTCATCATGCCACTGTTTATCATCCTCGGGAAACTCTCGGACAGGGCGATCGAGAAGATGAAGGAGGCGGAGGAGCGTGACGCCCGGGCGGAGGAGGCGATCAGGTCCGCCGGGGGCAGGCTCATCGCCCACTACTACGCCATCGGCAGGTACGATGTCGTGGACATCGTGGAACTGCCCTCTGCAGAAGTCCTCGCAAAGGTCGTAATCGAGATCGGGAAGCACGGCACGGTCAGCACCGAAACGATGACCGCCTTACTCCCTGAGCAGATGTACGAGATGGCGAAGGGACCGTAGGATTCCTTAATACGGGGTAGTAGGGAACGGAGACAATCATCGAGGTTTCAACGGGGTGCCCGTATCCAGGCGGGGCTCTTCCTGTGGGGCTCGCCGGAAGAGGAACCCGAGCAGAAGAAAAACCGGCATGGAGACTCCGGCATAGCCCATGATCCCGATGTTTCGTATGCCCATGTCCGAGAGATACACGCCGGCAAGCCCTGCAAGGCTCAACACTCCACTCAGGATCATCAGGATCGCGAGGATGCGCTCCAGCCGTCCTTCCAGGAAGACCAGGGAGGCAAAGAGCATCGAGAGCCCGAAGAAGAGGTCCCAGGCCAGGATATCCAGTGCATAGACGACGGACGGCCAGACGAAGGAGAAGAACTGGATCCCCCACGGGAATCCCTCGGATGCGAGCGGGCGGCTCACAGTGAGGATCACGAAATGGACGCCTGCGGTGATCGCCGCCATGACGATCATGAACGCGAGAGCACAGAGACTGTACATCCTGGTCGATGGAGGGGTATATATGTGGACAGCGGCCATGACAAGGACCATCAGGGGTGCCATCACCACGATGAGGACTTCGAGCACGGAAAAGTACGGATCGCCGATTGGATCCAGCGGAGACTGGAGCGAGAGAAATCCAAGGACAAGTGTTACCACGTAGGCAACAAGGAAGAAAAACACGGCAAAAGCTGCGACACTCGCGAGCAATCGTTGCTTTCGGGATAACTCGTCGTGAATGGTCATCGCGTGGTAATTGAAGAATATATTCGGTTCTATATAGTTATTTGGATAGTATTTCGAGGAGAGAGCGAGTCTCTGGAAAACGAGTATATACGTTACGTGTTTGTCCATGCATCGACGGGAGTTCCTCTTTCCAGCAGATCGCCGTGGATATTCTGCCGGTTGGCTTTTGTGTAGAGATCTCTACCCAACAATTCCCTGCCGGGTTCGTGAGCCGTATTTCAGCACAACACCTCTCATCCGGGTATCTGCCCCTTGATGAGATCTTGCAGGTGCCGGTACTGCCATTCCCGTTCACGGACTGGAACCAGTACAGCGACTTATCCGGGTATCTGCCCCTCGATGAGATCCTGCAGGTGCCGGTACTGCCATTCCCGTTCACCGAGTGCAGCAGTTTCGGCATCTTCCAGGGGAGCGGAATCACGCACCGCGGTTGCAGCATAGAGTGCCGCGGCAAATGCATGGCGGGGAACGTGTGCAGTCGCCAGCGCCTGGCCCGCGGCACGGGCAGCGGAACGGGCTGAATCGTTCTCTTCAACGGAACGGGCCGCGGCATGGGCCGCAAGTGATACCTTCCGGACCTCGGCCATGTGGAATACGCCGGTCTTAATCCACGTCCGCAACGCGGTGATCGCATCCCTGGGACGGGTGTCGTCCGGCGATACCTCCTCGAAATACGGCAGGACCCGCCCGGCACAGTCGGCCGCCCAGGTGGCCAGGGTCCGCTGGTCTGCCCCGAGTGCGAGCTCTTCAATTGCCCCGTCCAGGTCAGTTTTCGCGATCTTTCGTCTTCTCATGTGAGAACCACACTTCATTCCGTTGAGGAGGTGGAAGTGGTTGCACCATCCCCTGGTGTTCGGTGAGCGAAGAGCCTCACTCTGTGCCGGCGGAAACCTATGCCCATCCTCCTTCCGCCACCAGATCCTTTCTCATCTGCCGTGTAGATAGCCATCCAACAGCCTTCCCGATAGCATGGTACAGCGGGTTGACAGGGACATCGACAAAATACCTGGCGTCCCGGCCAAACCACCCCTTCTCTGTCCAGAACCGGTGATCAGCAGGGAAAACACTCTCCATCTGCGAGAACGCCGCCCTCTGGCCGTGAAACATGACCACGTCCCGGAGACCCGGGCTTCTCCGTGCCGGCCGCCTGAGGGCCCCGGCAAACTCTGCTGCAGCCCGGGTGATCACCTCGCGGTTCTTCGAGGCCCGGTGGGGTGGAAGGGGATCCGGAGTGACGATGCCTGCCGATCCTGCGACCTCGAATCCCCACTGGCGGGCGACCATCCCGAGGTACTTCAGCACATCCCCGTGTCCGAGCATGCCGGCGGTTGCCAGCAGGAGAGCTTTCTTCTCAAAGAACTGCGGCCGGTGGAAGTTGAAGCTCAGGCGGTCGATGAAGATCTTCATCTGGCCGGTCACGTTCATGCCATAGACCGGAGAGGCAAAGACCACTCCATCGGCATTCTGCATCTTCTGCACGATGAGGGCTGCATCGTCACGGATTGGGCACCGGTCCTCCCCGTTGACAAAACAGGCACCGCACCCCCTGCAGGGGAGTAAGGCAGCGTCTGTGAGCCAGAGGTATTCGAATTCAACGGCGAGTTCCTTTTCCAGGGCCCCGCGGAGTTCCTCGCAGGCCCGGTAGGTGTTCCCTTTCCGGGGGCTCCCCATAATGACGAGTATCTTCTTTTCTATCATGATTCAACTCCTGATCCATGCGAACGTAATCACATTGTTCGGGCAGGTATCAATGCAGTCGCCGCAGAGGATGCATTCCGCCTGCTCCATGGTTCCCTGCCGGACCATGTCGTGCACGTCGAGGCTCATCGGACACGCATCCGAGCATCCTTTGCAATCTATGCACCGGTCTTTCTCGGCGACAAGGTGGAGTGCCGGCCACGAGAAGAGGTTCCGGACCTTCCGGCCGATGATCAGCAGGACCGCGATCGGGCAGAAGGTATGACAGAACCCCCGTTTCCCGAAGATTGCCGTAAAGAGCACGATCATGAAGACCGGCCCGACGAATGCGGCAATCCCCCCGGCCGCGAGGATCGAGATGCCGTGATCGGTCCTGTACCACAGGTCGAGCGTCGATAGGCCGCCGGCAGCCCAGATCGCGTAAGCAAGACCCCCGTAGATCCAGAAGAAGACGGGGTACTTCAGCCAGTCCATCTTCCGTGTCCGGAGCGGCGTTTTGAAGGCGAGGTTGAAGAGCTCCTGCAGCCCGCCCGACGGGCAGAGGTAGCCGCACCAGACCCTGCCGGCCACGAGCGAGGATACGAAGAGCAGGGCAAAGACGAGGAGTCCGGCGGTCACGATCCCGAGCGATGCCGCCTCCGTGATGATCGGGCACGATATGTAGGCGAAGGTTGCCGGGTAGAGGAGAAACGAGAGGATGATAAGCGTTTTTCGGATCCTCTGGCGTTCGCTACCAGTCATGACATCCCCCGTCTTCGCGATGACTCCTGTGCAGGGTTCCCAGGCTTATCATGGTCTCTTCTCCTCAAACATCCCCCTTCTTCGCGATGACTCCTGTTCGGATTTCCCGGGCTCTTCATGGTCTCTTCTCCTCAAGGTCCTGATCCCCGAACGGATCCGCGTCGATGATCCGCTTGAGCAGCTCCCCGCCCGCATCCGGCCTTCGGGTCTCCTCCTGTTCAAGGGAGATCGTGGCCCTGACTGAAACCCCGCGATCCGCAAGTGCGGACCCGAGGTTTGAGAGGGCTTCGCCGGGAGCGTTTAAGCAGGTGGAGAAGACTGCCGCGATCTTTCCTTCGCAGCCGCGGAGCGCTTTCACCGCACCATTGATCGGGGGAGCGGCCCTTCCTGCCCAGACGGGGGTCCCGATGACCAGGAGGTCGTATCCTGACACGTCGATCTCACCCTGCTCGATCGGGTCGCAGGCCATCTTCCGTGACCTCGCCACGCCCCGCGTGTAGGCGGAGAGGGCTGTATAGGGCTTCTTCGCCCTGACCTCGATGAGATCGCAGCCGGTGGCATTCCTGAACCCTTCGGCCACCCTGCGGGTGATGCCCGAGAACGAGTAAAAGATCACGCATGCCCTGATATCCCGGTCGCGGCCGGACTTCCTGAGCAGTTCACGGTTGCACTTCTCCATGATGCCAGCATACATCAGTTCATACTGTTCGCGAAACCCGACCATCCGCTCGCGGTTGATGGTGTAGTAGATGTAGAGGCCATCCCTCCGCGATTCGACGAGCCCCTCCGACTTGAGCGTCTTCAGGTGCTGCGAGACAGCGGGCTGGGAGACGTTTGTCAGGGCGGCGAGGTCCGATACGCCGAGCGTCCCGGTGGTATCGGTCGCCAGCAGGCAGACGAGGTTGAGGCGGGTCGGGTCGCCGAGGGCCTTGAACGTCCCGGCCAGTGCGGGGACGACCCCGGAGAGATCGCACCTGTCCTTTTCATTCGGTTCCATGAGATTCCGTATAAGTGTTTGCTTATACACTTATATATTTTTCCGGGTACCGTGGGTTCCGAGAAGCGGGGCGTGAATGGGGGAAACGCCCGTCGGAAGCGATGGAGCAGATGCCCGGGACCTTCACCGTGCATGGCGCACTCCGTGTGGTTTTGACGGTCAGGGCCATTGGAACAGATTGGCTTCGGCGGTTGTGAGTGACTGAACTGGTATGGGAGATAACAATTCGATTCAGTCTTACCACGCAAAACAATGAGGAGGGAAAAGATTCGTGTCCGACAGCTGTCCGTTCGTTCGCGGCTCGTACATTGTATCAAGGAATTGCCAGGACAGGGAAGAGGATTTCGGTCCTGTTCAGCGCTTTTCCAATCCGGAAACGCCCTGTCTCCTCCCGTAGGGGCAGGCATACAGGCACAGCCCGCATACCGCGACGCCCTTCTCCAGTTCCATCTCCCTGAAATACCGGTCGCAGGCAGCAGCATCAAACCGTGCCTCCCGCGGTTCCTCCGGATCAAAGATCCTGTCGGTGAAGGCCCCTTTTGGGCAGATATCGACGCACGCCGTGCAATTCCCGCAGCGTGGCTCCATGGGGGCACCGGTCACCACGAGCGGTGCGTCGGTGAGCACGCTCACCCACCGGGCACGGGGGCCATGATCAGGGGTGACCAGGAGGCAGCTCTTCCCTATCCACCCGAGCCCTGCACGATGTGCGGCAAGCTTGTGCGAGAATACCGACCGAATCTCCGTATCATCCGTGCGTCTCGATGCAGGGACTGGAAACGCATGGTGTCCCCTTCCCTGGAGTTCCTGTGCCACCCGGAACGCGACCTGGTCGAGTATCTGGTTCACGACCTCGTAGCCGTTGTGCCGGTAGATGATTGCAGTCTCGGCATCGCCGTCAGGGACGAGATCGACGAGGTCGTCCTGCATTCGCATGCCGATCGAGATGGCACGCGGGTAACGGGCGATCCGTTCTCCGCCCTGGCCGAGGATGAAATCACGGGCAGGACCGAGATCTGCCACTCCGTAGTAATCGGCACCCAGCGAGCAGGCGAGGGAGCGGATGAAAGGATCGAGATCGGAAGACATGATCAGGAGTGTAGCCCGCCGGTTCATTTGACAGTATCGAATGTGTGCATGAGCCACGTCGTGCGCCTGTTTTACCGCTATTTCCAAAACACACACTGCCATGATTCCACGATGAAAATACAGGAAAAGGGCTCTGGGACGAAAGCAGTAGGGATCCTTTCGATCCGGGATACTGGTATCTGCAGGGGCATTCAGGCAATAGAGGCAGGAAGACTCCCATCATTTTGGTGGAAAACGTCTGTTTTTTTCGATGTTTGCATCCGCGGATGCAGGACTGCCCCATCACCATGTACATAGGAAATGCGGCATGCGTGGGCGAAGACAAAAGTGCCTAAACTGTCCTTGGAGATCACGCCCCTCCGCGAGGGCAAAGATCCGCACAAGAAACCGATTGTCGTGCGGCGACCCGTATACTCTGGCATTGACAGATGCGGATATCTTTCTCATATTCAGGGCTGTATCTCGCCCGGAAACCGAAACATCCCTTCGGGCACGAAGATCTCGAACCGTGCCCCTCTCCCTGGCTCCCCTGTCTCCCGCAGGGAGATCCCGGTGATGGCCAGGACCTCCCTGGCAAGGAACAACCCCGATCCCATATTCTTCTGGTGTCCCTCATTGAAGATCCGTTCCTTGTCGGCGGCCGGAATACCGGGGCCGTTATCCTCGAAGAGGATCGTGACCCCGTCGCTCTCCCTCGTGTATTTCAGGCTGATGGCATCAGCCCCGGCCCCGTGCCGGATGACATTCTTCACCATCTCGAAGAAGACATTTTCGAGCAGGAGATCCGCGTATATCTCGATGCCATCGAGTATCACCGTTCGTGAGATCCCGGAGAGATCAAGGTGCGAGATGGCATAGAGAAAGACGGAATTCACGTCCTGCCACTGGGGCTTGTTGATGCCGAGCTCCTGGTAATTTTTCGCGACACGCAGGGAATTTTCGAGCGATGTGAGGATAGACTCCCCTTTTTCGAGGTAGGTCCTTCCCGTCTCGCTGCATTCCTCCTCCTTTGCGAGGCCAAGCAGACCGTTCAGAGAGAACAAACCGTTCTGGAGCTCCTGGAACGTGAGCGTGTTCAGCATGGTCAGTCTCTTCCTCGCATCGGTGAGTGTCTGCTGTGTCCTCCCGAGTTCGGCATAGTTTGACCGGAGTTCCTTCTCTATCGCTGCCATCTGCTCGTTCGCCGCCTGGAGTTCCTCGTTTTTGCGGACCAGTCTCTTCTCGGCATCCAGCCGGCTGGCAACCTGGGAACGCAGTTCTTCATTCTGCCGTGAGATCTCGGCTGTCTTCTTCCGGACCTCCCGCCTGAGCACCCCGCTCATCACCACGAAGATGGCAACGAGGCCGACAGCCACGCCGAGACCCCACCAGAGATAGTACGGCACAGTCCAGCTCGCCTCCTGGCCAAACCATTTCCGCATGATCAGGCTGTACTGCGAGGATGGATCGCTCTTTCCGGCAGCAAGATAACGGTCCACTGCCGCCAGGACGTCCTGGTTCTTTCCTTTTGTTACCGCAAAGCCAAGTGCGGTTGGATTGAACAGCACGTTTGTCTCCAGGAGGCCGTACTTGTTTGCGGTCTCCCTGCCGGCAATATTGAACGCAACGACGGCATCGGCACCTCCTGCAGAGGCACCTCCGAAGAGCTCGTCAAGGGTATTGAATTCGACGCACAGGGGATCGATGTCAAAATTTTGGGCATAATCCCGGAACGTGTCTGCATTGATATCTCCCTTGAGCACCGCAACACGCTTTCCGTCAAGGTCAAGTATCGTCCTGATGCCGGACCCGGGAGGGGCATAGACCTGCGACCATACGGACATTGCCGGTTCGTTGCTGAAATCATAGAGGTTCTCCCGTTCCGGCGTCGCGGTCACCGACATCAAAAGATCGATCTGGCCCGAAGAGAGGCGGCCCCAGCTCTCCGAGAGCGTGCCGGGGACCCAGACGATCTCCCACCCTTCTTCTGCCCCGACGTCCTGGATCAACTCGACGAAGATCCCTGCAGGCTCTCCCTGTGGGCCGGTATAGACCGATGGCGGGATCTCCTGGAGCGCTACCCTGACCTCGCGATCGGCGACTGCCGGGTGGAAGAGCACGATCGCGAGAATACATAGACCTGCAACAAGGATGATCCTCCCTGCGCCGGGAGGCGTTTTCCTGAAATGACCCGGAGGGGTCACCAGGACCCACCCCCTGTCTCCGGATTTTCCTCTGATGGATGTATCATCGAGTCCCTGTTATCTCGCGTGTTTGGCAGCGACTGTATATGTATATATCTTTGCGGGAAAACTCGCGAGTGAACCTGAAAAATGAACGGGAAAATTCCGGAACTGCCCGAAAATACTTGCGATCCCCTCCAGTTCCGGCATCAGGGAACCGGAGAGGGCGGCATCGGAAGACCCGACACCGCGAGTATCGGGGGGCTCACTCTACCGGGACCAGGATCTCGGTGATAATCTCTTCGGGTTTTACCTCGCGGGGATCGTTTGGGTAGATCTCGCGGATAAACCCTGATATTTTGAGCTTGTGCACCTCGATCCAGGAGAAGAGGGCGAGGTACGTGGGCTCGCAGGTCTCGTACGGCCCCCTGTGCACGGTCCGGACCATCTTCCCGCCCGGGAGCGTGTAGACCTGGATATCACCGCTGCCGGTGACCGTGCCTGAAACAGGCCAGACAACCTCGACGAGGGCAGTACCTTTCTCGTTTGCTTCCTTCACGCATTCCGGGCTGGTCTCGTGGCAGACAAACGTCGGCATCCCGGCAAACTGGATATTGTTCTCCATGATATATCCTGCAAGCTGCATGAGGAGTCCGGGAATCAGCGTGTAGTTCCCGGTCTTTTGTATGCCCACCACCTGCTGGGGCGGCACGGTCACAATGGTGATCTCTTTCATATGCGTCGACCAGCTATCGGATGCCGGTGGTATTTAAAAGGAGAGCATGGGCAGGGTGAAGGTGTCCGCGACGGTCAGGCAGACGCCTGATCTCAGCCCTCATGGTCGTTTCCCTGGTATTGTGCCTTGATACCGATGGACTCTTCAATTTTCTGTCCCGACTTTCACGAAAATCCGGTCCCCACGATCCGGCAAAAGATCCCCTTCCAGCGGCCAGGCGACCATCCGTGATGCATGGACAAGACCCGGACCCTGTATCCCGCGCTTCCGGAAAATTATGGTATTTACCGTAAGCAAAAAATCAGGTAATTCTGTTGAACATTTCGAAACCAATTTGACGCTGCAATGGAAGAGAATGTATTGTATCGTATGGCAACCGGAGCAACACACTATTCCGACAGGGAGATCATCAGCAGGTGGGCGGTTTTTGAGAATAATCCCACCATTGACTCCATCATGGCCGGCAGGGAGCTGTCCCCGTCTGATGGAAACGGGGTGATCGGGTACTTCTACGTGGACCACGAGGAGGGAATCAGCTTTCGCATCCATGCCCTCTGCAGGGTCGAGCACGGCAAACTCCCGCAGATAGTCGCGAATTTCGCGGATCACGGTGAGGACTGCGTCCTCCGCTACGATGAATTCGGGGAGTTCCATCTTCTTTCGAACGAGGAAGCGAACAGTCTCCTGCTATCCGACGACGAGCGGTGGTACATATTCGATGACCAGCGGTGGTTCATCTATTACGATCCTGAAAACCTGCACGCGATACGGAACCGGGGCGACCTCGACCAGTTCAGGGCACCCGGGTACTTCGATGATGTATCGGTTGTGCTCGTACCGGAGGACGGGGGAGTCCCCGAGATCGTGTGGGTCCGTCTCGAAGAGATGGCAGAAGACGGGTTCGCGTTCCAGGGAGTTCTCTTAAACGAGCCGGATGCAGATATCGGCGTGCACGAGGGAGATACGATAACGGTAGGTTTCGCCGAACACCAGGACAGCCGCTACCTGGTTGCAAAGACGGGACAGGCGTAAAAGATGGTCTTCCTCACCCGGGAATGCCGGGACACTCAGGCAGGCGGTAATGTTTCAATCACGTTCCCGACCACGGTCTCGAAGTCCTCTTTGGAACAGTCGATCGTGATATCGGCATACTTCTCGTAGAGCGGGACCCGCTCCTCGTACATCTGGCGGAGGCTCTGGCCGGGGAGGAGGACGATCCCGCGGGTCGTGATGTTCTTCAGCCTCCTCTCCATCTCGCCATACGATATCTCCAGGTATACGACCACGCCTGTTGATTTCAGGTGCGCCATCGCAGCATCGCTTAAGACCACGCTTCCGCCCGTCGCAATCACCGCATTTTTGGGACGGAGGGAGAGGATCGTCTCCTCCTCGATGGCATGGAACGCCGCCGGGCCCTCCCGGTTAAGTATCTCCTGGAGCAGTCTCCCGGTTCGTTCCTGTATCAGGAGATCGGTATCGACAAACCGCATTCGAAGCGCCTTTGCAAGGATGACTCCTGCGGTGCTCTTGCCTGCGCCCGGCATACCGATGAGGATGATGGATTTCATGAAAATCTCCCGGGTGTCCGATTCGTTCTTATCGTAGTCTTTGGATTTTTGGGGACTTGAAGGTTGTTTGGGAGTTTGTTCTTTGGGCTTCCGAGAATCTCCCGGATACCGATCCGACATCAGAGAGATCGGATTTGCCTGAACCTTAATTGGTGTGATTAAGATCAGATATATATCAGATCCTGGCTGTGACAGGAAAGAGCAAAAAATGTGTTTTCGGAAACCAACAAATAAATACTCCATTGCTGCATACCCCCGTGATGAAATCGGGGTTTTTAGTCATAACCTGTGTGCTCTTCTTCAGCATCATCATTGCAGGATGTGTGGATCCGGATGACGGGGGGACCCTGACGCCGGTTCCGACTCAGGTTCCGGCAGGCAATTCCGAAGATGAATGGGTAACTGTATCTTCCCAGGCCCTTGTCGCCAAGGAAGAGAGCAGGGAAGCACTTGTGAAGGCGGCAGACGAAGTCCTGGAGGGAGATGTCGGCTGGCTCGTCGACGCCCTGCCGCCGGAGGTGCAGGAACAGCTGGAGGAGCAGCCGGCGATCTCCCCTGATGATGCAGAAGAGGTTGCACGGGCCCTCTCGAATGCACGCGAGCGGGAGATGCATGAGGATCTTGTTATCTACGAGACGACCTACCAGGGAAAAATACACTCGTTTTACACGTTCAGGGAGTGGGATGAATGGAAAATCGTTGGATTTTAATCATTGTTGTAATCCTGGCCAGCATGCCCATACAGGTCATGGCATACAACAACATCGGTGCTCATCCATCGATAAATCGGTATGCAGTGGATTATTTTGAAAAAGAACTACTCCCCGAAGGCGCGTCGATACGCGGGGAGGAGAGCTGGGGATATGCATGGGACGAAAGCGATGGGAGGGAGGAGTACTGGGGTGTCCGGCATACGGTCAGTGAACGCCGGAGCAAGCTCTTGCAGGACTGGATCAAGGACGGTGGGTTTTCCGCCGACGAGCCGGAGCTAAACATGGGCCTGGTCCATTTTTACGACCCTACAAATATCAATGAACCGTGGCTTACTGATCCCAAGTTTCTGATGGATAACAAGTTTCTTGAGTACGTAGCATATGCGCGCGATCCGTATCTCGTTATCCCGGATCTCTCTGCCGTACAATGGGCATTTGACCAGGATCTCGGGTCCGGATATTATATCCAGGATTACTCGTGGAACGATGGTTTACGGTATTACGAGGCTGCACTGGCATCCGATTCACGGATGAACCCCAATTACGGCCAGGCTTGGAGGGCAGTCGGAGAGACAATGCACCTCATCTCCGACATGACCGTTCCCGCCCATGTGAGAAACGATGGTCATCCCTGGTTGGAACCCTATGAGGCCTCGGTGGGCGCCTGGGAAGTGACCCACTACAAGGGGGGGCAGTTCCTTGACCTTAATTACGATCAGGGCACGTTACGCGACCTCATGGTCCGTATCGCGACAGTGGTGAACAGGAAATTTTATTCTGCCGACACGACACCTGTCCGCTACCTGGAGCCAGGTTCAGGGAGTTATTTTACCTGGTATTCTTATCCGCAACCTTCATTGGAGGGGCTTGTCCCCGATGCCGACGGGTATTACTATTTGGATAAAAGAGCACTCGCACGGGAGGATACATCCCTCTTCCAGCCTGCTCTGCCGGCGGGGGTCTTGAGAAATGTCTACCGTCTGGATGAAAAGGTGCTCGACGACCAGCGGATAGTCCTGATCCCTACGGCGATCCGGGCGAGTGCGGAGGTGCTGGACCGGTTCCTGCCCCGATTCGACGCAAGGCTGACTGTGGAGAAATTCCTGCCGGAAGACCCGGATGACGACCAGTATATCGTGCATGCCACGCTCAAGCAGGTACACGTCGAACCAGATGCATGGAGGGGTTACGACCTCATCGTTCGGAATGGCGCATACCTCATCGAGACACCTCCTGAGGGAAAGCCAATCGAAGGGCCACTTTCGCTTACTCCTCTCTGGGCAACCGCACCAGCCGATCCAAATTTCAATGACTGGGCAGACCTCTTCAAGTTCGAACCCGGGACCACGGTTCAGATGAAGTATGACCTTGGCGGGTACGTGATCACGTCAAATAAGGTGACAATTCCAAAACCAACGCCTACGCCGACCACGTCGAAACCAAAAACCATGACGGATTCCCCCACATCAACACCGATTCCCAAGGCAAGCTGGGGGTGCGCGAACACCGCGGCCTGTACCCCGGATCACCCTGAATTATGCTGTCCCGGTACGACGTTCGATGACCATCCCTGTGCTGGATGCGAACCATGCTGTGTCTGGTTCATGGATGATGATCCCGATATCAATAGAGCAGTATGCACCCCTCCATGGGAGAAAGACGCTGGGATCGATGTCGGAAATAAATACGATGGCGGGTGTTGGCAGGTACGTGCATTCTGCTCGTGCGAGACGGGAGAGACCGTTGATTACAAATCCATTGACACGAATCCCTGGTCTTCATTACCAGGATGATGACCATGAGGCGGGGTCATCTTTTCCCCGCAATCTCCCTATGCATTCGTTTGCCGTCGGAGGATTTTCATTCCTGATTATCTCTCTTCTTCTTTTGGAGAGCCCGTTTCAGGAATACGAGCCCGCCGACCAGAAGTGATCCTGCAACCAGCACAACGACAAGGAGCACTCCCAGTCCGACGAACGGCCCCCACCAGACAAGCCCGGTGAGTAGCTCAACGGTAAAGGTCTCCTTCTCATCCGGCATTCCATTCAGGGAAAGGTCCAGTGTCCAGGTTCCCACCACCTCGTCTGACGGGATCAGGCTGAGATCGAGCTCTGACTGGGCCCAGATCTGTCCGGCGGAAAGAATTTGGCTATCGGAAAATGTCCTGCCCCCGGGGCCGGTAAAAGTCCACTCAAGCCGGTCGCCATCTTCTGTGCCCGAGAGGAGGACCTTTGACGCCACCATATCGTCCCGTACCAGTTCAAGCGTGGGCTCTATCTGGTGAGCAGATCCGACGGCACGACCGAAGATGTGTTCGTCGATGACTGCGGACGATGTGGGGGGTATCCCCGATATAGCGACAAACAGGACGAGAATCACCAGGAGCCGGCGGATACGTATCCTGTGAGTTATAAAAGTTCCAACCATTTCTGATTTTTCCAATGGCGGACCTTGATACAGGAACTTCATCGATACATCTGATTTTCTTCAAGGCTGATTATTGTTCCCGCCATCCTGCCGCCGGCACCGTGATCTCGAAGCGGGCCCCGGCGCCCCCCTCTCCTGTCTCCCTGACGGAGATCCCGGTAAGCGAGAGGATCTCCCTGACAAGGAAGAGCCCGAGCCCGGTGTTTTTTCCAACCCCTTTCTCGAAGATCCGTTCCTTTTCACCGGCCGCGATGCCGCATCCGTCATCCTCCACGACGACGACGAGGTCGCCGTCGGACTGGTGGGACGAGACCCGGACCCCGGTAACATCCCTGCCGTGGCGGACAGCGTTGTCAAGGAGATTAAAAAACACCTTCGACAACATCGGGTCGGCGAACACTTCAGTGCCGGCCGGAAGGTCGCAGGTGAACGTGACCCCTTCGGGGAGGACTTCTTCAGCGGACGATTCGAGCACTGCGGGGAGGTCATGCCAGGCAGGAGCTTCCGCACCGATGTTCTCGTATTCCCTGGTGAACTGTATCATGCCGGCGATCCTCCGGCTCGCACTCCCGATGCGGGAGAGCTGGTCTCTCTGGGAGGGGTCATCGATCTCCGTTTCCAGGAGACCGGCAAACCCGTTTATCACCAGGAGCTGGTTGCTGATATCATGCCGGGTTATGCTCGTCAGGAGGTTGAGTTTCCTGTTTGCCTTCCGTAACGCGTCTTCCGCCTGTTTTCTCGAGGTGATGTCCCGCATCACGCCCATCACCCCCCGCAGTTGCCCGCTCCTGTCAAAGACCGGGCTGATCACCGTCTCTGTCCAGACAGTGGATCCGTCCCTGCACCGGAATTCGAGGTTCATGACCTGGCTTCCCGGAAGTGCCCCCTCTCCCTGCACCGCGGAAAGCCCCTCCTTCCGGCTTTCCATCAGCACCTGGAACGACTCTTCCGTCAGTGCGTCCAGTATGGGCTCATTCATCGCCTCATCGGGGGTAACGCCCCGGAGCGCCGTGACCGACGGCGAGATGTAGGTGAGGCGCATGTCGAGATCCGCCGTCCAGATGACGTCCTGGATGTTGTCGGCAAGCATACGGTACTTCTTCTCGCTCTCCCGGAGAGCATCTTCGGCCTCCTTCCGGTCTGTGATATCCCGCATTGAGACCTGTGTGCCCTCCAGGACACCCTCGCGTACGATCGGCACGGCATGCAGGTTGACCCATACCGGCGCCCCGTCCTTTCTCGTGATGCATATCTCGACGTTGTCAACCGTCACCCCGTTCATCGTCGCCTGGACGGCATCTGCAAGTGCCGGGCCGCTCTCTGAAAAGATCGTGTTACTGGCAAACTCCGGGGATTTTCCCACCAGTTCTTCCGGGTCGTACCCGATGATCGTCCGTGCCGAGGGAGAGACATACACCGGACTCATCCTTTTATCGATGAGAAATACCAGGTCGGAGGACCGCTCGGCCATGCCACGGAAACGCTCCTCGCTCTCCCTGAGTGCCTCTTCGATACGCACACGGTCTGTTATATCGCGGTCGACTCCCCGGAAACCGGTAATCTCACCTGACTCGCTGGTCATGGGAATGGTGGAGCTCTCGGTCACCCGGATAGATCCGTTCCGGTGCACCCAGCGAATAGTGGTGGTATACGGCCCCGTCAGACCATCCCTGATGCTCCCGGCGATCAGGTCACGGACCCGGGGCACATCCTCTGGATGCATGTAGGAAAAGGTGTCGGACCCGACAATCTCGTCTGCCGTATATCCAAGCATTCTCTCCACAGCAGAGTTGCTGTAGGTACGGATTCCTTCGGGGTCCGTCTCCCAGATCCAGTCGTGTATTGTCTCGACCAGGCTGCAGTATCTCTTCTCGCTCTCCCGGAGAGCATCTTCGGCCTCTTTCCGGTCGGTGATATCCCGGAGAATGCCTGTTATCGCGGTAGTGCGTCCGGATGTATCCTTTAATGCGACTCCGTTGTCTTCCATCCAGTGTATCCCGCCGGTTTTGTCCTTTGCACGGAAGGCCGTTCTCGTCGGCTTCCCGGTTGAGACGGTCTCTTCAAGGTCGGCGAGAACCCGGGGCAGGTCTTCTTCCATGACAAACGACGAGAGATTCCGGGTTACGATCTCTTCTGGTGAATACCCGTACCGGGCAATCTGTGGGCTGATACTCGTGACTCTTCCCGTGAGGTCTGCCGTATAGATGACATCATTGGTATTCTCCACCAGCAGGCGGTATTTCTCCTCGCTTTCGTGGAGGGCTTTTTCGGCATATTTCACACTCGTGACGTCGGTCAATACATTGAGAATTGCAGGAGATCCGTCAAAATTGATGACTGTTCCACGTATACTGGCGATCCGGGGTTTCCCGTCCTTTGCGATGAGTTCGAGGAAGTACGGTTCTTCAATGCCGCCTTCGAGTCTTGACCGGATTGCATCAGGGATTTTTTCGTGATATTCCGGAGCGATGAACTTCAGGATTGTCTGTCCCACTGCCTCCTCGGTCTGCCATCCCATGGTATCGCTCATGGCGGGATTGACATAGAGAATTATTCCGTCGCGGTGCACGATTATGAGGTCGGGCAGGTGGTCGAGGATCGCACGAACCTTCGCCTCGCTCGCTATGAGCTCTTCCTGGACCTGCTTGAGCTCTGTTACGTCAACCAACGAAGCAATACTGTTCCCGGTCCCCGGGATGACGTCGACATGGACAAAGCCGAAATGCAGCTGCCCTTTCGCATCGATCAGCCTGCATTCATAGATGTTCGGGGCAGCGCCAGCGTCGCTACGCCGGGCATAATGGTATTTTTTCATCCGTTCGACATCGTCCCCGTGGATGAATACAGTCCAGCTCATCGTGTTCTCCTGCTCTGACAGTGGAACACCTGTCAGCCTCTCCCATTGGGCATTTGCCCGGAGAATGGTGGTGTCAGACCCTATCAGGATGGTTGCCGTGCCGGTATTTTCAAAGACCGTCCGGTACAGGTTCTCGGATCGTTTCAGCTCTTCCTCTGACCGTTTCTGCTCCGTGATGTCACGGAAGATCCCCTCGATGCCTGCCACCCTGCCGTCGCTGCCATAAAAGGAGTGACTGTTGGCAGAGACGGTGACGATTTCACCATTCCGATGCAAAAGGTTCATTTCAAAGTCCCGGACAGATCCCCTCTCCTCTATCGTATCGATCATCTGCCTCCGATCGTCAGGGTTGGCAAACAGCGTTTCTGCAAGGTTCTTTCCAAGTATGCTGTCGGTGGGATCGTATCCCAGGAGGTGGTATCCCGAGGGTGAGAACATGATCAGATTCCCGTCAAGATCGCAGCGATAGTAGACGTCCTGGATGTTCTCAAGGATCATGCGATACGTCTCTTCGCGCTCCTTCAACGACGCTTCCGCCCGGCGCCTCCGCACGCCCTGCCGGATCTTGTGCACGAGCTCGGCGAACTGGACCTTCGGGTCACCGCCCTTCTGGAGGTAGAAGTCCACACCCTCGTTCAGGGCCCTGATGACGACGTCCTCGCGCCCGCGCCCGGTGAAGAGGATGAACGGGATGTCCCCGAACCGTTCCCGGACTTCCCGTAAAAATGCGATCCCGTCCATGCCGGGCATCAGGTAATCGGAGACGATGGCATCGTACGACCCGATGCCGGAATTGTCGAGCGCTCTCTCTGCCGATACCGAGATCCCGACTTCGAACTCGCCCGATCGTTCCAGGTAGAGTTTCGTGATATCGAGCAGGTCGGGTTCGTCATCGACATAGAGGACTCGTATCCGGTCATCCATCTTTTATAAATTGTTCTCCCGCATTGTATCTGTTTCGATGCCGGAATTCCTGCAAAGAATGCTCCGTCCGATTCATACAGCTCCGATTGGGCCAGGAGGACGTACTCGTGGGCCGGATGCCGCGGGTCGGGCGCAGGGTCGGCAGATGATGGCCTGGATGACCGGATCCGGACGTTCTTCTCCATCTCCCGGATCCGGTTGCATGAGCACGTGTATCCCCGGGTGCCAGCAAGGAAGCCTCTGAAATCACCCTGATTGCATTTTCAGGCGATTATTCGGTTATTCTCTGTCAGAAAGATCCATCGGGCGGCGCACCGGTGCGGATCTGTCATGACCTGCCCTCTCGCCCCCTCAACACACGATCCATGCCTCAACCGGCCGATTTCGAGGAAACGTATATATACTATATAAATCTCTATTGTTTTGAGGTAATCAAGGTGGCAGATTTACCCATAGCTGCAGTCGTAAGGATTGCAAAGAAGAGTGGAGCAGAGCGTGTCGGCAGTGACGCCGCTGCTGCTCTCGTTGCAAAGTCAGAAGACTACATTGCCGATCTGGTCAGGAAAGGCAGTGAGATCGCGAACCACGCGGGAAGGAAGACGCTCAAGAAAGAAGACATCTATCTTGCGGCAGAGAAGAAATAAGCCTCACGTCCTCCTTATCTCACTTCTTGTGCGGCCCTGGTTCCGGGTGGACCAAAAAATACCAATCGGGTCCCCTCAAACAGGGCTTTTTCCCTTTACATAACCCGATCTCCTGAAACCTGACTCCAGGCTGCTCGTGGCGTAACTCTCCATGGAATGCGAGGATACATGCATGGAAGGGAATGACCTCGATTTTTCCCTGACAGGGTTTCCTGGCGAATTCGGAAGAGCCCAGGAATTCCCCCGGAAATTACCGTGCATGACGGATCACCCGCTATCTGCAGGGGTTTTTCCAGCCCTGTAATTTTCGATGCTGCATGATTCAATCTTTTTTCAGGGCTTTTTGCCATCGTGTGTGGGTGAGGATCCCTCATCATGCGAACACCCAAAAGCTGGCTCTTGCCCCCCGTACCCCAAACAGGATGAATGCCGCCGCCCTCGAAAATACCGCGAGGCTGATTCGCCCTCGACCCGGGGTGACCTGCGGTCACTTTCAGATATTGAGCAATTGGGTATAAGTTCTGTGAGGGGGGCCCCGGCGGCGGATCAATGACGAAGTCTGGATACCTCTGAAGAACAGGGAATTTCATTCCGCCCACAGGAAATAACGAGGAGGCTTTTTATTCCCGGACATGATCCCGGGCATCCAACATGCGAAGATGTGTCGCTTTTGTATCTCTTCCCACGCGCCAATCGTTTGGGATGCCGGGGCATCGTGCATCGTTAGACCGGATCCCTGGTGATCCTGACCCGGGCATGCGGTGCCTTGTCTGCGGAATGAGAATTGTCGGATACCGGCACCCGGGTGAAGCCAAATGTTTTTAGGCTTCAGGACATTTCATTCTGTCATGGCAAAAGACCCGTATATCACCAAGATCGAGGCAAAGATCGAGGAACTCGATGCAGACCTCCGGAAGATGAAGGCACAGGCGAAGGGCAAAGGTGCCGACGCCGAGATGCAGTTCGATGAGATCGCCTCTGATTATGAAAAGAAGAAAGCAGCGCTTGAGAAGAACTTAAAAGACATCGGGGCTTCAGGCGGAGGGGCAGCAAAAGACATCCAGGAGGGAGCCGAACGGGCGTTCGAGGAATTAAACGCGGCATTTGCAAAGGCAAAGTCACGGTTCTCCTGAATTGTATCCTTTTTTTATAGAAGACCGATCTGCCCGATTCATCCCATACGTCTTGCCCGAAAGGGGGGAATAACGTGATTGTATTGTGAAAATTGGTGTGCCGCATTCATTGTGCATGCAGGAGCTTCGGGAGGATATCAGCGGATTCCAAAAAGGAGCTCTGCCCCTGACTGCTGCTATCTCTTCTTCCATTCTCCTGTCTCTTTGTCCTTCCCGTACTCGTTCTTTACCGCGGCCCATGCGACCCGGTGTTCCGAAAAAAATGTCGGCGATTCACTCCACTTCAAGCCCGTAAATCCCGCTTCCGATCCACCAGTTCTCGTCGACTGCCTTCATGAATATGAGCTTGTGCTGGTCGGGGGCATCTTCAACTGCGGTGTTAGGAAAGATCGCATGGGAAAACCCGGTCCCGTTCTCCATCGCCCGGATCCCGACCTGCGTGACCTTCACGCCGTAGGCATCCGTATACTCCCATTCGTTCACCCCGATCGCAGATTTCCAGAACGGGTCCGCAAGCAGCGTCCCGTCTGACGATTCGGCCCAGACGAAGAGATCACCGGTGACGAACCGGCCTTCCGGATCATTGATCTCTGCGAGGGTCAGCTCCATCCCGCTGACTTTCGCAAACTCCACCGCCCGGACGACACGGTCGTAGAGCTCCTCCCATGTGTGGTTCCGGACCTGGAAGCCGGAGAGATCGCCTGTGGCGATCCCGGCATATCCGGGAACGATGATCGCCGAGTAGACCCACCACTCATCGTCGACAGGCTCGGCATAGGCGATCCTCGGGATGTATACACTTTTTCCGCCTGCGTCCACCTTCACGACCGTGTACAAAAATCCTCCTCCGTCCCTCGCAAGGTCACGCAACCCGCGGATGGCGGCGACGCCGTCGGGATCATGGAAATTGATGAGGTTTACGTGGTATTCCGCACGTTCCGGGGAGTACGGCGGTGCGACAATGGTCGTGCCGTTGTAGTCGAATGCCGCTATGGACAGCCCGTTCCCCGGTTTTTTGAAGAGAGAGACGGCCTTTTCTTTCCCGTTCTCCCGTGCAAGTGCGACAGCATCCTGTACGAACGCGACGAGGTCGTCGACCTGTGGCGGCGTCCTGGACTCATCAAGCGTGACCGACGGATAGATCTCACCATCCGATGCGAAGATCCCGGCACCGACGAAGTAGGTCCCGTCCACGTCCTCGACAACAGCGACCCGCGGTTCCCAGGCATTATCTCTCGCAGGGTTTTGATAGGTGTAACTCACGTATCCCCTGCCGAACCGTGCGGTCTCTGCCAGGTTCCTGACAAGAGGTATCCCGAAGGTGTCGGTCATACCGCTGATGCCTGTCCCGACGATCTCCGGCTCAGCGGAATCGGCGAGCAGGGTCCCGTCGTAGTCGATGGCAAATACCTGGACGTTGCCGACCGAAAACGCACCGTCCGGGTCGTTGAATGCGGCGATTGCACTCTCCCTCCCGTTTTCCCGTGCAAATGATGCGGCATCGGAGACGAACCCGATGAGCCCTGTGGTGGTCGTGATCGTTTCGGGCGCTCCTGGCCCGGCCGGAGCCGCTTCATGCGTTGTTGTGCAGCCGGCGCCAAGGAGCACCGCGACGAGCACCATGGCTGCGATGGGAAGGTACCTCTGGATCATGTGAAACAGGAATCTGTGCAACGGGAAAAAAGGATTGTGAAATTGATTGAAACGACGGGATTATGTAGTGCCGGGGCAGGGATACCTGCGATGCGGAAACGGCTCCTCCAGCAGGCAACGTGGGGTTCTGCAAGGCCCTGGTGCAGCAAAACCAACCCCTCCCCCCGAATCCGGGCGATAATCCGGCGGGATACCTACCCGAACCTTTATGGGGGCTTCAGGTAAGCTCGTCTGGCATGGCAACAGAAACATTCCCGGAACTCTCTTTTGGGTCCATTCACCTCTCTTTCGAGACGGTGATCCTTGCGATCGTGGTTGCCGTCGTGGGCGTGATCGCGGCCAGGATCATCATCGCGGTCTTTCAGCGGATGCTCACCCGGTCATCGGGGCTTCCCGAACTGATCATCGAGTTCATGGTGCGGTTCTTCTCCGCCCTCCTGTACGTCATCGTCATACTGCTCGTCCTTGCCACCCTCGGCATCGATGTCGGGTCGGTCGTCCTCGGGCTCTCGGCCATCATCGGCCTCGTCCTCGGGTTCGGTCTCCAGGATACCCTCAAGAACTTCGCAGCCGGGATCTGGGTCGCGGCGCTCCGTCCCATAGACAAGGGCGAGTACGTGGAGGTGGACGGAATGTCGGGGACCGTGCAGGCGGTGGGGATCATGGCGACCGAGCTGCTCACGGTGGACAACAAGATCATCACCATCCCCAATGCACAGGTCTGGGACAACCCGGTGATCAACTTTACCCGGATGGAGACGCGGCGTGCAGACGTCTCGGTCGGTATCGGCTATGACAGCAATGTCGAGAAGGCCGTGAAAGTCGCGATGGACCTGATGCACAGCCACCCGGCCGTTCTCTCCGACCCGGCACCGAAAGTCGTCATCACCGATCTCGCGGACTCCTCGGTGAATCTTGCACTCTGGGCGTGGACGAAGACCGGTGATATGTGGCAGGTGAAGTGGGACCTGACCCGGGACATCCTTGCAGCATACAGGAATGCCGGAATCGAGATACCGTTCCCGCAGGTGGATGTCCACCTGGAGAGATAATATGAGTCCCTTTTTTTCGAAAAATCATTTCAGACCGGGCCTTTTTGCCAGGAAAACCGGGGAGAGCGACCAGCAGCCCGGCTCCCCGCACCAGGGAGTGCGAGGGCCGTTGCCGGTGCTCTCGTAACCCGCCGGCAGGGCCGACACGCAGCACTCCTGATACCTGCCCATTATCCCGAAACCGGACGGAGCGGGACTCCTCCCTGAATGGTCTGAACCGGGTTGATCGTGGTCGTGCTCGTATGCAGGAGTTCTCCTCCCGTGCTCGTCACCGCGATCTCGAGCGAGACGCTCTCGCCTGGTTGCCGGGGGACAGAAAAGACAATCGGCGCCGATGCCGATATATTCTCGAATATTACAGAGGAGCGTGATTCATACGTATTCCCGTCCTTCTGGAGGGTATAGTCAACCAGGTAGGTGTCAGGGTCGTCGCTGTAGGGGATAACAGAAAAGATCACCCGGTCATCATATCCCTCTGTGACCTGGTGGAAGTCCGGCCCTTCCCGTGGTTCAGGGGTCGTCGGTGCGAGACAGCCTGCGGCGCAGATAGCGGCCGTAATGGCGATCAGGCAGGCGAATGCAGATATCGTATCCTTCATTTTTTTGTCTCCCATGTCAGGTGTAACCCGGATGGTGGCCGTCGGACAGGGAATACTTTTTGCCTGGCGGGATCACCGCAGACGGTGGGGAATAAGGCCGGTATCCGGGAACGTTTCACGAGAGAAGCCAGGGAATTCTCCCAGACCGCCACCGGCTGCCTGCCTCCCTGGTTCGCCCCGATCGCCAGGCGGCAGCACGGATATCTCTCTCACCCCTTTACAGCGGAACGGCCCTGGTCTCTACCCGGGCTTTCTGAAAAACTGCGCTGATCCATCAGGGATTCCTCATATTTTTCCGATATTGATGATGGATGGGCTCCGGCAGAATACCAGCCCCTCCCACCCGTCCTCACCGCTGTGCCCGTTCGGAGAGCACCGTGCTCGTTTCGATGGCCCGTTTCAGCGGTGCGGTCATCTGCGATCTCATCATCTTCTTTGCCTTCGCCTGCATTCCCGGGATATCCAGGAAGAGAGAGAACGCACGGGTTGTTATCCTCTGGCGGATTTTTCCCGTCGGGAAATCATAGAACCCGTGCCTCCGGTAGTACCTGTCGTCGGCCTTGAAGACCGCCCGCATCCCGCCCCATATCTCGTCACGGAAGATCTTCTGCCCCCCAATCGCGGGAAAGGTCGGGGGTGCGACATATCCCTGGCCGGCGAGCCGGACCGAGCGCCGGGCAAGGCCCAGGAGGGAGGCGTCAATCGCGTCGGATGCGCCCTCGCTGGTCACGATCCCCGCCAGGTTGCCCCTCCCGATCACCGCAAGCCCGTAGAGGATCTCCTGCAGGTCCGGGAGGAAGGATAACGGTCCGTCCACCAGGAATGCGACCTGCTTTCCCTCGTAGGCGGGCACGTGGCCCCGGAAGAAACTCCGGTCAAGGAACTGCTTCCACGTGGACGAGAGGTACCTGTCCCGGATGGTCCCTGCCATGACCAGGATGTCGGCAGGAACAACGTAATCCTCCCAGAATTTCCGGAATCCGTCATCATAGACACAGGTGTTGTCAAACGCACACCTGCAGCAGCCAAGGCACCCGCCCTTCATCAGTGCATCCCCGATATGGGCGACCGTCACCGCTCCACCGTAGCACCCTGCAAGGTAGCGGACCATCCCCTCCTGCACCGAGCCCGGTTCAGCATCGTGGAGGATGACGACACGTCTTCCATGGATATCAACCGTTTCCGGCTCTCTCCCTGCCGTGTATGACGATGATCCTTCCGGGATCGGGAGGTATCTCCGCTGTGTCACCCTCTGCTCCCTGACCGCCTCGATGAGTTCCTCGAAGAACGTGACCAGGCTTCCCTGGCAGTCAACGGAGAGAAGATCCTGCATGTGGGCTGAGTAATACCCGATGTACCGCATGCCGAGATCCTCGCAGATCCCCTGCAGGTAGGCATGGGCCGTATGGTCATAGAAATGGATGGATGTCGTGATGGCAGCGGCGTATGTGCCGGAAAAGGCCTCCCCCGCATCACGTTCGCCCACCAGTTCGAAGAACCGCTTCAGTTGCGCCGGGACGAGCATGAAGTAGACCGGTGTTGCGAAGAGGACCAGGTCAGCCTCCCGGACATGTGTAAGCGTATCATCCCATGCGTCCTGGCGCTGCTCGAGTGCCCGGATCTTCTCTCCGGCATGGACCACGGAAAATGTATGATCCGGAAACGCCTCCCGGATGAACCGGACATACTGGAGCGTGACACTATCTTCACCCTTGGGACTCCCTGATATAACGCAGATCTTCATCGTCCACCCCCTCCAGTCAGTCGTCCGGATCCTCCCCGGATTCCTGGTCAAATATGCAAAAGAGCCTCTTTGCCATGGCCTTGAAGGTGTCGGCCTTCACGATGGCGATCCCCCGCTTCTCGTCTCCGACGACGAGCAGCGTATCGCCCGGCTGGATCGAGAAGATCTCCCGGGCTTTCTTCGGTATGACGATCTGGCCCCGCTCTCCCACCCGGACCGTCCCGAAGATGTGCTTTCCCTCGTGGTCTCCATCAAACATGATATATCACACTAATCATATTTTTTGTAAATTCATATTTGTATGAAATATATGATAAACATGTTGTGCCTGTTGTTTCTGAAAGACACATAAAAATATTCGCTACCTGGTGATAGGCAGGATTGATGAACCGGATACATGTTGTACGGGCTATCCGCCCCCACACCCCCATCTGCGATGCCCGGGCCGCCGGACGAAAAAAATACCACGAGTCTTTTCACCCTCGACCAGGGGGACCTGCGGTCACCTTCAGATTCGCCGTCAAAATTTGAGCAGTTTGTGAGGACGCCCCGGCGGCGGTTGTGAGTGACTGGACTGGTATGTCGATCTCGTCTCCTCCTAAAAAAACAGCGAGGAGACAGAAAAATAGATGGATTTATCCCGTATTACGCCAGGAGCTCTCTCATGGATACGGCACCCGGCACAGATCACGCGGCAACCGACCCGAGAAAGATGGTCATCACCTTTCTCGTTCTCGTGTTCATCTTCTCGGGCGTCTTCTGGTACCTGACCATGAAGACTCCCCAGGTCGCGGAGAACGCGGGAGCATTGTGGTGGTATGTAATCGGGGCGATGTGGTGCCCGGCAACGGCAGCCGTCATAACCAGGCTCCTGTACCAGCGCAACCTGAAAGGGTTTGGGACCAGGCCCGGAAAGCCGGTCTGGCTGGCAGCCGCAATCCTCATCCCGGTAGCCGCAGGGCTTTTCATGTTCGGGACGGCCTGGATCACCGGGATCGCCCCGTTCGATCCTGACAGCGCCGCAGCCATATTCTCGGTCTCGTTTCTCCCCGCTTTCCTGGTTGGCATCGCCTTCAACTGCTTTGCCGCCGCCGGCGAGGAGTTCGGGTGGCGGGGTCTTCTCGTGCCGGAACTTGCCCGGTTCATGGGCTTCACACGGCTGGCCCTGCTTTCAGGCGCCATCTGGACCGCCTGGCATATCCCCATGATCCTCTTTGGGACATACCATGGAACCGGGTCGGTCCTGTACTCGCTCGCGGTCTTTGTCCCGTCGGTGATGGGTGCCGGGCTCGTCATCGCATGGCTCCGGATCATCTCTGGAAGCATCTGGGTTGCCGTCCTCTTCCATGGTTTCTGGAACTATTTCATCCAGCAGGTCTACCCTGCGATGACGGCGATGACAGATGCGGGAGAGATGATGCTCGGGGAGTTCGGGTGGTTCGCGGCAGCCTTTTACGTCGCCCTTGCGCTCGTCTTCTGGCACCTCCGGGAAAGGCTTCCGAGACTGCCGGCGGAAGGAGTGTGAGTACCGTCCCTGCATGCAGGTTCTCTGCATGGCTCGGAAACCCGGAATGAAATGAGATTTGGTCATCATCCATGCCGGACCGCTCCCCGTTTCCCCTGCGATCCGCAGGATCCGTGCGACCTGTGCAATGACGGGGCTTTCCGAACCCCCCCGACCCGGTTCAGCGGGATCCTGCTCCACAATGCCGCGAGGAAAACATCTTCGTATGGAAGAGCACATTCTGAAATTACGGTTAGCCCATGATCTCGGTCCTGTACGTCGACGACGAACCCGATCTCCTCGAGGTAGCGAGAATCTTTCTCGAGAGGCACGACGAATTCCGGGTCGGAACCGTCACTTCTGCGGAACGGGCACTCGAGATCCTCGCAAAAGAGCACTACGATGCCGTCATCTCTGACTACCAGATGCCCGGGATGAACGGGATCGAGCTTCTGAAGGCTGTGCGCAGGCAATTCGGCGATCTCCCGTTCATCATCTTCACCGGCCGCGGCAGGGAGGAGGTCGTCATCCAGGCCTTAAACGAGGGTGTAGACTTCTACCTGCACAAGGGTGGCGATGCGGTCTCCCAGTTTGCGGAACTCGCACACAAGGTGAAACAGGCTGTCAGCCAGAGACGGGCCGAGGCAAGCATTCGTGACCACGAGCGACGCGAGGCAGACATCCTCAACTTCCTCCCCGATGCAACCTTTGCCATCGACAGGGACGGCGTGGTGATCGCCTGGAACCGGGCGATCGAGAAGATGACCGGGGTAAAGCCGGAGGATATCGTGGGGAAGGGTGATTACGAGTATGCGATCCCGTTCTACGGCAAACAACGCCCCATCCTCATCGACCTGGTGATGAGGGAAGACCCTGTCATAGAAGCAACCTACCCGTCGATCAGGCGGGAAGGAAACAAGCTCACGTCAGAGATCCACCTTCCCCAGTTCAACGACGGGCAGGGTGCGGACTTCTGGTTCACTGCAACCCTGCTCTACGATATCCGGGGAAACGTCGTCGGGGCCATCGAGTCTATCCGCGAGGTGACCGAGTGGAAGAAGGTCGAACAGGCGTTAAACGAGAGCGAGAAGCGGTACCGTGAGCTATCGGACCTGCTGCCCCAGGTCGTATTCGAGACCGGTGCAGACGGAAGACTCGTCTATGCAAACCGCATTGCGTTCGAGACCTTTGGATACAGCATGGAGGACCTCGAAAACGGGGTCTACATACCGGATTTGATCGCCCCCGGTGACCGTGAGCGGGTATCGGACCTCTTTGTCCGGATGGTTGAAGGGGATTTCCTGCTGCCTGCAGGCAGCGAGTTCATGGCCCAGCGGAGAGATGGCAGCACCTTACCCATCTCGGTCTATGCTTCGCCTGTCACCAGGAACCAGGAGAGGGTGGGAGTCCGGGGCATCATCGTCGATATAACCGACAGGAAACGCGTGGAGGAGAAGATCCGGGACAGCGAACAGAACTACCGGCTCCTCTTCGAGAACGCGACCGAAGGAATCCTTGTCGCACAGAACGACCGCATGGTGCATGTCAACCCGACAGTCGTCAGCCTGCTCTGCTATCCGCAGGAATTCCTCACCTCGAAGCCGTTCACGGACTTTATTCATCCGGATGACCGTGAGAAGGTGATGTCCCACCACCTCCAGCGAATGAGGGGGGAGAACCCGTCCACCGGGTACATGTTCCGGATCATCACGGGAGCAGGGGATGAGCGGTGGGTCAGGATCAACTCGACCAGGATGACCTGGTCCGGAAAGCCTGCGACACTCTCGTTCCTCAATGATATAACCGAACAGAAAAAGGCTGAAATGAGCCTTGTCCAGGCAGACCGGGAGTACACGAACCTGTTAAACCAGCTCCAGGACGTCTATTACCGGACGGATACGAAAGGAATTCTCGTGAAGGCCAGTCAGTCATGGGCAGCCCTCCTCGGGTATGACGACCTCTCCGAATGCCTCGGGAGGAACGTGGAGGAGTTCTGGTTAAACCCGGATGATAGGAAGTATCTGCTCGAAGAGATCTCCCGCACGGGAAAAGTGACCAATTACGAGGCCTGGTTCAGGAAGAAGGATAATACGCCGCTGATCATCGAGACGAGCAGCCACCTCTATTATGGTGACGGGGGGGAGCTCCTCGGAGTCGAGGGGACATTCCGTGATATCACGGAACGCAAGAGGCAGGAGTCGATCCTCGGGATTCAGCTCGATCTCGGACTGGCTCTCCAGAAGACCCGCGGAATGCGTGAGACGATGGAGGCGGGTCTTGATGCGGCGATCAGGGTGTCGGGGATGGATTCAGGCGGGATATACTTCCTCGACAGAGAGAGAGGGACGCTGGATCTCTTGCTCTCACAAAACCTCGGCGATGACTTTCTCAGGCGGGCCTCGCAGTATCCCCTGGATTCACCGCAGGCGCGGATCGTGATGAAAGGGGAGCCATATTACCTGCCGTTTTCTGAACTGGAATCGCGTCGCTCTCCGCTCCAGGAAGAGGAGGGTTTCCGGTCGTTCGCATGTATCCCGATAGTCGCGGACGGGCAGAGTATCGCCTGCCTGAATGTCTCGTCGCATGTATCCAGGGAGATCTCCCAGGCAGCGCGGTTTGCCCTCGAAACGGTTGCAACGCAGATCTCTACGGCAATCAACCGGATGAAGGCTGAAGAAGCCCTCGCAGGGAGCGAGGAGCGGTACCGGAATGTCGTCGAGGACCAGACCGAGTTCATCTCTCGTTTTCTCCCTGACGGCACGCATGTCTTTGTAAACGACTCCTACTGCAGGTACTTCGGATTTGCCCGCGATGAGATCCTTGGCCACCGGTTCAAGCCGGATATCCCCGAACAGGACCGGGGACTCGTCAGCGAGTTCTTTGCTTCGCTGACCCCGGAACATCCCGTCGGGACCATCGAACACCGGATCATCATGCCTGACGGATCGATCCGGTGGCAGCTGTGGAGCGATCGCGCCATCTTTGATCCGTCCGGAACCCTCCTCGAATACCAGTCGGTCGGCAGGGATATCACGGAGACGAAAGTGGCCCTGGATTCGCTTGCCCGGAGCGAGGCCTACTACCGGAGCCTGGCAGAGGCCTCAAACGATCTCATATTCATGATAGATCGAAATGATTCTGTCACCTATGTCAACAGGTTCGCGTCAGAGATGCTCGGGAAACCCCGGGACGAGATCATCGGGAGAGGGCGCTCGAGCCTGTTTCCGGAGGATCTCTCGAGGCACCAGCGGCAGGCGATCGAGAAGGTATTCTCGACGGGCGCGCATCTTCGCAGTACAGGGCAGATCACATTTGGGGGAGTCGCACACTGGTTCGATCACTCGCTCGTCCCGGTTCGCGATGCGGACGGAACAATAACCCACGTGCTCGGCATCTCCCGGGATATCACGGACCAGAAACGGATCGAGAGCGAGTTGCAGGAGAAGACAGACGAACTCGAGCGACAGAACAGGATCGTCAATACCCTCCTCGATTCGGTCCCGATCGGCATCCTCATGGTGAGAGCCCCTTCGGGAAGTCTGATCCTTGCCAACCGGGAGGCGCTCCGGCTGCTGGGTCACGAGTCTCTCCCGGATACGACCATGAAGTTCTTCCCGGAGGTCTACCGGGCAGGGAGCGGCAGCCCGTATCCGGCAGACGAGACGCCCCTTTCCCGGGGCATGAGGGGCGAATCGAGCCATGTCGACGACATGGTGGTCAGAAGGCCGGACGGGAGCGAGATCCGGATCGAGGCGTTCGGGATCCCCATAACAAACGGGCAGGGCGAGGTCGTCGCAAGCCTTGTCAGTTTCCTTGATATTACCGACCGGAAATGTGCCGAGGAGACGATCAGGAGCCTTGCACAGTTCCCTGAAGAGAACCCCTATCCTGTTCTCAGGCTTGCGGCGGACGGCACCCTGCTCTATGCGAACACACCGGGGAGAGTGTGGCTCGAGGCGCTGGAGCATCACGAAGGCGAACTGCCGGACGTGACACGAGAGATCCTCGCGGAAGTCCTGGAAGATGAAGGCATCTACTTCGAGGAGATCGATGATGCGTATGGCAGGGTGTACGAGGTCACCGCCATCCGGCCCGAGAACGAGCGGTACGTGAACCTGTACGCATCCGATATTACGGAACTGCGGCGGGCGGAGCGGGCGATCCGGGATGCAAACGAGAAGATCGGGCTCCTGACAAGCATCACCCGGCACGACGTCGCAAACCAGGTCATGATCCTGAAGGGATTCACCGAGCTCGCCCTCATGAACGACCCTGAACCGGTCATTGCCGATGCTTTACGAAAGATCGATACGGCTGGCTCGATGATCACCCGCCAGATCGAGTTTACCCGGGCGTACCAGGAACTCGGCCACCAGGCTCCCGGATGGTTCAGCGTGAAGGAGCTGGTGCGCTCACACGCACCCGGGAATTTGAGGGTGTCCTGCACCTGTGACCAGGAGATCTACGGGGATCCGATGCTCGAGAATGTCTTCTTCAATCTCTTTGACAACACCACGAGGCACGGAATGCGGGCAACCGGGATCTCGGTCCACTGCAGGGAGGATCCCGACGGGCTCGTGGTCATCATAGAGGATGACGGTGTTGGTGTCTCCCATGAAGACAAGACGCGGATCTTTGAGAAGGGATTTGGCAGCAATACCGGCTTTGGCCTCTTCCTTGCCCGGGAGATCCTCTCGATCACCGGGATTACAATCAGCGAGACGGGAGACCCCGGCAGCGGTGCGAGGTTCGAGCTGCAGGTGCCGAAGGGGAATTACCGGACAGGAAAAGGGGATGTCCACGGGTAGGCCGAGCACCCTGGGGAAGGCCACGTTTGTCCTTGTCCATGGTGGCAACATCTCAACCGAGACCTGGAACAGGCTCACCGTCGGAGACGAAATTCATACACAAGACGGCATGATGGGCGGGAGATGCTGGGACGGGACCGGGGTCCGCTTCTCCAGGGCGGGTTCGAAGAGGGCCGGGAATGGGTGCGGGCGTAAGAACCTGGCTCTCCGCTATCCGGCGGGGTGGTTTTTCCAGTACACTGATGCATGGAGTGGATCCGGCTTAATCCGGACGATGCCAGGTGGACATTCGATGGAAACGGCGCGAAGGCTCCAGATGGGGCCGGAGAAGGAATGCGCACATAGCCGTGAATGATGCCTGCAATCCACCTCGTTTTATGCCGGGATGGCGGTGAACCGCGATATATGATTTAATCATCAGGGCAATACACTATCCATACAGGGAGATGCTACATTTGAGCGATCCAATCAGGCTTGGAATCATCATCTGCGACCGGTACAGGACCTGTGCCGGCGGGAAATGCCTGCGGGCCCTCCGGAACCGCGAGGGGGCCTTCGAGCGGTACAGGGGAAGAGAGGTGGAACTCGTCGGGTTTGCCACCTGCAACGGGTGCCCCGGCGGGAACGTCGAGTACGTCCCTGCCGAGATGGTGAAGAACGGCGTCGACGTCATCCACCTTGCGACGGGAATGGTCGTCGGGTATCCCCCGTGCCCGAGGATATCGTATTTCTCCCGGTTCATCACGGAGAAGTACGGGATCGAGGTCGTCGTCGGGACGCACCCGATACCCGAGAACTACCACACGACGCACAGGAACCTGCGCACATGGGAGACGGAACGCTGGAAGGAGCTCATCGCACCCACCCTCACCGACGAAGAGACCCGGTGTGCATACGATTGAGACCGCCTTAATCCGGTAAGATGTGAGGGCTTTCTTGAAGGGGGACTCTCATCCTTCCGGCATTCATCACGTCTACCGGGTGCGAACCCCGGGATATGAGAAATCGCCAGCCTGCGTATTCAGTCCCACGAGGCGGGCATGGAAGACCCCGTCCAGAAGGTGGCGGTCATGCACCATGTGAACATACCTGGTGCCCGGGCTCCAGGTGAACTGCATGATTGGACCCCCCCGTTCCCTTATCATCCGGTGAACTGTCTGCGGGAGACGTGCTTCGTTTGTGTGCGAAATATCCCGGTGATGTTCCCGTGTTCCGGGATTAAAGCCCAGAGGGGGTCGATTGTCCGGTTCCGGAGCAGCAGGGATCCGGATAAATTCCATGATATTCGTTGAGACAGATGCACACAAAACGGGAATGGAGGGGCCATCTCCACCACTGGATCTCTTTCGCCTCCTCGCTGTTTTATATGGGGAGACCGAATCGATTTGTTATCTGCATATCAATTCAGTCATCACAACCGCCGCCGGGGCGTCCTCACAGAACTCATACCAAACTGTCCAATTATGACTGTGAATCTGAAAGTGACCGCAGGTCACCCCAGGTCGAGGCGAAAAGCCTCGCGGTATTTTCGGGGGCGGCGGCGTGGCATCGCACATGGGGGTGTGGAGGCGGATAGCCCCCACAAAATGTATCCGATTCATCAATCCTGCCTATACTAGATAGCGAAGAGCCTCGCTTTCCAATGACAATTGATACGTAATTTTTCACGATACATCTCCGGAATACAAAAAGCGAGCTCTTCTCTCACGACTCTTTCGTGATCCAGAAGATGCTGCCCGGGTGAAAGAAGAAATACCGCCCGTCCTCGACCCGGCAGTTGTCTGCAACATACCCCCTGATCTCGGAGAGGAGAGCCTCGTCGGCGCCGTCAAGCTTCGCTTCCAGAAAGAACTCCAGGAGTTGCCTCCCTTTCGGGGTGTCCTTCACGATATCGGTCACGTCGAGGTCCGATATGAGGATGTCGAACGTGAAGGGGAGGCCGAGGGACTCGATTATTCCAAGGAGGTCGTGGGCCGAAAACATCTCCTTCTCGTCACCTTTCACCCGTCCCATGAAGAGCCGCTGGACCTCGTTTACGCCGAGCGCGGTCTGGTGGAAGATGAGGAGCGACCCGCCCGGTTTCAGCATCTCGTATGCGGATCGTATTGCACTCTTGCGGTCCGGGATATAGTAGAGGCAGTGGGTGAGGTGGATGAGGTCGAACGACCCGCCGACCGTCCCTGCCCCGAACGGTTCTGGTATGATCCGGAACGAGTCGATGATCGGCCGGAAATTCCTGATCTTCTTCGAGAAGATCCGGTTATGCTCGTAATTCGGGTCGACCGCGGTATACATGATCTGCGGGCATGAATCCGCCAGGAGCCCGATAAGGGTGATGTCGAAGTCGCCCCTTCCGCTTCCGATGCTCAGGATATCGACAGAGTCCCCGAGTCCGAGCCCGGGGATGCAGACATGTTTCAGCCAGTTCGAGAGTGCGTCCCATTCGGTGGAGATGGTCTTGAAGAGGTCGAAACAGGAGGCGTATTCCTCGTTTGTGAGGTCCCGGCAGTATTGGGTCATGGCTCTCTTTGGTATCCAACGATCTCTTCGGCAAAAATGATAAAGGTGGCTATTCCACAGGCGGACCCGGGGCAGGAGGTGTGAGATGAAATTTCTTGTTCAGAACTTATCCGGGGCTTCCCGTGTACCAGGACATGCTTGACCGCAACCGGGCAGTATATCGCCGCTGCAGCAACCGGTTCAGGGAAACATTCCGGAAGCACTACGAAAACCAAGAATAGATATGAGATCCAACCCTACAGGGAGAATGGATGGACGAGCCACGCAGAACTGAAACGGACCGCATCATGGGGGCATACCAGGGCTATCTCGAAACCGTGTGCGAATCGGTAAGGGAGCAGGAAGAGACACTCGATCACCTCTATGCCCGTATGAAGGACGCGGGCGCAATCCACTGCTACGGCTTTGGGAGGAGCGGTTCGGCAGCCCTGTCGCTCGCGATCCGGCTCCGGCATTTCTGCGAATATCTGCCCCCGGTCTGGTGGGTCGGCGACCAGGCCCGGATGCCGGTGCGGGCCGGCGATCTCGTGATCCTCTTCTCGGGTTCGGGAGAACGGCCCGAGGTGTTGTGCGTTGCACAGAAGGCGAAATCTGTCGATGCGACAGTATTCCTGGTCACAACACGGACCGACTCGTCCATAGGGGCCCTTGCACAGGAGAAGATCGTCCTGCCTGTGCTCGATGAACCCTTCGTCTATGGGGGAGGGGACTTCGAGGTCGCATCCTACCTCCTGCAGGAGATCGTGGTTGCTGGTATCGGGACGAGGTTTCATATTCCCAAGAAGGAAGTCGATACGTACCACGTGTGATGACACGGTGATGTGATCCTCTCTCTAAACTTTTTTCAAAGGATTGGGGTGAAAAAATTTCCAAAAAAATACACACTCCTAAATATCGCCTGCATAAACGCATCTGAATGCATTATTGCCTCTTTTGATGGAAATTTGGGTTCTTTTGAATATCTCCGGCAATCAAAGACCATGATAACCGATAGAGATTTGAAGATACGCAGAGTTTTGGAGCATATTGACGGGAGTATTGTCCGCCAGCCACCGTGCGATCCATTAACATGGTCGGAACGAAAATTGTATGTCTATGCCGGAGAGGAACGAAGAGCGGATCATCCTTGCGACGGCAACAATCGCCTCGTTCTTTGTCCCGTACCTGACATCGTCCATCACCGTCGCACTCCCGGCGATCGGCGCCGAGTTCGCCCTTGACGCCGTCACCCTCGGCTGGATCATGTCGGCGTATGTCCTCTCGACCGCAATCTGCATCGTCCCGGTCGGCAGGCTGGCAGACATCTATGGTCGAAAACGCCTCTTTGTTGCCGGGCTGGCGCTCCTGGCGGTATCATGCCTGCTCGCGTCGTTTTCATGGAGTGCCGGGGCGCTGATCGCCTTCCGGGTGATCCAGGGGATCGGCGGAGCATTGATCTTCACGACATCGGTCGCGATCGTCGCCGCAGTCTTCCCTCCCGAGAGACGGGGGTGGGCGCTCGGCGTCACACTCGCATCGGTATACTCGGGACTCTCGATCGGCCCCTTCATCGGCGGTATCCTGACCGGGTACCTCGGGTGGCGGACCATATTCCTGGTGGTTGTCCCGCTCGCCCTCGTCGTCTTCAACATGGCGTCACGGCGGATCAGCGGGGAATGGATCGATGCGGAAGGCGCAGGCTTCGATCTCTCCGGGTCAATCTTCTACGCGACAGCCCTCTTTGGGATCATGTACGGGCTCACGGTCGTCCCGGATTTCCGGTCAGTCCCATGGATGGTCGCCGGCGGCGCCATGCTCACGGTCTTTCTCTGGTGGGAGTCCCGGTGCAAAAGCCCGGTCTTCGATGTCGCGGTCTTCCGGCACAACGTGGCATTCACCTGCTCGAACATCGCAGCCCTCATCAACTATGCCGCAACCTATGCCGTCGCGTTCCTCCTCTCCCTCTACCTCCAGTATACGAAGGGCCTCTCCCCGGAGGCGGCGGGCCTCATCCTGGTCGCACAGCCCGTAATCCAGGTCATCTGTTCACCGCCTGCAGGCCGGCTGTCGGACCGGATCGAGCCGAGGATCGTGGCGACCACCGGGATGGGAGTGACCGCTGCAGGACTCTGCACCCTGGTCTTCCTTACCGATACGACACCGATCTGGTTCATCGTCGCGGTCCTGATGCTGCTCGGGGGCGGGTACGCACTCTTCTCGTCCCCCAATACCAACGCGATCATGTCGTCGGTCGGGCGGCAGCACTATGGAGTCGCTTCGAGCATGGTGGCGACGATGCGGGCGATCGGACAGCTGGCGAGCATCGCGATCGCGATGATGATCTTCTCGGTCGTGATAGGGAGGGTGGAGATCACACCCGCGGTATATCCGCAGTTCCTGGCAAGCGTAAAACTGGTCTTCCTGGTCCTCGCCATCCTCTCGGTCATCGGGACCGCTGCCAGTTATGCACGGGGAAGGATCCGGAGCCAGGAGGATGCGGCAATTCCCGACGAGAGCCGACCAGGGAACCCGGAAGGATAGGGAGATGTTGTGCGTGGCCGGCGGAGGACCGGGATACAGGGAGTATAGCAGCAGATATCCCCTTACCGGTAATTCCTGGTGAGGGCCAACCAGTGAACCAGGCAGAACAGGGGGATGGCGTGAATGCCCAAACCGGATAAACTGCCGGCGACACCGGGGGTATGTCGGCAGATATCTCCTTATCGGCAATTCCCGATGAGAGCGAGCCCGGGAACCCAAAAGAACAGGGGAATGGTATACGTGGCTGCCAGCGGAACACCCAATCCGGAAAAATGCCCGGGACACAGGGGTATGTCGGCAGATATCTCCTTACCGGCAATTCCTGGTGGGGATGGTATACGTGGCCAGTGGCGGGATGCCCAATACGAAAAAATGCTCGGGAATAAGTACCGGGAAGGTTTATCGCATGGTATGGGTATAGACCGGCCACACATCTCACCGGCAAAATCCGGGACATTCTCCCCGGGGTTCCATTCGAGATGAAAAGCTGGTTGGATATGAAAATTGGGCTCTGTTGAAATGCTCAAGTAGGAAACTAGACCGAAAAAGCTAAGGTACAGTAGCTCCTTGGGAAGAATATGTGCAAAACTCAGCCCAAGAAGCCATATTTTAATGGCAATCAAAAGCATATCAGTTTTCTTACCGCCACGATGAATGCGATCAGAGAATCGAACATTCCGTTATACTCCTCAAAATTTTCACGGAAAGATTACAATCAGC
>Ga0209269_1000215_pt1 | contig 75450 bp, 55 predicted proteins | sample MTBAKMMethaMetaG_FD_187455 | JGI IMG/M metagenome (GOLD analysis project Ga0209269, IMG submission 187455) | Enrichment culture microbial communities from Arthur Kill intertidal strait, New Jersey, USA, that are MTBE-degrading - MTBE-AKM (Arthur... | ecosystem: Environmental > Aquatic > Marine >...
GCATTGTACCACTTATCTTACTCATTATAAAGATATTTACACGATTTTGAGGCACCCGCTGTTCCCTGGGTAACTACGAGTCGAAATACCGGGTTTTGAGACAGCCTCTGCCGCTCGCGGTACCTCCACGTTGTCAACCGGTGGATCGTGCACATATCTCAGGCGCTGGGCCGATCAACGAACGACTGGTTGGACGAGTGAATTCCAGATACTTTCATCAATCAATGGGTTCCGGCTACGCTGGGTTGGAGATTACGAGCACGATCACGATTACGAATTACAAGCACGAAATCCGATGTCCGATGTCCGAAGTCCGAAATCCGCGTTACGTGAACGAGCCTCGAGTCTCGAGCCTCTAGCCTCGATTACGATTACGAATCACGATTACGAATTACGAGCACGAATTACAAACGGGTGGATTCTACCGCGCGGCTAGCTTCTCCACAATGCCCGGCAGCGCTGCCACGGCATCGCCGAGCCGCGCCGGGTTCTTGCCGCCGGCCTCGGCCATGGCGGGACGGCCGCCGCCGCTCCCCTCCACGATCGCGGCCAGGTCCTGGGCGAGCTGGCGCGCCGGCAGGCGCTTCGCCTCGCCCTCCGACACCATGATCACCAGCGCCGCCTTGCCGTCGATCTCGGCGCCGAGGGCCACCACCGCCCGCTCGAAGCGGCGGAGCAGCTGGTCGGTCAGCGACCGCAGCGCGTTGCGGTCCACGTCGGTGATCACGCCGGCCGCCACGGCGACGCCGGCCACGGTCTCGGCCCGGGCGGCGATGTCGCCGACGATCCCGGACGCCAGGCGCAGCCGCAGGCGCTCCAGCTCCTTCTGATGGCGGTGGAGGGTCTCCTGCAGCTCCTCGATGTGGGCGGGCAGCTGGTCCGCTTCCACTTTCAGCGCGCGGTGGAGCCGGCCCAGGAGCTGCTCGCTCTCGGCGAACCGCCGGTAGGCGTTGGGGCCGGCGACGGCCTCGATGCGCCGCACGCCCGAGGCGATGCTGCTCTCGGCAAGGATCTTGACCACGCCCATCTGGCCGGTGCGCTCCAGGTGGGTGCCGCCGCAGAGCTCACGGCTGAACCCTTCCACGGCGATGACGCGAACCGTCTCCTGGTACTTTTCCCCGAACAGGGCCATGGCGCCGCTGGCCACCGCCTCGTCGATGGCCATCACGCTGGTCCGGACCGGCCGGTCCCGCCAGATCTGCTCGTTGGCCTCGGCTTCGATGGCCGCCAGCTCGCTCGGGCTCACCGCCGTGTAGTGACTGAAGTCGAACCGCAGCCGGTCGGGAGCCACCAGCGACCCCGCCTGCTTCACGTGCTCGCCGAGCACGTCGCGGAGCGCCGCGTGCAGCAGGTGGGTGGCGGTGTGGTTGCAGGCGGTGGCGAACCGGCGGTCGGCATCCACCGCGGCGGAGACCGTCTCGCCGGGGCGCAGCGCGCCCTGCAGCAGCCGCACCCGGTGCAGGATGACGCCGCCCACCGGCGTCTGCACGTCCTGCACGCGGGCGGTCCCGGTCGCGGTTCGGAGGAAGCCCTGGTCGGCCACCTGGCCGCCGGACTCGGCGTAGAACGGCGTGCGGTCGAGCTGCACGTCCCCCTCTTGCCCTTCAATCAGCTCATCGATCCGCTCGCCGTCCCGCAACAGCGCCACGACGCGGGCGTCGTCGAGCTGCGTCGTCTCGTAGCCGAGGAACACGGCGGGGTTCGTCTCCGCCAGGTCGCGGATGGCGGGCGGAACCGATTTCTGCGCCTCACCCTTCCAACTGGCCCGGGCGCGTTCTTTCTGGCGGGCGAGTTCCGCGGCGAACCCGTCCATGTCGAGGCGCCAGCCCCGTTCCTCGGCGATCTCGGCCAGGAGATCGGTGGGGAAGCCGAAGGTGTCGTAAAGCTTGAAGATGTCCGCTCCGCCGATGGTCACCGCAGCGCCGTTTCGTCCCGCCACCATTTCATCCAGCTTTTTCAGCCCGAAGTCCAAGGTGGAGGAAAATTTCTCCTCCTCGGCCCGCACCACCCGGGCGATGTGATCGCGGCGGCTGACCAGCTCGTCGTAGACGTCGCCCATCCGGTCGGTCACCGTGCCCGCGAGCCGGTGCATGAACGGTTCGTGCAGGCCCAGCATCCGCCCGTGGCGGATGGCCCGCCGCAGGATCTTGCGCAGCACGTAGCCCCGGCCCTCGTTCGAGGGCAGGACGCCGTCGGCCACCAGAAAGGCCCCGGCCCGGCTGTGGTCGGCGATGATCCGGAGCGACAGGTCGGCCCTGGCGTCCGCGCCGTACCGCACCCCGGCGATCTCCTCGGTCTCGCGGATCAGCGGCATGAACAGATCGGTGTCGTAGTTGGAATACTTCCCCTGGAGCACCGCCGTGAGCCGCTCCAGCCCCATGCCGGTGTCGATGGACGGCGCGGGCAGCGGATGCATCGTCCCGGCCGCGTCGCGTTCGTACTGCATGAAGACCAGGTTCCAGATCTCCAGGTAGCGGCCGCAGTCGCAGGTGGGCCCGCAGTCGGCGTGGCCGGCGGGGCTCGCGCCCAGGTCGTAGAGGATCTCGGAGCAGGGCCCGCACGGGCCGGTGTCGCCCATGGCCCAGAAGTTGTCTTTCTCGCCGAAGCGGAGGATCCGCTCCGCCGGCAGGCCGGTGATGCGGCGCCACAGGCCGTCGGCCTCGTCGTCCGCCTCGAAGATGGTGGGATAGAGCCGGGCGGGATCGAGCCCGTAGATCGTCGTGACCAGCTCCCAGGCGAACTCGATGGCCTCCGCCTTGAAGTAGTCGCCGAACGAGAAGTTGCCCAGCATCTCGAAGAACGTGTGGTGCCGGGCGGTCCGGCCCACGTTCTCCAGGTCGTTGTGCTTGCCGCCGGCGCGCATGCACTTCTGGCAGGAGGCGGCCCGGGTGTAGTCGCGGCGCTCCTTGCCCAGGAAGGTGTTTTTGAACTGGTTCATCCCGGCGTTGGTGAAAAGCAGCGTCGGGTCCCCCTCCGGCACCAGCGCGGAGCTGCGCACCAGGCGGTGGCCGCGGGATTCGAAATATTTCAGGAAGCTCTGGCGGATCTCGTTACCGGTCATCGGTGTCGTCCTCTGCGGGAAGTTCGATTGCGGCCAGCCGCTCCCGGATCCGCTCGAAGTCGAACCCGCGGCGGGCCAGATAGGTTTCCAGCCGTTTCAGGTCGGCGACGCGGCGGGGCGGTCCGGCGAGGCGCTGCCACTTGGCCACGGCCTGCTCCAGCACCTCCGCTTCGGGGTGTTCCGCCATCGTCGCGGCCAGGACGCGCTCGGCCACCGCCGCGTCCACGCCGCGCCCCACCAGCTCGTGCCGGATGCGGTGAGGACCCCAGTGCCGCTCGACGGTCCAGGCGCGGGCGCACAGGCCGGCCCAGTGAAAGTCATTAAGATAGTTTAAGGCCTTGAGTTTGTCTATGACTTTTTCAACGGCCGCGGCGTCGGCCGACCGCCGCAGGAGGCGCTCCCGCAGGGCTTTTTCCGGATACCCTTTGCGGGCCAGCAGGCGCACCGCGTACTGGAGGAGGCGGGTGTCGTCCGGAGGCATCAGAGGTTCTGCATGCGCTCCATTTCCTTCTCCATCTCCTCCTGGGCGCTGTCGGCGGTGGAGTAGATGCCCTGGACCCGGAGCTTGAACTCGTCCGGATTGGAGGCATACCCCAAGGCGTCCTCGTAGGAGATGAACCCCCGTTTGTAGAAGCCGAAAATGGACTGGTCGAACGTCTGCATGCTGTACTGGCTGGTGCCGCTGGCGATGGCGGTCTTGATGAATTTGGTCTTGGTCGGATCGTTGATGCAGTTGCGCACGAACTCGGTCACGACGAGCACCTCAATGGCCGGCACGCGACCCTTGCCGTCGGAGCGCCGCAGCAGGCGCATGGAGACGACCGCCCGGAGCAGCGACGCCAGCTGGATGCGGATGTTGTTCTGGTGGTGGGGCGGGAACACGGCGATGATGCGGTTGATGGTCTCGGTGGCATCCAGGGTGTGCAGGGTCGAGAAGACCACGTGGCCGGTCTCGGCGGCGAGCAGCGCCGTCTCGATGGTCTCGCGGTCGCGCATTTCGCCGACCAGGATCACGTCCGGGTCCTGGCGCAGGGAGCTGCGCAGCGCGTCGGCAAAACTCTTGGTGTCGACGTTGACCTCGCGCTGGGAGATGATGCACTTCTTGTCGCGGTGCAGGAACTCGATGGGGTCCTCGATGGTGACGATGTGGTTGGTCTCATTCTCGTTGACATAGTCGATCATCGTGGCCAGCGACGTAGACTTGCCGCTACCGGTGGTTCCGGTGACCAGAATCAGGCCGCGGGGGATCAGGGCGATCCGCTTGAGCACTTCAGGCAGGTTCAGCTCGTCGAATGTCTTGATGTTGGCGGGGATGACGCGGAAGACCAGCGAGACCGTGCCCCGCTGCTGGAAGACGTTCACGCGGAACCGGCCCAGGGCCTTGACGCCGTAGGCCAGGTCGAGTTCGGAATTCTCCTTGAAATACAGCTTCTGGCGATTGTTCATGATGCCAAAAGCCATGAGGAGCGTGTCCTCTTTCGTGAGCTTCTTGAAGTCGATGAGCGGCACCAGCTCGCCATTGACCCGGACGTGGGGGAACGAACCCGCTTTGAGGTGAAGGTCCGACGCCCCCTTCGCCACGGCGATCTTCAGCAGGTCATCTACTTTCATGATGTTGCCCCGATTTACAGATTGGTTTTATCTTAATCCAGCCCCCCGGAGGTGTCAAGATATTGTGTCGGCGCTGACAGGACCGCCATTTACAGCCCGGCCGGACCGTGGTATAAAAAGCGCTCGACGCCGCCGGACACTCCCGGCCAGCGCGACGGAGGCCGCTTATCCCAGCCGATTTAGTCCCCCCACCTGATCCGCGTGCCGCTGCTCCGTTCGGGTTTCCCGGCGACGGTCCGCTCGTGCTGGCACCCATGGCGGAAGTGAGCCACGCCGCCTTCCGGATGCTGCTCCGGCGCCTCGGCGGCTGCGACGTGTATTTCACGGAGATGCTCTCCGCCGGCCGGCTGGTCCGCGAGCCGGCGCACCGGTCGGTCTTCCTAATCCAGGATCCGGCCGAGACGGGGCTCGTCCACCAGATCGTCGGCGGCGATCCCGAGCTGATGGGCCGCGCCGTCGCCCTGCTCGAATCGCGGGGCGTGACGCGGGTGGACCTGAACATGGGCTGCTCGGCGCCACAGCTCATCGCCAAGGGCCAGGGTGTCGCCCTGATGCGCGACCCGGACCGGGCGCGCGCCGTTGTGGCGGCCGTCCGGCACTCGTTCGGCGGCCACCTGAGCGTCAAGATCCGCCTGGGCTGGGCGGAGCACGCCGCCGGCCTGCCGGATTTCTGCCGGATGCTGGGGGCGGAGGGCGTGCAGACCGTGACCGTCCACCCGCGCTGGCAGCACGAAAAGTTCAAGGGGCGCGCCCGGTGGGACTATGTCGCCCGGGTGCGCCAGTGGGCCGGCGTGCCGGTGGTGGGGAACGGCGACGTCCTGACCGCCGAAGACGCCCGCCGCCTCAGGGCGGAGACCGGCTGCGACGGCGTGATGATCGGCCGCGGGGCCGCCATGCGGCCGGGACTGTTCCGGGAGATCGCCGACCCGGCGGCCCCGCCGGTCGACCCGGCCTCGATCCTCGAAGCGTTCATCGCGTTGCTGGAGCGTTACCTGCCGCCGGAACGGCGCCTCTCGCGACTGAAGATCTTCACTCACTGGCTGGCCCAGCCGCTGGCCTTCGGCCATAGTCTCCGCACGCGGGTTCAGTCCGCCGGCAGTCTGGCGGAGGCCCGCGACCGGATCGCCGCGTTCTTCGCCGCCTGTCCCGCCGACGCGACCGCCGGCACCGCTCCGCCCGGCCCGCCTTGAATCTCCTTTACAGCCGCCGGCAATTCTCCTATATTGAACCTTCATCGGTCAGAGCCAGCCCGCCGCGCGGAGCCCGCCGCCGTTGCGGGTGGCCGCACAACCGGCGGAGTTGCCGGCGCCGATTCCGCCCCGAGGAGATCTCATGAAGCCACGCTCCGTCATCGCCATTTACCCCGGCTCGTTTGATCCGGTCACCAACGGCCACGTGGACATCATCCAGCGCAGCCTGGAGGTGTTCGACACCGTCATCCCCGCCATCCTGATCAACGCCGACAAGACCGCCCTGTTCACGCCGGAGGAGCGACTGGAAATGCTCCGGCAGGCCGTTCGCGGACTGAATGGCCACGTGGAACCCATCCATTTCAGCGGCCTCCTCGTGGACGCGGCGCGCCAGCACGGCGCCACCGTCATCATCCGCGGCATCCGGGCCGTATCAGACTACGAGTACGAGCTCCAGATGGCCCTCATGAACCGCAAGCTGGCGCCGGAGATCGAAACCCTCTTCCTGGTGCCGGCGTTCAAGTACTCCTTCCTGAGCTCCCGGCTGGTCAAGGAGGTGTACGCCCAGGGCGGGTCCCTGAAGGACCTGGTGCCCGAACTCGTCGACACCATGATGCTCAAAAAGTACGCCCGCTGAGTCCGCCCCGGAGCGCCCCATGCAAATTCCCGTCCCCCACGTCTTCAAGCGGTACGACATCCGCGGCATCGCCGGCGAGGAGCTGACGCCGGAGCTGGCGACCGCCATCGGCCGCGCCACCGGTACTTTCCTGCGGCGTCGCGGCAAATCCGACGTCGTGGTGGGTCGCGACGGCCGCCTGAGCGGGCCCGAGTACGCGGCCCGTCTCATCGACGGCCTGCGGGCGGCCGGCGTCCGGGTGCTGGACCTGGGCATCTGTCCCACGCCGGTCATGTATTTCGCCATCCACCATTTCGGCGCCGGCGGCGGCGTCGCCGTGACCGCCAGCCACAACCCGCCCGAGTACAACGGCTTCAAGATCAACTGCGGACCGGACTCCCTGTACGATGACGACATCCAGGAGATCCGCCGGCTCATCGAAGCGGAGGATTACGAAACGGGCGACGCGCCGGTGGAACGCCGCCCGGTGATTCCCGACTATGCCGCCGCCCTGCGACGGCAGTTCGGCGCGCTCGCCAGCCGACCCAAGGTGGTGGTGGACGCCGGCAACGGCACCGCCGCCCTCGTGGCGCCGGACCTGCTGCGCGGCCTCAAGTGCCGCGTCGTCGAACTTTACTGCACGGTGGACGGGCGGTTTCCCAACCACGAGGCCGACCCCACCGTGGCGGACAACCTGGCGGACATGATCCGCGTGGTCCGAGAGCAGTCGGCGGATCTCGGCATCGCCTTCGACGGCGACGGGGACCGCCTCGGCGTCGTGGACGAGACGGGCGCGATCCTCCACGGCGACCAGCTCCTGCTCCTTTATGCCCGGCAGGTCCTGGCCGACCGGCCGGGCGCCACGGTGATCTCCGAGGTCAAGTCGTCGCAGGTCCTGTACGACGAGATCGCGCGCGCCGGCGGCCGCCCGTTGATGTGGAAGACCGGCCATTCCCTCATCAAGGCCAAGATGAAGGAAACGGGCGCGGCGCTGGCCGGCGAGATGAGCGGCCACATGTTTTTCGCCGACCGTTACTACGGTTTCGACGACGCCATCTACGCCGCCTGCCGCCTGCTGGAGCTCCTGGACGCCGCCGGGCGGCCGCTCAGCCGCCTGCTGGCCGACCTGCCCGGAACCGTGAACACCCCCGAGCTCCGGCATCCGTGCCCGGAGCCGTACAAGGCGCCGCTGGTGCAGGCGGTGCTGGACCACTTCCGGCGCGACCGCGAGGTGATCGACATCGACGGCGTGCGGGTCCGCTTCCCGGGCGGCTGGGGTCTGGTCCGGGCCTCTAACACCCAGCCCATCCTGGTGCTGCGTTTCGAGGCGGACACGTCCGACCGACTGCAGGCCATCCAGGACGAGGTCATGGGCGTCATCCGGAAATACCAGCGCGAGATCGTGCCGTCATGAGCATCCTCGAGATCCCCTTCTTCAAGAGCCAGGGCCTCGGCAACGATTTTCTCCTGCTCCGCGAGGAGCACCTGGGCGGGCTCAGCCTGCCCCTGCCCGAGCTGGCGGAAAAGATCTGCTCGCGGAAATTCGGCGTGGGCGCCGACGGGGTAATCGTCTGGACGCCGGAGGCGGCGGACGGGCCGTTCGCGGCCCGCATCTTCAACGCCGACGGCTCGGAGGCCGAGTCGTCCGGCAACGGGATCCGCTGCCTCGCCGCGGCGCTCTGCCATGCGGGGATCGCGTGCGGCGAGCGCCTGTCGATCCGGACGCCCGGCGGCCTCAAGCAGCTCACCGTGCTCAGTCGGGACAGCAACGTGTACACGTTCCGCACGGATCTCGGCCCCGCCACCTTCGATCCGGCGGCGATTCCGCTGGCGCTGCCCGGGCCGGCCGGCCCCCCGCCGCTGCGCCTCCGGCTGGAGGTCGGCGACGCAACCTATGAAGCCACGCCGCTGGCCGTGGGCAATCCGCACTGCGTGGTCCGGGTGGACCGGCTCGATTTCAACGCCCTGTACGCGACCGGCCCGCTGTTGGAGCGCCATCCCATCTTTCCGGCGCGGGCCAACGTGGAGTTCGTCCGGGTCGTGGATTCCGCCACCATCGAAATCGCCATCTGGGAGCGCGGCGTCGGCCACACCCTGTCGTCGGGCACCGGCAGCGCCGCCGCCGCCGTCGCAGCCATCGCCAACGGCTGGACCGGCAGTCCGGTTCTGGTGCATATGGAGGGGGGCGAAACCCGCGTGAGCTGGGACCGTACCGGCCACGTCATCCAGGACGGGCAGGCCCAGTTCGTGTTCCACGGGCTGATCGAATCGCACGCCCTGAAATACTGATCTTCGTTCGGGGACATCATGCCGGCACTCCGCCTGTCCGTCATCTGCATCCGGCCCCAGGGGAGCGCCAACGTCGGCGCCATCGCGCGGGTCATGGCCAATTTCGGTCTGGATGATCTGTACCTGGTGGCGCCCGAGTGCCCCATCGACGCGCAGTCCTACCGGATGGCCTGCCACGGCGACGGCGTGTTGCGGCGCGCCCGCGTCGTGGACGCGCTGGAGCCCCTCCTCCCGTCCTTCCGCGGCCTCATCGGCACCTGCGGCCGGATCGATTCCAGCGCCTTCGGCACGCCGCTGAGCCCGGCGGCGGCCGCCGCCGCGGTGCGCCCGCCGGCCGTTCGGGACCCGCTGGCCGTGGTGCTCGGCCCCGAGGATCACGGCCTGTCCAACGAGGAGCTGAAGCTCTGCCGGTGGATCGTGCGCATCCCCACGGCGTCGCGTTACGCCTCGCTGAACATCGCCCAGGCAGCCGCTATCCTGCTGTACGAACTGTGCGCCCGCCCCGGCAGCGAGGCGCCGGCCGCCCCCCGTTTCCGGCCCGCCACCGACGCCGAGATGGAGGCGTTCTACCGCCACCTCCGCGAATTGCTGCTGGACGTGGGCTTCCTGCACGCCGACAATCCGGAGCGGATCATGTTCACGCTGCGGCGGCTGCTGGGACGGAGCGGACCGGACCGCCGGGAGCTGAAAATCCTGCGGGGGATCGTGCGGCAAGCCGCGTGGGCGCTGGGACAGGCCGGCTGGCGGGGCCGCCGCCGGGGCGGCCCGGACGCGGACGGAATCAGACCGGATCGAACTTGATGTCGCGCAGGTTGAGCTGGAGGTTGCTCACCCCGTTGTACTCGTTGAGCTGGATGTTGTAGGCCACCGAGATCTGCTTCTGGTAGATCAGCCGCTCGAACAGTTCCCCCTTCTTCCACCAGACCGCGTCGAAATTCTGCAGGACGTTGCCCACCTTGATCTTCAGGTGCTTGTCCTTCAGCAGCCAGGGGCCGGAGTAAACCTTGACATTCGTCGAGGCGAAGACGGGAATGGGATTCCCCTCGCCGAACGGGGCCAGTTCGTTGATCTCGTCAAGCAGCTTGAAGCTGATCTGGTTCAAATCCAGGTAGGTGTCCACGTTGAGCTCGGGGATGAGCTCTTCGGGTCCGAGCGTCCGGGCGGCGTGGGCGTTGATCGCCACGCGGAACCGTTCCACGTCGTCGCTGTTGAGCGTCAGTCCCGCGGCCAGGGCGTGGCCGCCGAACTTGATGAGGTGGCAGTCGCAATCCTGGAGGGCCTGCAGGAGGTTGAATTTCGAGGTGGAGCGGCCGGAACCGTGGGCCTCGCCGTTTTCCAGCGACAGGACGATGGTGGGCCGGTGGAACCGCTCCATGATCCGGGAGGCGACGATGCCGATGACGCCGCGATGCCAGTTTTCGCCGCCGAGAACCAGCACGGTCTGGTCGAAGATATCCGGGCGGGCGAGGGTCAGCTCCTCGATTTCGTCCAGGATGACTTTCTCCTCCTGCTGGCGCAGGACGTTCTTCCGGTTCATGTCGCTGACGATCTGTCGGACGAACTCGGGATCGGCCGAATCGAACAGGTCCACCGCGGCGTTGGATCCGCCCATGCGGCCCACCGCGTTGATCCGGGGGGCGACCTTGAAGGCGAGATCGATGCAGGTGATGTCTTTGCCGCGGACGCCCGCCATTTCCATGAGCGTCTTCAAGCCGATGTTGCCGGGGTTGTCCAGCGCCTGCAGGCCGTACTTGACGATGATGCGGTTCTCGTCGGACAACGACACCAGATCGGCCACCGTGCCGATAGCCACGAAATTGAGAAACTGGTGGGCCTGAGCTTCACGGCCGTCCTCGCGAAGCAGCGCCTGGCAGAGCTTGAACACCACCCCCACGCCGGCGAGGTTCTTGTCGGGATAGGGGCAGTCTTCCTGGCGGGGGTTGAGAATGGAGTAGGCCGGCGGCAGCGCGTCGCTGGGCAGGTGATGGTCCGTCACGATGAGATCCAGCCCGATCTCCCGGGTGAACTCGGCCACCTCGATGGCCCGGATGCCGCAATCGACGCTGATCACCAGGGAGTAGCCCTGATGCTTGAACTCTTCGATGGCCTCTTTCTTCAGTCCGTATCCGTCGGTGAGGCGCCGGGGAATATAGAAGCCGCACACGCCGCCCATCAACTGGATCGTCTTCTTCAGCACCACGATGGACGTGACGCCGTCGACGTCAAAGTCTCCGTAGATCAGGATGTTTTCCCGCTGGTGGATGGCCCGCATGATGCGGTCCACCGTCCGCCGCATGTCCTTCATCAGGTACGGATCGTACAGGTCGCCGAGCGTCGAGTGCAGAAAGGCGTAGGCGGCTTCGGGTTCCTGGAGGCCCCGGTTAACCAGCAGATGCGCCTGCAGGTGGGAAATTTTCAGCTCCTCGACCAGCTGGTCGATACCCGCTTCCTGGACTGTTTGGACAATCCATTTTTTTTCGGAGGTTGAGCTGCTTCGGTTCGAGTGCTTTTGAGTCAAAGAGGATTATACCACGCCGCATCGGCGCGGAACAATACATAATCTTGAAGAATTATCCAAATTTTTGGAAAGGTTGCAGTTTTTTACTTCCGGACACTGGTGGGAAAACGGATTACCGGATCTTCCGGCTGATCACCTGGAGCCAACGGATGTACGATTCACGGTATTTGCTGACGAAGGCCTCGTATTCTTCCTGTGTGGCGAATCCGTTGTCTGCATAGGTTTTGTTCAAATAGCGGACCTTGTCGTTCTCCTGGATGAAATCGCCGGAACCGGATTCGATCTCCATGCTGTTCAGACCGAAGTCGAAAATCAGCGAGTAGCTGTTCCCGCGCATCATGCTCAGGTCTTTGTACACCTTGCGGTAATCTTTCTTGGCAAGTTCCTCATCGATGAATGACACGTTGTCGGAAGCGGCCTTGCAGTGGATGACGATGAGCGCCATCCCCTTGATATGCTGGACGCCGACGTAGGTTCCCGCCGCGCCCGGGACAGCGGTGGCAAAGTACACGATGCTCTTTTGCTCCAGCTCGTTCTTGAGCTGATCGATCGCCGCCTTGTCATTCTGGGCGGTGACACAGAGGACCGACGCGACGAGCATCAGCACGATGGCGGAACCGCGCACCATTTGTTTCATGGATACCACCTCGCCAATAATTCGGATAAACGCTTTCATTGTACTCGCCGCCTCCTGTCATTTCAACCCGCTATCTGCACTTCTCAAAGATGCCGGTACCGGCCGTTGATCGGCCCGGATCGCTCCACTCACCACTAATAAAGATGGATGCCACCTGCCCGAGTTTCACCCCGCAGCCGCCCGCCGGACGCCTTAATGGTATCGCCGGCCGGCCTCAAGCCGGCAGCCAGTAATGCGTATCTGCTCGGATCAGGATTGTTCAGGTGGGAAGGCAACCGTATGTTTCCGCGGCCGCACGTGCAGAGAGCGCCAGCGCGATTCCGCCGGAAGAAAAGGTCAGATGGTGTCGGCAACGTCAACCTTCCACGATCCAGTCTCAGCCCTCAGCTTGACAGGTAACCTTTTGATTTGAAATGTAATAACGTTTCCCGATATCCGGCGGCGCAAGATTAGAAAGGAGTCGATTTTCTCCTCGGATTTCCTTGCACTGAACGAGGGAAACAGGTTTGAAATTCTGCCGGTCACCGTAATCGCGTTCAAACTTCCCCTTCTTGGCCGATGGTCTAACTCGGTTTGATCGCATACCCCATGGCCCGATAGCCGCGCTGGCGCTTGTTCCACATCCGGGCAAGTTGCGGCTGATCGGTCTCGGCGTAATCGTAGATGCGCACATCCTGCTTGTCGGCATGCTCCCGGTGCAGACGTCCGGCGTATTGCTGCAAGGTTCCTTTCCAGGAGATCGGCATGGCCAGCACCAGGGTATCGAGCGGCGGATGGTCAAAACCTTCGCCGATCAGGCGTCCGGTGGCGAGCAGAACCCTGGGCGCAGATTCTTCCAACGCTTCCAGCTCAGCAAAGACCGCCGTTCGCTGTTTCCTCGCCAAGCGGCCATGGAGGACGAAGCAGTGTTCGATCTCATTCTCAAGCGCTTCCCGCAACAGCGGCAGATGATCCGTCCGCTCGGTGAGCACCAGTACCTTTCGCCCTTCCCTGTAGGCGGCCAGCACATCCCCGGCGATAAACCGGTTGCGGGTCGCATCGTTGGCAAGGATGCGAAATACATCCTGAATCGGCGAATCCGGCGGAATTTCGGGTGCAGACAGCACCTTCGGCCAGACTTCCAGTTGCGCCGGAGCGGTTTCCGGCCGGGCGGCGCTGTGACGGATCGGCCCGCACTGCATGAAGATGATGGGCTGATGCCCGTCGCGGCGTATCGGGGTGGCGGTCAATCCCATCACGAATTTCGCCTTGGCCTGCTTGAGAATCGCTTCGAAGGAAAAGGCCGACAGGTGATGGCATTCGTCGATGATGATCTGTCCATACTGATCCAGCAGTTCACCCAGATCCTCCCGACGTGAAAGCGACTGCATGACAGCGATGTCGATCTTGCCGGACGGTTTCCTCTTGCCGCCGCCTATGACGCCCAGTCCACCCTTATGGATTTCCAGTAATCCGGTCAATCGCTCCTGCCACTGGCGTAGCAAATCGGTACGATGCACCAGCACCAGTGTGCTGACCCTGCGTCGGGCAATCAAAGCGGCGGCGGTGACTGTCTTGCCAAAGGCCGTCGGTGCGCAGAGCACGCCGACCTCGTGTTTGAGCATATCCGTCATCGCTGCCTTCTGATCCTTGCGCAAGGTGCCGATGAATTTGGCTGTGACCTTTCGTCCCGGCAGACGTTCGTCCTGTAGCTCCGTGCGGATGTCGTTCTCCTTCAACAGTTCGAGCACCGCATCGAGGCAGCCTCGCGGCAGGCCGATATGCTGGGGGAAATTCTCGGCGCAGCCAATGATGCGTGGCTTATTCCATACCGGCAGGCGCATGGCCTGGGCCTTGTAGAACTCCGGATTCTGGAAGGCGGCGAGCCGGATCAGGCGGTTGGCCAGCGGCTGTGGCAGATCGGCCTTGGCGATGAAAATCTGGTTGGCCAGCACCAGGGTTAGCGAATCAGGTAAAGGGCAATCAATCCGGGCTGGGACAGGCGATCGACGCTGCCAGGGTGTGCTGTCCTCTTCCTCGGTGATAAAGGCTACATCCAGGGGATGGCGGTCCCCGCTGGCTCGTTGAATGGCGTCTTCCAGGTCCTGACGGGACATTGGACGGATGGAGGCCAGAAACGCCCACTGGTCGGGATAGGGCTGCAAGTGTTCATCAACGAACACGCTGCCGCCCCGTTCCCTCGGCTGTTTCTGCAGGGGTAGCGCAATCAGGTTGCCGAAGCCGCCCTTGGGCATGGTGTCCTGGTTGGGAAACAGCCGGTCATAGCTGACCAGGGACAGTTGTCGGGTGCGGTCGCAGGTGTGACTGATCAGTGCGGCCCCGAGCTGCCGGGCATCGCGGGCCGGAACCGGCTCGGCAAAAAAAATCCAGGCATGAGCGCCATTACCGGAGCGTGAAATCTCCAGCGTCGCCGGAATGCCAAGTTCCCGGCTGGATTGCATGAATGCCTTGGCATCCTCCCGCCAGTCGGCCTCATCGAAATCGGCCGCGAGAAAATAGCAACTGTCATCGCTCAGGAGGGGATAGACGCCGATGGTCTGTTTCCCGGCCAAATGGTCGTAGATCACCTGGTCGGTTATGGGCAGCAATTGCCGATGGTTGCAGTCTCCGCATTTCACACGGGGTTTGTGGCAGACACCGGGTTTCCACTCGTTGCCGCAGGCTGGTGAATAGCCGGACGTGCCCTTGACCGACTCCCAACGTTGGGGGTAGACATCCTCGCGTCCCCGGAACAGGCGGCGGAACAGGGCGATCTTGTCGTCTGTGCTGAGATGTGAAGGAGAGGGAGTCGGTCTCGGTGGAACGGGGATGGGTTCAGTTGCAGCCGGGTCTTCCCAGGAAATGCCGTGCCGGATCAGCAGGTCCTTGAGCCGGGCGTTCTCCTCGCGCAGCCGCCACAGTTCATCTTGCTCGCCATCCGATACCATCTCTTGTGAACATCTCCATCGACCTGATTGCCATGGCCGGCTTGCCAAAAGCCATGTCATGAGTCGGCCGCAAGTTCCCCTCTGCTACTCGTCGGCATGGTGCAGCAACCAACGCCGGCCTTTGCCGGTCAACCGATAGCGCTGGGTCGGGCTGCGCGGGGAGTCGGGCTGCGTGCGTTCGATCCATCCGTTTTCCAGGGCCGGGTTGAGGTAGTTGTTCCGGAACGTGGGGCGGTGAGACAAACCCAGAGCATGCATCAGATTGTTGCTGCCCAGCTCGCCGCTCCCAACCGCACGGATCAATGCCGCTACTTGGCCGGTTACTTGGTCGCCTACTTGGTCGGTCGACACAGCCTCACGCACGGCATCTCGCAACGCGCTCAGCATGAACTCGATAAATGGAGTGGCATCCGCTTGGCTGTCGGCCACCGCGAGCACCCGGTAATAATCATCCTGGCGATCTCGGATTACGGTCTCCACCGGCAGGTAAGCCAGCAGCGGTTTCCAGTTCCGAAGAATCAGGGTTTGCCACAGCCGTCCCATCCGCCCGTTGCCGTCGGCGAAGGGGTGGATGAATTCGAACTCGTAGTGAAAGACGCAACTGGCCACCAAGGGATGCTCGTTGGTGTTTTTCAGCCAATCCAGCAGATCCGCCATCAGCCTGGGCACACGATCAGCGGGGGGAGCCATGTGCACCAGCTGCTCCCCCCGAAAGATGCCGACTCCACCGGATCGATATCGACCCGTTTCATCCGCCAGCCCGCGCATCAGCATCTCGTGAGCCGCCAGCAGGTCATCCTCGGCGCCGGCGTCCCAGTCCTCCATCGCTTCGTAAGTCGCAAAGGCGTTGCGCACTTCTTGAATCTCGCGGGGGTGCCCCAACACCCGCTTGCCCTCGATCACGGCGGTCACCTGTTCCAGGTTGAGCGTGTTTTTCTCAATGGCCAGCGAGGCCTGGATGGTACGGATGCGGTTCTCCCGGCGCAGGCGTGGCGTCAGGTTCTGTTCGGCCAGGACAGTGTAACGGCCGATGGTTTCGCCGATCTCGGCGACAAGATTCACTATCGCTGGAGTGATGGTGTAGGGGGGCTGATATTTCATGTGGCCTCCCCGGGTGATTGAAACGGCACGATTTGTATCGCGATTTGGCGCGATAGTCTTCTGACTGTCACAGCGCTTGTCACTGCTCTGTCACAGCTCTTTGCTGTGAACCATGTCGCGAAGTTGTCGCATAACCGGCTGAATTTAAAACGATGCCACTCTGAGTGCGCCCGCTCGATGCGGGTGATCGCATGGGTCATGCGGATGGTGATGGTGAATTTTGGAGTAAAAGTCATAGCATACCCCCCTCATTCAACGTCCAGAAAATCAAAACGGCCAAGTCGCAACAGATTTTCCCGGGCACGTTCAGCATGTTCGCGAACCTGAGGGTCTTCAGCAGTCAGGCCTGCCTTCAAAATAGGCTTGGCCTCGTTTATTGAAATGTATATCTGTGTGCCTTGGTCCATGGCATCCGTGATTTTCGCAAAGCACTCGACCACCAATGCCAAGTGATCCGGAAGCAGCTTGTTTAAGGCTTTCATCTCGATGAAAATCCCCCTTTCCTTCTCGCGCCTCAGATCGAGAATCTTCGAGTAAGCACGCAATCGCCACTCCGGATCAAGGCATTCGGCCTCCAGCCAAAAAGTGAATTCCTGAAGCTCCTGCTTCTCCCCGACTTCAAGACGCCAGTCGAAAAAGGCGATAATACGGTCGGTCAATGCTCTATCCAGATGCCTGCCGCTATTTCTCAATGAGCGACCTACATAATCGAATAGCTGAGCCCAACGCTCGCGGTCGTCGCTGGTCTTGTTATAAAAACGCTCCAGCAGGCTTTCATCACCCGTCAGAGGGTAGACTTCCCAAAGGTAGTAGGTGAAAATGTGCTGGCCCAATCTGTCGACAAGATCTTTTCCGCCGACTTGGGCGGTCGACAGGATATTCAGGTTATCAATCGCAAATTCAAAATCCCCCTGCAGAATTTCAAATATATTCTTGAACGGACGATTGAAACGGATATAGCTTCCAAAAGCATCCCGCCAAGCAGCTAAATTTCCGTGAGGAAACAGGACCCCTCGTCGGTCGATGGCCCAATCCCGGTTAAGAGTGCAGATGTTGCCGAAGTGCATTCCTAGAAGCGCATATTCAGGCCGTGTTAAAGGGAATATGGCGTCATCGGCCAAGCGTTTCGAGAGAATGTCTGTCACTTCCCGCACAGGATCATCGGGCATATGACGAAGAATCCAGAAACCAAACTTGATAAGTGACTCAAGCGCCCGGCTACGAGTATTGTTAATGGCCTCGGTAAATGGGTCATCGCGGTTGAGCAGCACGGGGCGGTTGTGGTCAAGCCGCCAATCGAATTGGTTGCACACTTCTTGAAGGAGGCGGGCGAGAGTATTCCTTGCACTGACGGGCACTTCATTATCCTTGCTCACGCATGCATCAATGAAATCGACCACGACCCGTCGCGAGCTGCCCCAGTCGGGATGATCACGAGATTCGTCTCGCGGCTCGGGTTGTCCTTCAACTCGCGCCGTGTCCGGATGCGACAGGACCCATGCACAGAACTCAATCCACTGGTCCAGATTGTCGAAAACCTTCCCCTTGACAAGCTCGAGCATGGCCTTGAGCATTGCAGCGACATAGACCGGCCGAGCAATCCTGTCACGGTTCACCAGCCAGAAAGCCAAACGCTCATCATCTGGCACAATCTTTTCTTTGAACAGGGACTGAAAGACTCCCGCAAGCGCTGAGATGTTGATCTCAACCAGCCAATCATCTCTCTCTCGATGCTCCTCGTTCCAGTCGTTCAGATAGGTTAGAAGCTCTTCATCCGTGAGGCTCTCAAGATCCTCGGCGGACTTCGGGCTCCGATAGCTGACAAATCCGCTGGTTACCCCGCCGTAGGGTGAATAGCTATCATCGGTAACAGCTTCAGCCGAGGATTCACCTTCCAGCTCATCGAAATACTGCCGGACATCCCCGCTCAACAGTGCGGTGAATGGGCGAAGCTGCACGCGATGAAAGTACCGTTGATGCTTCTGAAAAGCCTCTTCACTGTACCGTTCACCCATCCTTTCTCGAAAATCCTCATTCGAAGGCCCGCTGAGAATGGCTCCGACAATTCTCTCTCGTTCGTCTTCACTGAGCAAGCGTGGACCGAAGTGTTCACTGGCCTTGTGGATCATCAGTTGGAATTCGTAGTGATGCTTCCATTTGGGATAATCTTCGTGACCAAGGATCTGCTCGCGTATCCATGGGAGGGTCTGGTCATTGGGGTGTGATGCGTAAAGGTGCTGCCGCAGCCGCTTGAATACTTTCCAGCGATGATTTCGCAATGCCTGATCCAGGGCATCAATGGATTCCGGGGCTTCGTCATAGACCTGCTCACAGGCATAGGTCAGCGTCTGCACAAGGGTTCCCTTCACATCCTGATAGTCGCGATCCGGCTTATCCAGCCTCCGGCACCAGATTTCCGAATAGTCTTGGTCGTTCCCTTTTTCGAAATCTTCCGGGTGCATTCCCAGCCTGATCATGCTTGCCACTGCATCAATCAGGATGCGGGAAACCTGATAAGGCTCATGCTCGGCCAAGGGGCGAACACCTTTTTCCAGGATTTGCTGATATTCCCATTGATCGAAACGCGGAATCGGCTCTAGCGAAGTGCTCCATTCTTCCGGGTTATCTTTGCGCCGGGACTGCTTTTCGTCCTCTTTCGGGTCCGGTTGAAAGGAGATCGCATACTGAATGATTTCATGTGCGGCGTTTCGAGGTGGCCCTTGGTCGCTTCCCCACTTTTTGAGAATTTTGACGATGAGTTCTTCCTCGCCCCATCGGTAGGGTGATTTGAGAAACTGCTTGATCAGGGGCTTGAGGCGAAGTGAAAGCGCAGTGTCTTTCAAATCACAAGCGATCGAAAAGATTTCCCTCAAAATGCGAGGATTATCCGTCTGTTCCAGACCGAGAATGATTTCAACAACTTGTTCCGGATTTTGTTCGGAAACTCGTTGCAAGTAAAAGATAGGCCACCAGAGTGGAGTGATGATACGGCCGTCTCCTGCGGCCTCTACAGCAGGTGGGTTCTTGAAAAAACCATTTTTGGATAACGGATTGATCCATACCGGATTGTCGACGGTTTTGAAAAAGTATGCGTAATTGGCGCCACGGCGCTTGATTAACTCAAGCATGTTTTCAACATCGCCTTGTTCAGGTTGCGGCTTCTCTAAAATCGCTCGAATAGCTCCTTGATCCTGAGCAGTTATCGGGGCCAACAGATCGATAACAATGCGCTCGGTTAGAGAAAGCTGCTGCCAAAATGTCTCCTCATCGGGATGGGTGTTGTGATGGGCCAGTGCCTCAAAAAATTTCCACACAGAGTGAAATCGTTCGGATTTCTCCAATCTGATCCCTTGATCCAGAGCGTCGTGCATTGGATCAATCTTGCTCATCACGGAATGAATTTGTTCTTTTCTTGTAGGTATCTGGTTCAGTTCAAAATACTTATCAACGTCTCGTATGGTTTTATCCAGACCGGCATCAATGGTCTTGCCGTTCCATTCTCCCTCATAGCGATTCTTATCCGAACACAGTCGAGAATACAGGTTAACCCTCATGCCTCTAAAGTCAGGTCTCGACTCCTGAATCTCGCTCTCGACAAAAACACGGGGAAGTTTCTCCAGAAGTTCTCTCAAAGACTGCGCGGCCTGAGAGAACCGGTCGGGATTGTAAATGTTCTTGGCCGCATAAATGGCCCCAAGGTACCAGGCGGCCAGAGAATATTTTTGAGATTTTGTGGCGCTGAGAATTTCGAAGACCTGTTTTTGTATCGAGTTAAGCGCCAGGGGGCCTGGGTCTGACTCGGGAATATCTAATCGAGTCTCTTTTATGCGTTCAGCCACGATTATGCCCCACCTTCTGCACCCGCCGGGCATTTCGATTTGATGAATTCGAACATGGGGCGGAAAACTTCAAAGCAGGCCGGGACCAGGGATGGCACAACATCTTTGGCGAATGCTACTTTCTGGCCATCGCTGACAAATTTTATAAAGCCATCTGTCCGATCAGTGTCGACAACAAAGAATTGGTCTAAACCGGGTACGCCATGAAACAACAACTCGATGGTCAATAATGACCTATTGCCATAATTACCGCCGGTATGTGGGTTGATTACCTGATTGCGAATTTGCCCGTTGGCGGGCACGGGTAGAAGCATCGCGTAACTTTCATGAGCACTGTGTTTTTTCACCAAACACTGACATGGATCGGTTTGCACATTTTGTCCAAGTTGGTTCCAGTCGTTGAATGCCTCATCAAAGTCAAAAACAGAGATAAAGGTTCGTCCTGGGTGATTTTGGTAAAGCGTATTGTCTTTAATAAGGTTGCGAAGGAATCCGCAACTGAACGCATTCTGTATCTCAAACTTGCGCTCCTCGGTCGGAAAAAGTTTCGACCACGCAGTTTCAAGAATCATCTCATCGGTGATCCCCTCAGTAAACAAGACGGCCCCGGTAGTATTCTTGAGAACGTGATGAATGTTTAACCGAGCTTCACTCTCTGAAAAAGAAATCAATCCTGCAGAGAGCGATTTGATAACATCAGCTTTCCTGACCTTCTTTGAAATAACATTCGAGCCGTCAAATTCAAACAGGTTGATGACGCTCTCATTGGCATTTGTGATGGTCGACGCGCTGTGGCTGCTCATCAGAACATGGTTGCTCTTGGCAGTGGTGTCGGTGATCTCGAAGACCTGCTTGAGGAATTCGAACTGCCACTCCGGGTGGAGGAAGGAGTCGGGCTCGTCGAGCAGGGTGATGCAGTTACGGTCCTTGTACAGCTCGACGATGGAGTAGATGTACACCGACTGGAACTGGCCGTCGCTGAAGTGGGCGATGGTGGCGTCGACGCCGCCGGTCAGTTGCAGGGGGATGGTGATCTCGGCCAGCATCCCCAGCGTCTTCAGGTTGTCGAACTGGCGGAACAGGCCCTGGGGACTGAGGTCGGCGAATTCCTGGCGGATTTTGGCGATATCGAAATAGAGGATGTAACGATCTGGTTCAGCGAAATAACCCTCGGAGCGCACCGGGCTGCCGGTGGCGGTGTTGATGCAGCCATGGAGCCGGTCGAGAAAGGTTTTGGTGATCCCCTCCGGCTGCCAATAGCGGTCGGTTTCGTCGTTCAATTCGATATCAAAACGGGAATCGGCAGCGTAGGCGGGGCGTTCCAGCACCACCTTCGCTTCTGAGGATACGGTTTCAATGCCGAGCTTCTGGCAGATGAATTGCCGGGCCCTGCAGGCGTCGGGCTGCATCAGCAGCACGGCCAGCAGCAGCTCCTTGTAGTCCGGGCCGATGCCGATGAAATACCGGGCCTCGTCAAAATCGGCGCGCTTGATGCGTTTGCGGAAAGCCACCTCATATTGCTCGACCAGCTTTGCAACGGTGTCGTTGTGGCCGGAGTAGTAGATCAGCACATTGTCCGGCAGCGGCGTCTTGCCGATGGTTTTTCGCTCTTTGCCGCCGATGGTCAGCTTTTCGGAGTTCCAGCCGATTTCGGTAGCCTTGCCATCGATTTCGAAGCCGATGCGGTAATTGAAATCGCAGGGGGCCTTGTCGCGGTCGAACTCGACGATATGGCGGAAGATCTCGATGAGCGCCTCGAACAGGTTGGATTTGCCGGTGCCGTTCTTGCCGACAAAGACATCGATAAAACTGCCGCCGTTGAAGCTCAGGGAAAAGTCCCGAAGGTTCTTGTACTGGCCGATATAGAGCGATGTTAGGCGCATGGCATCTCCCTATACCTGCGCCATCACGGCGTTGAGCAGCGCAGTTTGTTTTTCGGTGGTGGAGTCGATCTGCTGGTCGAGGTTGTCGCACAGAGTCATCAACTGGTCGATACGGGCGACGATCCGGTGTTGTTCGGGGAGCGGGGGGAGAGGAACAAAGAATCCAGTTATGTCTCCCATTGATATATTATCGTTAGTCGAATTTTTGGCAGACTGAATAACAGACTGGATCAAATTTGTGCGGATAAGCCCATTTATATATTCAGGGGCAATGCCTTCAATCATTTTAATGGTCGCAACACGTTGATTTACAACCATTGGTTCTGATAACGATTTAACCAACAAACTTTTACCGACAGTGCCGCCGGTCATAGCCATCAGGATGTTGTTTGTTTCAAGGCTGAAACTAGCAAGGTCGTCAGAGTATGGATGACGAACTATCTTGTCGTCTTTGAACCCTTTTTCATCAAAGTCTGATATCCGAACAACCCTCACGCCGTCATTTGAATATTTTGAACTCTTGAATGCAAAGCCCCCGTTAACTTCTGCAACCATTCCAAGCCTCACCCACTCCCACCCCTGCGGCAGTTGGTAGGGCACTTCTTCCGGTTTGATGGGTGGCAAAGGCTTGGGCTTTTTGATTTTGCCGGCCTTCACCAGTCGCTGTTTTTCGGCTTCGATTTCTTTGAGCAGTTCGCGGGCGGGCGGGTCGTTGGGGTCTTGCGGAACAAGGCGCCCCATGACGGCAAGCTGGAGGATGGCCTTGCGCAGTTCGGCGACGTTTTCCTTGACGGTGTAGAGTTCCCCGAAGTGCTGGGAAAGAAAGGTGAAGGGCTCTTTTGTCTCACACGAAGGCACGAAGGCACGAAGATTTTTTTCACTCGAAGGCGCGAAGGCGCGAAGGGTGGGATCGATCAGTTGCTTGATGGCGGCGGCGTGGACGGCCAGCCGCTTCTCCTCCCGCTCCCTGCGCAGCTTTTCCAGCTCATCGCAACGGGCCATCAGCTGGTCGATACGGACGACGATGCGGTGTTGTTCCGGGAGGGGGGGGAGCGCTACCGGAATAGATTCCCATTTGCCCTTATTGAGGATTGCGATTGTTGTGCTGCTTGATTGTTTCCAGCACTCAGCTTGGAAAAACGAAGACCTGATAAATTGCTGAATGTAAGAAGGAAAAAGCGGTTTGTATGGGGTAACCGCGTTGATCTGCTGATTAAACGAACAATCACGGTTAATGATGTTCGTCTTTCCAATAGTGCCAATACATACCATCAGCGATGAGCCTGCTGGAGCCAATCTGCCATATTTCTCCACGCCAGAAATTGACAAACCCTCATTACTGTAATCAACAGAGTCAGCTCTTATATCAGCTGGTTTGATGAATGGAATATCTGTTCCATAGCTTGAGTTATCGCCGCTTTTGGGTGTTGTGCCAGTTTGAGTTTGGCCTATTTCACCCAGCCGCACCCACTCCCACCCCAACGGCAATTCATAAGGCACTTCCTCCGCCTTAACCGGCGGCAGCTTCTTCTCTTTCCCCCTTCGTGTCTTCGTGCCTTCGTGTGAGGCCTTCTCTTTCTCGATCTCCTTCAGCAACTCCAAAGCCGGTGGATCACTCGGGTCCTGTTCCACCAGCTTACCCTGCATGGCCAGAGTCAAAATCAGCTCGCGCAGTTTGGCAATGCCGTCTGGCGCGGCAAAGGCGGTGTGGAAGTGCTGTTCCAGCAGATTGCGGGTGGCGTCGGTCATGCCTTGCCCCCCAGGCAGGCCATCAACTCGGCCTTCAAGGCTGCCTGCGCCGCTTCGAGCTGGTGGACGATCTGCTGGTATTCAACCATCAGCTCTTCCGGATCGCGGTGGTTGACCTCCACCTGGTGGGGGTTCTTGCAGTCGAGATTGTAATTTCGCTCGGCCAGCTCCTTGGCCGAGACCTTCCAAGCCTGCTCGGTGGTCTTGCGCCCCTTGCGCTCGGCTCCGCCCCACCAGGCCTTTTCGAGGTCGAACTCGGCGATGGTCAGGGGCTTGGAGCGGGAGTAGGACTTATACCCCTCGGGATATGGGTGTTCGAAGAACCAGACCTCTTTGGTGGGGCCGCCTTTCTCGAAAAAGAGGATGTTAGTGGCGATGCTGGTGTAGGGGCTGAACACGCCTTTGGGCAGACGCACGATGGTGTGCAGGTTGAACTCCTCCAACAGTTCGCGCTTGAGGTTGGTCTTGGTGCCCTCGCCGAACAGAAAGCCGTCGGGCAGCACCACCGCCGCCTTGCCGGTGTCGTGTTTCAAGAGGTGCATGATCAGCGCCATGAAGAGGTCGGCGGTTTCGCGGGTCTGGTACTTGCGCGGAAAGTTGTTCTCGATGCCGTCTTCTTCCATACCGCCGAAGGGCGGATTGGTGATGATCAGGTCCACTCGGTCGCGGGGGCCGTAATCCTTCAGCGGGCGACTCAGGGTGTTGTCGTGGCGGACGTTGGTAGGTACGTCGATGCCGTGCAGCATCATGTTGGTCATGGCCAGCATGTGCGGCAGCGGTTTCTTGTCCACACCGTGGATGGACTCCTGCAGCTGCCTGCGGTCGTCGGCGGTTTTGACCTGTTTGTTAAGGTGCTCGATGGCGCAGGTGAGAAAGCCGCCGGTGCCGCAGGCCGGGTCGAGAATAGTCTGGCCAAGCCGCGGGTCGAGCATGTCGACCATGAACCGGGTGACGGCTCGGGGAGTGTAATATTCGCCAGCGTTCCCGGCCGATTGCAAGTCGGCGAGGATCTTCTCGTAGATGTCGTTGAACAGGTGACGGTCGCCGGATTTGTTGAAGTCCACATCCTCTTCGATGGTGTTGATCACCTGGCGCAGCAGGGTGCCGGACTTCATGTAGTTGTAGGCGTCCTCGAAGACAGAACCGACCACTTTGCCATGGGGCGAGACACCGGCGGAGGTGGCCAGTTTCTTGAGCGCCGGGAAGAGGTCGTTGTTGACGAAGTCGATCAGCTCCTCGCCGGTCATCCCCTCTGGGTTCTTGGCCCAGCTGGACCAGCGGAAACGGCTGGGCAGCGGCGATTTGTAGCCGGGCACGGTGAGCTGCCACTCCTGCTCCTTGTCGTCGAAGATTTTCAGGAAAATCAGCCAGACCATCTGGCTGATGCGCTGAGCGTCGCCATCGACGCCAACATCCTTGCGCATGATGTCCTGAATAGTTTTGATCAGGGTGGTGAGTGACATAGTGGTTTTATCTCCAGTTCTTTTTGTCAGGCGCTATAGAGGGCCTGTTCCAGTTCGTTGACAGCCTGTTGATACTGATCCAGCCCGCCAAAGGCGCGGATGATTTCCAGCGGGGTGCCGAATTCGGTAAAGGGGGCAATGGTGAGAATCTGCGTCTCTTCGATGTGGGCCACGCCTTCATCGGCGTACTTGTCGAGCAGGGCCTCCAGCACCCGGCGGGCCTGCTCTCCGTAGCGGGTGAAGTAGTTGCGCTTCTTAACCTGTTCCGCCCGCTCCTTGCGGGTGAGGGGCGGCATATCCCAGGCGACATGGCAGACCAGATCGAAGGGGTCGAAGGCTTTCCCGGATTGCCGTCCGATCTCATCGGCAAGGGCATCGAAGAACACGCCCTGTTCTGACAGTTCGTCGATGATGGCCTGCTTCTTCTCGGTGCTGCTCCAGCGGCGGAGAAAAGCGTCGAGGGAGGTGTATTCCCTGGCCAAGGCCTTGCGGGTGTAATCTTTCAGTGATTCAGTGATCAGACGGCCAGCCGCATCAAAATACTGGACCCGTTCTGCGGCGACATTGACCTCGACATTCGAGACAACATAACGGCGAACGGCGCCTGCGTCACCCGGGCCGGGTTCGGAAACAACAGGCCACTCCTGGCCTTCTACGGGTTCCAGATATACAAAGCCGTCTCCACAGTCTGCTTCGTCGGGAACATCCGGCGGTACTGGCGATTCATCACCTCTGGGTTCGTAAATCTGCACCGGGTCACCGTCGAAATCAGGGTCGGCAAACAGCTCGGTGGCCTTCTTGAAGTCGATGATGGTGAAGTAGTACTTGCCGTAATCTTCGTTGATGCGGGTGCCACGCCCGATGATCTGCTTGAACTCGGTCATGGACTGAATGCGCTGGTCGAGCACGATGAGTTTGCAGGTCTGTGCATCGACACCGGTAGTCATCAGCTTGGAGGTGGTGGCGATAACCGGGTATTTGCTCTCCGGGAAGATGAAGTTGTCGAGCTCGGCCTTGCCTTCCTCGTTGTCGCCGGTGATGCGCATGACGTATTTGCTGTTCTGCGCCACCAGGTCGGCGTTTTCATTGACCAGGGCCTGGCGCATGCGTTCGGCATGGTCGATGTTTTCACAGAAGACGATGGCTTTATCGAAACGGTTGGTCTGCTGGAGAAACTCAGTGATCTTTTTTGCCACCAGTTGGGTGCGCTGTTCAAGGACAAGGGTTTTATCGAAATCCTTCTGATTGTAAATGCGGTCCTCAATCTCGTTGCCGTAATTGTCGATCATGCCCCTGTCAGGCCGCCAACCAGTCAAATCCCGGTCGAAATCGATGCGCACGACCTTGTAGGGAGCAAGAAAGCCGTCGTCGATTCCCTGCCGGAGGCTATACGTATAAATAGGATCGCCAAAGTAGTCGATATTTGACACTTCTTTGGTCTCTTTGGGCGTGGCGGTAAGACCGATCTGGGTAGCGGAGGTGAAATATTCGAGGATTTCACGCCAGGCCGAATCGGCGGCCGCGCTGCCCCGATGGCATTCATCAATGATGATGAGGTCGAAAAAGTCGGGGCTGAATTGCCGGTAGATGTTTTTCTCTTCCTCGTTGCCGACAACGGCCTGATAGAGGGAAAGATATATCTCGTAGGACTTGTTGGCCTGCCGCTTCTGGATCTTGGTCATGGCCGAACCGAACGGCTTGAAATCGTTGGTCATGGTCTGGTCGATCAGAATGTTGCGGTCGGCAAGAAACAGGATGCGTTTTTTCGCTTTGGACTTCCACAGCCGCCAGATGATCTGGAAGGCGGTAAAGGTCTTGCCGGTGCCGGTGGCCATTACCAACAGAATGCGATTCTGGCCCCGCGCTATGGCCTCGATGGTCTTGTTGATGGCCAGCAGTTGGTAATAGCGCGGACTTTTATCGCCGCTGTCGCTGAAATAATCCTGCGTGACCAGCGCATTCTGCTGATCGTTCAGGCCACGGTGCTGCGCCCACCATTGCCACAGCGTTTCCGCAGCGGGGAATTCGTGGAGTGCAATCTCCCGCTCGACAATGCCGTCCAGGGCGATTTTATTGTGGAACAGAAAACCGTCACCGTTGGAGCTGAAAACAAACGGCACTTGCAGCATATCGGCGTAGCCCAGCGCCTGTTGCATGCCGTAGCCTACAGTGTGGTTGTTGTCCTTGGCCTCGATAATGGCAATGGGGATGTTCGGCTTGTAAAAAAGGACATAATCGGCGCGCTTGTGCTTGGCTCGGGTATGCAGCTTGCCACGCACGATGATACGCCCCTTGGTGAGGGGAAACTCTTCACGGACCTGGGTCGTGACATTCCAGCCCGCCTTCTCTAGGGCGGGCGTGATGTACTTTGTGCAGATATCGCGCTCGGAAAGTTGTTTCTTATTCATCAGGCCAACTTCCCCTGAGCTTTCATCCGCTCACAAAAAGCTTCGAATTGCCTTCTCGCCAGTTTGAAGGGAACCGTTTTGTTGTTTTCCCAGCGGTTGATCGTGGAAAAGCTCACGCCCAGCTCGTGAGCCAGCTCTTCCTGGCTGAGACCCAGTTGCTGGCGGACCTTCTTGACTATCTCTGCAAAATTGTCCGGTGCTTTTGCCATATCGGTTTGCCTCAATTCCTGGTGCGCCGCCAATTCACCGGCAGCGAGCGAACACAATGTGCCCAACTTAAATTACGGTCCTCAATATAGCAGGTGACAACGCATGTGGAAAGCTGGAAGTTGGCGATTATTCCAGAATTTTCCGACACATCCCGCCGACACCCGGTAAGTAAACCCCCAGAAAACCAGAACGAAAAAAAAGAATCAGCCACCGCCCGACACTTTCTCCGTCTCTCCGGTAAGTGAGCGGGGAAGCAATCAGAAATCACGATGAGGAGCGATCGACCATGGGCATCGACGAGCTGTTTGACGGAATTTTTCAGAGTATTAAAAAAAGTTTGGCGAAGAAACAGCCGCCGCGCGATTGCGTGAAAAACTGCAGGAGCTCGAACGAGGTCTGGAGAATGGGGGTAAAAATGCGGAGATCATTCAGTCGAAATAGAAGCGAAGTCTGATTGATTTGTGATCCGCTGACGCGGTGGCATCCCTGCGGGCCTCGCCGGCGCCTCGCGCTCCGTTTGCTTCACAAGCCATCGTCCCGAAACGAAAGTGATCGGATCGGTAGTGACGACGATCATAAAGCGGCGTAACTCGCTGACAATAGCAGAAAAAGAAAAACCGTCGCACAACCGGACCTGGTCAGTGGACGGATTTGGTTTTAGTAAATGGTGGAGGCGGGGGGAATCGAACCCCCGTCCGAGAGCTTTCAGCAGCCGGAGACTACATGCTTATTCTGTTTTCGTGTCTCGCCTCGGGCGATCCAAACAGAAAAACTCGCCGTCGGCCAACCCCTGTTTCTCGTTCCGCCGCTCGGAGTCGCACGGCGGAACCAGCCCGCTGTTTGACGGCATCCGGCCGCCCACAGGCGGAAGCGACCGGTACCGGGCTGCTAGTTAAGCAGCCAGTGCGTAGTTAGCTTCAGCAGCTATTGTTAGCTTCCCGATTTTTACGGGTCAGGAAACCCGGCATGCCTCCGGAGCCTCAACCGCTCCCGTCGAACCCTTTTCGCCCCCAATCAAAGATCATCGACGCAGGTTGATTATACCACACGCCGGGGCCGGCGCGGCGCCGAATCTCCGCCGCAATGAAACGGCCGGCCCGCGGGGGCCGGCCGGATGTCAAACGATGGTGCGGACCGAACGCTAGAAGCGGTAGCCGAGCGACAGGCCGAACAGGTGCGCGCTGCTCTCGTAACTTCCGGAGCTCGGGATGATCCCGTAGAGGGGCTCGTTGTGGATGTCCCGTTTCATGAAATAGATGTACATGTAGGCCACATCGAGGGTGATCTTCTCGTTGTGCCAGCCGAAGCCCAGCTGGAAGCTGAAACGGTTGGAGTCGGGCAGCATGGGATCCAGGGTCTCGTCGGGCACCGGGTTCCAGTCGTAGTAGGCGCCGGCGCGCAGGTCGAGACTTTCGGAGTACTGGTACTCATTCCCCCAGCGGAGGGTGTAGCCGTCTTTCCAGAGCTTCGGGATTTCCCGCGACACCAGGGCCTGGGTCGGCTGCGAGAAGATGAACGGCAGCTCGTCGTACACGCTCCAGTTGGTCCACTGGAAGTCGATCTCGGTGGAGTAGGCGGAACTCGGCTTGAACGCGAAACCCGTCTGGATGACGTCGGGCATGGTGATGGCGGTTTCCACTTCCTGGTTCGGGAAGAGGCCGGTCAGTATCGCGTCGTAGGTAGGATTGCCTGTGGTGGGAATGGTGTTGGTCAAATCGCCGTCAAAGTCCACCTTGATTTGGCTCCGGTAGTTGAAGCCGAAGGAAACCTGCTCGTTGATCCGGGCCAGCAGAGCGGCGTTGGCGCCGAAGCCGGTGCCCGAGACGTCGGCGCTGAAGTAGCCGTCGGGGACGCCCGGAATGATCTGGGCCAGGTACAGGTCCCGTTCCAGTTTCGCTGTGCTGTACGCGATGTCCAGACCCACCGCGACGCTCACGACGTCGTTGATCTTGTACGCGATGTTGGGGTTGATGTAGAACGCCTGCAGCCGGACGTTGCGTGAGGAGTACTTGCCGGGAAAATCATCGGCCCACTTTTTGCTCAGGCCGTACGGCACGAAAAAGCCGAAGCCGAAGTACCAGTCGTCATTGAGCTGGTAGGTCATGTACATGTGCGGCGGGATCTCCCAGCGGTCATCCGAATCGATGGCCAGCGCGCCGGATGCGTCGTTCCAGGTCGACTGCTGGGCGATCGCCGTCGCCCCGAAGTAGAACCGGGTCCCCTCGAGCTGGGTGATGCCGGCGGGATTGTAGAAGACGGCGGACGGGTCGTCGGCCCGGGCGACGAACGCCATGGCCTGGGCCATGGAGCGGGCGCCCTGCTCGTTGATGGCGAAACCGGCGGCCAGCAGGTGCCCGCCCGCCAGCACGGCCATCGCGATCGTTGCCACGACGAGTCTCTTCATAGACTACTCCTTATGTAAAATTCAGAATCGTACTCGGCAGCGGACGAAACCAACCGAACGTCAATCCGGAACCCAAGGTAATTTGGGATGTATTATAGCGGGGAGGTTCGTGAAAGCAACAGAAATGTGGCGCGGGGGGCGGCTCAATCGTCCAGCGGATCGTCCTCCAGAACCGCCGGGCTGACCTTCTGGAAATAGTCGCGCAGTGCCCGGCCGAAACGGGCCACGGACGGGTAGCGCCGGTGGGGATCCTTGGCCAGCGCGACCCGGACGATCAGCTCGAGCTCCTCGTCCACCATGGGATTGGTCTCCGTGATGGCGGGCGGCTCCTGCTGGGTGGCGCTCAGGATGGTGTCCGCCACGTTGGCGCCCTGGAACGGGCGCTTGCCGGCGAGCATCTCGTACGCGATCACGCCGAGGGCGAACTGGTCCGCCGCCGGCGTGATCGGCAGGCCCTTGATCTGCTCCGGCGCCATGTAGTAGGCGCTGCCCAGCAGGAAGCCAATCCCGGTGGTCGTCGTCGAGGACTGCAGCTTGGCGATGGAAAAGTCGAGGATTTTGACCCGGCCCTCGGGAGTCAGGACGATGTTTTCCGGCTTGATGTCCCGGTGGATCACCCCCTGCTTGTGGGCGCTGGCGAGGCCGGCGCACGCCTGGGAGATAATCCGGTAAAAGAGCTTCAGGGTGAGAATGCGCTCCGCCTGCATGAGCTCCCGCAGGGAACGGCCCTCGACGTACTCCATGACGATCACGTAGTTGCCGTCGGAAAAATCCACATCGAAGATGGTGGCCACGTTGGGGTGCAGTACCCGCCCCTGCGCCTTCACCTCTTTCTTGAAGCGCTGGAGATGCTCCGGCTGGCTGACGATCTCCCCCGGGATGACCTTGAGGGCGACGAACCGGTCGATGATGGGATCGAACGCCTTGTACACCTTGCCGGTCGAGCCCTTGCCCAGGATCCGGACCACGTCATACTTGCCGATTTTTTCCAGCCGCATCGTTCTAAATCCTTTATTGGCGGCATTATACCACACGGCCGCGCCGGCGGTGGAGGATTTCGGATTGCTAATCCGGATGCGTTAAATTAGAATGGAAGCAACGAATCACATGTCCGTTCATGGATTGCGAGGAGGCATTTATGGCTAAAACCCTTTTCGGCATCCAACCCCGGATATTGATCATGCTGCTCTTCCTCGGCATCGTGCCGATGATCCTCTGTTTCTGGATCATTTTTTCGCACAATGAGGCGCAGTACTTGGAGATGAAGGGCATGGAGCTGGCCGACCTGGCGGAGATCGCCACGCTCCAGCTGCGCAACCAACTGCAGGCCGCCAGCCGCCAGATGGACGGACTGGCCTGCAATCCCAGCGTGCTCGAGGCGCTCGCGGCCGGCAACCGCGAGCTGCAGGGCAAGGAGGACGCACTCCTGGCACAGGGCGTCGAACAGGAGAAAACCTGGGCCGGCCTCCCGCCGGAGGACCCGCGGGTTCGCCGGATCGTGGGCACGCCGCTCTCGGCCTACCTCACGAGATTCATCACCATCCATCCGACGTTCCGGGAGGTCACCGTTCTGAACCGCCTGGGCGCGGCCGTGGTTTCGGCTCACGTCCCCGACCATTACATTTACGGTGACAGCAAGTGGCGGGACCTCGTCATCAACAGCTACCTGCAGCGCGGGGCCTACATCAGCGACATCAAGCGGAGCGAATTCTACAAGGCCTACATCCTGGAAGTCATCGTCCCCGTCTTTGATTCGAACCAGGCGCTGCTGGGCATGATCCGGGGCATTCTGAAAACGGATTACCTCAACGCCATCGTTCGTCCGTTCTGTTTCGGCCAGACCGGCCAGGCATTCCTGATCGCCTCCGACGGAACCATCATTTCGTCGCGCGACGTGGATCTCAGCAAACAGGTCACGTACGATTTCTTCGAGCAGGTCAAGCCGAAGCTCGAGGAGGGCCAGGAACGCTCCTTTCGGGTGGAACGCCGGGCGGCCCAGGCCCGCTTCATCGGGGTTTCCCAGACCAGCCTGCGGGACGCGTTCCCCGATACCAACTGGTTCCTCCTGGTGGAACAGGACCTGCAGGAAGTGGAGCAGCCCATCGCCGGTCTGAAAGGATGGGCCGTCGTCATCGTGATCATCGTCCTGGTCATCAACATCGGCCTGGCCGTCTGGTTCAGCCGGGAATTCACCAAACCGCTCCTGGACATGCACCTGGAAAAGCTCTGACGCCCGCGCCGCCGCCCCCCCGCCCCGCCGCCGGGCTGGTATAATGCACGGCGGGGGTACCGGGCATGGACGCGATCCGGATCGAAAACGCCGCCGAGAACAACCTGCAGGGAGTATCCGTCGCGATCCCCCGGCGGCGCCTCACGGTCGTCACGGGCGTGATCGGCTCCGGGAAGTCCACCCTCGCCTACAACATCGTCTATGCCGAAGGGCAGCGGCGCTACCTGGAGTCGCTGGCGCCGTACGCCCGCCAGTTTCTGCACCTGTTCCAGAAGCCGCGGGTGGACTGGATCGACGGTCTGGCCCCGGCGCTGTCCCTCCAGCAGAACGCCGGCGCGACGGCCGCGCTATCCACCCTGGGCACCACGTCGGAAGTATACGATTACCTGCGGCTCCTATTCTACAGCTGCGCCGGGCCGCACTGCCCCGCCTGCGCCGAACCGCTGGTGTCGCTGCCGCCCGACGGCCTGGCCGCCATGATCGGCCGGGATTTCGCCGGGCAGGACGTGGCGGTCTACGCCCCGCTCATCCGTGACCGCAAGGGCCACTACCGCGCCCTCCTGGCCGAGCTGGCGCGCCGCGGTGTCAGCCGGGTCCGGGTGGACGGCAAGGTCCGCTCCCCGGCCGGCGCCGCGCTGGCGCGGCACCAGCGCCACACCATCGAAGCGCTGGCCGGCACGGCCCCAGCCGGCCGCGGCGGGCGCCGCGCCCTGAAGGGTATCCTGGCCGAGGCGCTCTGCACCGGCCGCGGCGAGCTCACGGCGGTGGGGGCGGCGGGCGACGCCCGCTTCTACTCCATGCGGAATTTCTGCCATTCGTGCGGACGGGCGTATCCCGATCCGCAACCGGCCACCTTTTCTTTCCACTCCCTCCGGCACCGGTGCGGCGCCTGCGACGGCACCGGGACCGTCGGACACGTCCCGCCCGAGCTGCTTTTCCCTGATCCGACCCGCCCCCTCGGCCGCCTGGAGCCCGTCCTGGACGACGGCGCGCTGCAACGCCGCCTTGGCCGGGCCTGGCACCGCGCCCTGGCGGCGCTCGATCTGTCCCCGCTGGCCCGCTGGACCGATCTCCCTGCATCGTCCCGGGACGCCCTGCTCACCGAAAATCACACCGAGCCGGACGAAGACCATCCGGCCAACCTGCTCCTCGCCCACCGGCGCGAGCTCCCCGCGGCCGAGCAGCGTGACTTCACCCTGCAGTACCTGCGCGAAAAACCTTGCCCCGCCTGCGGCGGGTGCCGCCTGGCCGCGGCCGGGCGGGCGTACCGGCTGGGCGGCGCGGGCGTGGCGGACCTGGTGGAACTACCCCTCGACAAGCTGTCCGACTGGCTGGGCGGACAGGCGGCCGGCTTGAGCCGGCGGTTCCCCCAGGCCGAAGTCATCGCGCGGGAGATGGACCGGCGGCTCCGGACCATGATGCGGATCGGTCTGGACTACCTGACCCTGAACCGGTCCACCGACTCCCTGTCCGGCGGCGAGCTGCAGCGGCTGCGCCTGGCGGCGCGGCTGCAGAACGCCATGGGCGGCGTGCTCTACGTGCTGGACGAACCGTCCATCGGCCTGCACCCCGCCGATTTCGAGCCGCTGATGGAGCTGCTGCGCGAGATTCGCGACCAGGGCAACACGCTCCTCGTTGTGGAGCACGACGCGTCCACCATCCGCGGCGCCGACCACGTCGTCGACCTGGGCCCCGGCGGCGGCGCCGGCGGCGGCCGGTTGCTATACAGCGGGCCGACGGCCGGTCTCACGGACTGCGCGGAGTCGGTGACTGCCGCCTACCTGTCCGGCCGGACCCGCGTGCGCCTGCCCGCCCGTCGCCGGGCGATCGGCCGGAACGGCATCGCCCTCGCGGGCGTCCGGACTCACAACCTGAAGGACATCCGGGCGTTTTTCCCCTTCGCCGCCCTGACCGTCGTGACCGGGGTCTCCGGCTCCGGCAAGTCCAGTCTGGTGGCCGACACGCTCTACCCGCTGCTGCGCGCCCAGGCGCAGGGCCGCCCCGCGCGGCACCCCGACGTGGACCAGTTCCAGCTCCGCGGCGGCGAAGTGGATCACGTCTACTTCGTGGACCAGAGCCCCGTGGGCCGGACGCCGCGTTCCACGCCCGCCACGTACACCGGCCTGTTCGACGAGATCCGCCGCTTCTTCGCCCGGCTGCCCGAAGCCCAAGCGCGCGGGCTCACCGCCAGCCACTTCAGCTACAACACCGGCGGCGGCCGCTGCGCCGCCTGCGGCGGCATGGGCCAGATCCGAATGGAGATGAAGTTCCTCCCCGACTCGTTCGTCCCCTGCGGCCAGTGCCAGGGCCGGCGCTACGCGTGGGACGTGCTCCGGGTCCGCTACCAGGGGCGCTCCATCGCCGACGTGCTGGACCTGAGCATCGTCGAGGCGCTGGACCTGTTCCGCAATTTCCCCGCCCTGCGGCGGCGGCTCCAGGTGCTGGCCGACACGGGGATGGGCTACATCCGCCTCGGCCAGCCCACGCCCACGCTATCCGGCGGCGAACAGCAGCGGCTCAAGCTGGGCGCGCACCTGCTCGACACCCGGCTCCGCCGCACCGTGTTCCTGCTGGACGAGCCCACCACCGGCCTCCACTTCGCCGACATCGACACCCTGTGCGTCCTGATCCATCACCTGGTGGACGCCGGCAACACGGTGATCGCCATCGAGCACAATCTCGACTTCATCGCCCAGGCCGACTACGTCATCGACCTCGGCCCCGGCAGCGGCGCGGCGGGCGGCGAGATCGTCTACGGCGGGCCGCTGGAGGGACTGGCCGGCGCAGCCCGCTCCGCGACAGGACCTTATTTGCGCCGCCACCTCGATAGCGATTGCACTCCACCGGTAAATAGTGCAGACTATGGCGCTTGGACAACGGATCCGCCATGATGATCACGTTCGCCTTCATCGCCCAGGCCGCCTGCACCGCGTTGTATCTCGCCGCGGCCGTGCTCTATCTCAAATTCTTCTTCTCCGTGGAACGGCGCAGCGGCCTGCTGGCTTCGCGCGTGCTCCTGGCCGGTCTGGTCGTGCACCTGGCCGCGCTGGCGCTGCGGATCGCCCACCTGGGCTACCTGCCCATCGCCACGGTGTTTGACGCCCTCTCGTTCGCCGGATTCATCATCGGGCTGGCTTACGTCTCTATCGAGAAGTTCTCCCGCGATCTGTCGATGGGAGCGTTCATCGCGCCCATCATCCTGGCGACCCAGGTGATCAGCCTGCTCTGGTTCGCCCCGTCGGGCGACCTGCCGGCGCGGTACCGCAGTCACTGGTTCGAGATCCACGTCTCCGCCTCCATGTTCGCCTTCGCCTCGTTCGCCATCGCCGGCATCGGTGCCGTGCTGTACCTCGTGCTCTACCGGGAGCTGCACCGCAAGCGGCCCGGACGCTTCTACAGCCGGCTCACCTCGCTGGAGCAACTGGACCGGGTGAACCTCTACGGCAGCCTCCTGGGCGTGATCCTCCTGGCGGTCGCGATTTTCACCGGTTTCAACTGGATGCGCGAGATCCGGGCGACCGCCGACCTCCGGCTGGACGCCCGCATCATCGCCACCTGGTTCACCCTGGCGGTGTACCTGACGGGACTGCTGGTGCGCCGGATCACCCGCGCCTCGGGTCGGACCCTGAGTTTGTTGAGCATCGCCGGGTTCGTCCTGGTGGTCATGGCGTTCGCCTTCGAAGGCATTTCGCACTGAGGACGGGCTAACGGCATGATCCGTCTCGGCTACTACGGCTTCACCTACCGGCAGACCCCCGTCGAGCTGCGCGAGCGGATCGTGTTCGGGGACGGCGCGCTGGCGGAGCGCGTGGCGCCGCTCCTCGGCCAGGCCGGCATCGCCGAAGTGTATCCGCTGTCCACCTGCAACCGCACCGAACTGTACGTCGTGCAATTGGGTGACGGCGACGCGGACGGACTCGTCCGGTCGCTGTTCGCCGGCCTGGCCGGCGCGGACGTCGACGTGGACCGCTTCCTGGAGCGCGCCGCCGGGCTCGAAGCGGCGCGCCACCTGCTGGAAGTGGCCGCCGGCCTCGATTCCATGGTCATGGGCGAACCCCAGATCCTCGGCCAGGTGAAAGAGTTCCAGGACATGGCCCGCCGGCACAAGCTGATGGGCACGGTGACGGAGCGGCTGCTCCAGGCGGCGATCCGCGCGGGCAAGCGGGCCCGGGAGGAGACCGAGATCGGCCAGGGCGCCGTCTCGGTCAGCTTTGCCGCGGTGGAGCTGGCGCGCAAGATCTTCGGCGACTTCGAGCACAAGACGGCCGCCCTGATCGGCGTGGGCGAGATGGGCGCGCTCTGCGCCCGGCACCTGCAGGCCCACGGCGTGCACCGGCTCTACCTGCTGAACCGGACCTTCGAGCGTTCGGTGGAGCTGGCCCGGGAGCTGACCGGCATCCCCGTGCCCATTGAGGAGATGTACGCCACCCTGGCCCAGTGCGACATCGTGATCTCGGCCACCGCCGCGCCCGGTTTCGTGATCCAGGCCGACCCTTTCCGCGAGACCGTGGCCGCCCGGCGCCGGGAGATCCTGCTCGTGGACATCGCCATTCCCCGCGATATCGAGCCGGCGGTGGGCGATCTGGCCGGGATGTTCCTGTACGACATCGACGATCTCGAGGGGATCGTCGACGCCAACCGGCGCAAACGGGAGACCGAGGCGGATCGGGTCCGCCTCCTGCTCCGTGAGGAACTGGACGGGTTCGCCCGCTGGCTGGAGTCGCTGGGCGTCACGCCCACCATCGTCGCCCTGCGCGACAAGTTCGAGGCGATCCGCCGCCGGGAGCTGGACAGCTACCGGAACGCCCCGCCCCGGGAGCGCGAGCTGGCCGAGCGCGTCACCCGCGCGTTCATGAACAAGCTGCTGCATCCGCCCGTCACCCGGCTCAAGGACATGCCCACCGAAGCCGAGAAGCTGCGCTGCAGCGACGCGCTCAACCGGCTGTTCGAGCTGGATCACCCGGCGGCGGAACCGGAGGCCCATGAGCGTTGACCCGCGCCGCATCCTCCGCGTGGGCTCCCGCGGGAGCCTGCTGGCCCTGGCCCAGACCCGGCAGATCGTCGCGGCGCTGGCGGCGCGCCACCCGGAGACGATGTTCGAGATCGCGGTCATCCAGACCAAGGGAGACGTGATCCTCGACACGCCGCTGTCGAAGATCGGCGACAAGGGCCTGTTCACAAAGGAAATCGAGCAGGCGCTCCTGGCCCGCGAGGCGGACCTGGCCGTGCACTCGCTCAAGGACATGCCCACCCGGCTCCCGGACGGCCTGATCCTCGGCGCGGTGCCGGCCCGGGTGGAGGCCCGCGACGCGCTGATCGCCGCCGCGGCCGCCGGCATCGACACGCTCCCCGCCGGCGCCCGCGTGGGCACGAGCTCCCTCCGGCGCCGGGCGCAACTCATGCACCGCCGGCCCGACCTGATCGTGGCGGACCTCCGCGGCAACGTGGACACGCGTCTGCGCAAGCTGCGCGACGGGATGTACGACGCCATCATCCTGGCTGCCGCCGGCTTGATCCGGCTGGGCCTGGCCGGGGAGATCACCGCGCTCGTCCCGGTGGCGGACATGATCCCCGCCGTGGGCCAGGGCGCGCTGGCCCTGGAGTGCCGGGCCGACGACACCGCGACCCGGGACCTGCTGGCGGCCGTCCACCACCCGCCCACCGCCCTGGCGGTGGCCGCGGAGCGGGCGTTTCTGGCTGAACTGGAAGGCGGGTGCCAGGTCCCCATGGCCGCCCACGCGACGGTGGACGGCGGCCGGATCCGGCTGGCGGGGCTGATCGCGACGCTGGACGGCCGCCGCGTCCTGCGGCACGAGGCCGAAGCACCCGCTGAACCGGCGGCCGCGGCCCGGCTGGGGCAGGACATGGCCGGGCACCTGCTCGACGCAGGCGGCCGCGACATCCTCGCGGCCATATTGGGAGGACACACCACATGAAACGATTCACCATCTGGGCCGGCGTGCTGCTGGCCGGCTGCGCCTTCCTCGCCCTGGGCGGCAAGAAGAAGGAGCCGCCGCTGCCGGACTACGCCAATCTGATGCGGGTCGAAAAGCAGTTCCAGCGCGGGTTCCGTTTCTATCCCGGCGGCCGGATAAACATCAGCACCGGCTTCATGGGCAACGTCGAGATCCAGGGCTGGGAGAAGTCGCAGGTCCTGGTGGAGGGCGTCGTCACCGCCTGGGGCTACCGCAACGAGGACATGATGGCGAACGTCGAGAAGATCCAGCCGGCCTTCTCGCGCAACGAGGCCGATATGGTCATCGCCACCGACCATCCGAAGGAGTTCCAGCTGGGCAAAATCGACTACCGGATCACCGTCCCGAAGTACCGCACCGACATCACCATCAAGTCCAACCGGGGCCTCATCAGCGTCCGCAACGTGCACGGCTGGCTCGAAGCCGATACGGTAACGGGCTACCTGGCGCTGGTGGGCCTGAGCGGGTACGTGTCGGCGAAGACCGAAAACGGCGACATCATGGTCCAGTTTGCCGGTCACCGCTTCCAGGGCCACTCGTTCCAGGCGAAAACCAAGAAGGGGAACATCAGTCTCTACCTGCCGTCGACGTACAGCGCCGACCTGAGTCTGATCACCCTGGCGGGCACGCCCACGGCCGACTACCCGTCGTTCACCATCGATGAGAAGGAAGTGCTGGTGGTGCCCCAGTTCAAGGACAAAGGCGGCTTCATTAACCAGCGGCTCCGCGAAGGCGGGGCGGTCCTCATGCTGCAGACCGACGCCGGCGACGTCAAGCTCGTCAAGTTCGACGAGGACACCGAGTACCTGGCGCCGGCGCCCCCGCCCCCTGCGGGCGAGGCGCCCCCGCCACCCGAAACGGGCGGCGAAAAACCGCCGCCACCCAAGTCTGAAGGAGAGAAACCGTGAATCCGCACCCCATCATCATCGATGGCGAACACCTCGCCCTGGCGGATGTGTACGACGCGGCGCACTGCCGCCGGTCCGTGAACTGGCCCGAGGCGATCCGCGGCAAGGTGGAACGGGCGCGCGCCGTGGTGGACGCCTGCGTCGCCGAAGACCGCGTGGTCTACGGCATCACCACCGGCTTCGGCAAGCTCAGCCAGGTCCGGATCAGCGTCGACCAACTCGAGGCGCTGCAGGCCAACCTGATCCGGTCCCACGCCGCCGGCACCGGCCGGCCGCTGAGCCCGGAGGAGACCCGCGCAGCGCTGCTGATCCGCGCCAACGTCATGGCCAAGGGCTTTTCCGGCGTCCGGCCGGTGGTGGTGGACACCCTGCTGGCCATGCTGGCCCGCGACGTCCTGCCGGTGATCCCGGAGAAAGGGTCCGTGGGCGCCAGCGGCGACCTGGCCCCGTCGGCCCACCTGGCGCTGGTGCTCATGGGCGAGGGCGAGGCGCAGTACAAGGGGCGCGCGCTGCCCGGCGGCGTGGCGCTCCGGGAGGCCGGCATCGCTCCCGTGACGTTCCAGGCCAAGGAGGGCCTGGCGGTGCTCAACGGCACCCATTTCATGTCCGCTCTCGGCTGCCTCCTGTGCGCGGAAATCGACCATCTGCTCCGTGTGGCCGCCGCGATCGCCGCCATGACCACCGACGCCCTCGTCGGCACCGACACGGCGTTCGATCCGCGCATCCAGGCCGTCCGGCCGCATCCGGGCCAGATCCGGGCCGCCGCCGAGCTCACCGCCCTCATGGCCGGCAGCGAAATCCGCCTCTCGCACCTGGAGTGCGACAAGGTGCAGGACGCCTACTCGTTGCGCTGCATCCCCCAGGTCCACGGCGCGGTACAGGACACCCTCGATCACGCCCGGGCCGTGCTGGAGCGGGAAATCAACGCGGCGACCGACAACCCGCTGGTCTTCGCCGCCGACGGCGAGGTCCTGTCCGGTGGCAATTTCCACGGCGAGCCGGTGGCTTTCGCCCTCGACTTCCTTGCCATCGCCGCCGCCGAGCTGGCCAGCATCTCCGAGCGCCGGCTCGAGCGGCTGATCAACCCGGACCTGAGCGGCCTGCCGGCGTTCCTGGCCCGCGAGCCGGGCCTGAATTCCGGCTTCATGATCGCCCAGCTCACCGCCGTGTCGCTGATCGCCGAAAACAAGATCCTGGCCCACCCCGCCTCAGTGGACTCGCTGCCCACCAGCGCCAACAAGGAGGACCACGTCTCCCTGGGCATGACCGCCGCGCTCAAGCTGCGACAGGTGACGGAGAACGTCCGCACCGTGCTGGCCGTCGAACTCCTCGCCGCCGCCCAGGCGCTGGAGTTCCGCCGTCCGCTGCGGTCGTCCGAGGCGCTGGAGGGCGTGCTGGCCGCGCTTCGCGAAACGGTCTCCTTCATGGACCGCGACCGCAACCTGAGCACGGACATCGCCGCCGCGGCGCAGCTCATCGCCGACCGCGCCCTGCCGCTGCCCGGTTAGGCCCGCCGCCACGGAAAACGGCGGCGTCCCGGCCCGCGGCATGAAACATCCGGGACCGGGTTCCATCTTATCCGAGTGAAAGGAGCAAGGCATGGCCCTGTGGGAACTCACTATCCGGACCGATTTTTCAGCGGCGCATCAATTGCGCCATTACCGGGGCAAGTGCGAGCGCCTGCACGGCCACAACTGGGAGGTGGAGATCACGGTACGGTGCCGGGAACTCGACGCGGCCGGGATCGGCCTGGATTTCACGGAGCTGCGCGCGGCCGCCGGCCGGGTGCTGGAACAGCTGGACCACTCCCTGCTCAACGAGCTGCCCGCGTTCGCCACGGACAATCCCTCGGCCGAAAACGTCGCCCGCCACATTCACCAGGAGATGAGCCGCCTCGTCCAATCGGCCCACTGCCGGGTCTGGCGGGTCACCGTGTTTGAGAGCCGCGGCTGCTCCGCCTCTTACGTGGAGGAGAGCGATGGCTAAGTACCGCGCCAGCGTCACCTGCGTCAGCGGCGGCATGGACAGCGCCGTCACCGCCTCGGAGGCGGCCCGGGAGTCCGGCGCGCTGTACTTTCTCCATGTCAATTACGGCCAGCGAACCGAGGCCCGGGAGCTGGACTGCTTCCAACGCCTGTGCGACCACTTCGGGGTCCGGGATCGCCTGGTGACCGAGTTGTCCCATCTGGCCCGCATCGGCGGCTCGTCGCTCCTGGACGCGCGCATCCCCGTGGAGCCCGCCGACCTGTCCCGCCGGCGGATCCCATCGTCGTACGTGCCCTTCCGCAACGCCCAGATCCTGGCCGCGGCGGTGAGCTGGGCCGAGGTGCTGGAGGCGGAGGCCGTCTACTTCGGCGCCGTGGCCGAGGACGGCTCCGGCTACCCCGACTGCCGGCCCGAGTTCTACCGCGTCTTCCAGGAACTCGTCCGGATCGGCACCCGCCCCGAGACCCGGATCGAGGTGGTCACGCCGGTGCTCCACCTGAGCAAGTCGGCGATCGTCCGGCGGGGATTGGAACTTGGTACGCCCTTCCAATTCACCTGGTCGTGCTACAGCGCCAGCGACGCCGCCTGCGGGCGCTGTGACAGTTGCGCCCTGCGCCTCCGGGGCTTCCGCGAAGCGGGGGCGGCCGATCCGATTCCGTACAAAAACGATGGCGAACTTTTGTAAAGAGGTTGTATAATGCCCAACTTGAGGACTGAGGATAAGGAGGATTCCATGAAAGCGGTGAAAACCCTGTCGGCCGTGGCGCTTGTCGCGGTTTTCTGTCTGGCCATCGGGAGCGTCAACCTCCAAGCCATCCCGACCTGGCTGATCAAGGGGAAAATCATCGACGCCGCCACCAAGCAACCCATTGAGGGCGTCGAGATCACCCTGCGCGACAAGGCGATGAACCGGCTCTACACGATCACGACCAAAAAGGACGGCGAGTACCTGTACCGTCTGCCCCTGGGGCATTACCACATGAAGGTCAAGGCCAAGGGATATATCCCGCAGGAATTTCCCGATATCGCCCATCCCCCCGTCGGCGACGAGCGGGAGGAGAATTTCGAGATGCAGCCGGGCGAGGGCATCCTGGCCTCCGAGCTGACATCCGAGCAGCGGGCCGAGATCGAGAAGCAACGGGCTGAATACGAGGCCAACAAGGACAAGATCGATGCAATCAAGAAGGTCACCGGCGAGGTGAAGAAGCTGTTCGACGAGGGCATTCAGCTCAAGGACGCCGGCCAGTACGACGCGGCCATCGTCAAGCTGCAGGACGCCCTGACCCGGGACCCCAACCAGCCCAACATTCTGGGCCATCTGGCCGACTGCTACTACGCCAAGGGCAACCATGACCTGGCCATCGAGACTTTCAACAAGGCGCTGGCGCTGAGCCCCAATGACGCCAACCTGCTCACCAACCTGGGCAACGCGTACGTCAAGAAGGGAATGATTCCCGAGGCCAAGACCTCCTTCGAGAAGGCGATCCAGGCCGACCCGGCCCATGCCGACGTCAACTACTACAACGTGGGCGTGGTGATGGTCAATGCCGGCAAGAACGAGGAGGCCATCGACGCCTTCCGCAAGTGCCTTGCGGCCAACGCCAACTACGCCGCCGCCCACTACCAGCTGGGCATGTGCCTCATCAACAAGGGCGATTACGCGGGCGCGGTCCAGTCGCTGGAGGCCTACCTGAAACTCGATCCCAACGGCAGCTACGCCGCGATGGCCAAGCAGATGCTCCCGGAGTTGAAGAAGCTAGTTAAATAGGGCGGCCGCGCGCCGACAGCCCACGTCGGCCAGGCTTTCCAGCGCCCCGATGAGGGCGTCCTGAACATAAAGGTTGCTGTCCCGGAAACGGGCCAGCAACCTTTCGAATATTTCCCCCGGAATTTCGTTGGGCCGGTTGAAGAACGCGCCGGCGATCGCCGAGATGGCCTGCGCCCGGATGCAGAAATCCGGGTGCTCCATCAGCGCCGCCAGCTCGGCCAGCGCCCGGCGCCCGCCCTGCTGGGCGATGAGCCCCAGCACGTCGATGATGATCAGCCGACGTTTGCGCCGGAAGATGTCGCCGGCGATCTCCCGCCGGAACAGTTTCACCAGGCCCGGCGTGGCCTCGTCGTCGCCGATTTCACCGATGGCGTCGAGCACCGCGGTCTGGATGCGCTGGGAGCCGACGCCCCGCCGGATGGCCGGATGGCTGATTTTTCGCAAAAGCCACGGGATCGCCGCCGGATCGCCCAGGGCGGCCAGCCCGCAGACCGCCATCTCCTCGCGGGCGCGGTCGCCGCACGCCAGCAGCTTCCGGAGCACAGGCAGGGCCCGGCAGTCCTTGGCCACGCCGAGTTGCGGGAGCAGCTCGTAGCAATCGGCCAGGCGGCCGCGTCGGAGTAACTGCGCGCAGTCATCCGCGGCTTGCGCCGGGGATGACTTTTTTCGGGATTTGAGCGATCCGGCCATGCCACCACCGTTTCATTTGATCCACGATATCTTACGGACTTCTCCCCAATCTTGTCAAGGATATCGGCCACGGGGTGAGAATTTTAAAGTTAAAAGTTGGGCGGGAGGAGTGAGGGGATAGGGGATAGGAGTGAACAGTGAACGGTGAATGGAGTTGGATTCGTGCTCGTAATCGTAATTCGTAATCGTAATCGAGGCTCGAGACTCGAGGCTAGAGGCTCGTTCCCGTAACGAGGACATCGGAATTCGGACCTGGGACCTGGGTTCTGGTCCCTGGATCACAGAACCCATATCCTCGTAACGATTTCCCCATTCACTCATCCACCCATTCACCCATTCACCGATTCACCAATTCCCCTATTCACTCGTTCACCTGCTCCTCGGCGGCGAACAGTCGCCGGGCGGCCGCCAGGCCGCAGCGCTGGTATCGATGATAGGCCCGGGCCGCCCGCTCCCGGATCGCCGCCCCGCTATCCCCGGCGATCCAGCCCGCCACCGCCGCTTCCAGGACGTACGCTTCGGGCGCCAGCAGTCCGGTGGTCCAGAGCCGCGCCGTCGCGCCCGCAGCCCGGAGCGGTTCGCGGAAATATCCGCGGCTGGCGCAGGCCAGCACCATCACCTCGCGCCGGCGCGCATCCCGCCGCCGGGGCGGCGGATCGATCCGGAAATCCATGAGCCCGTTGTGCCCCACGTAGACCAGCAGCGCGGCGCCACCGCCGGGCGAAAGCGTCACCGAGTCCCCCCCGTCGGCCACGGTGACAGCGGCAAAAGGAGCGCCGGCCGCCGCGGCCAGGAAGTCGTCCGTCGCCTGACGGATGGCCGCGCCGCGGTAGGCGTCGGCCACCAGCCAGACGGGTTCGCGTACGTGGCGAAACACCCGCCGCTCCAGCACCGGTTCGACGGGCGGGGCCGGCACGGCGACGCGGCGCCAGTCCGGGCTCCGCTCGAAGCACGCGCGGACGCCGTAGCGGGCGCCCCAATACAGGTTGCGGGCGGGGTCGTCGCCGTTCCCCAGCGCCGCCGGCACGGGCACGATGCCCTGGCTGGCGTTGTCGCACAGGGCGACGATGACGTGGATGGTCCGGGGCGGGGTCGCCGGCGGTTGAGACGGACCCGCTCCGGCCGCATGTCCCGCCATGGCGAACAGGACGGCGGCCGCCCGCACCGTGCGGCCGGCGGACTGTCTGATCCTGTCGCTGATTCGTCGGCTCATATCGCGTCCGTCCTGCCGGCACCTCGAACGGTCATCCAGCCATGGTTCCAGGCGGACACCATTGTATCCGAAAATCCGGATACAATGTAAGTCCACGCGAGGCGATCGTCGACTGGCCGTGTCATAGCGGGAAACTCGAGCGCGGCACAGCGCCGCACCGGTCACAAACAAAAAATATTAGGAAAACCGGATTTCATATCTATATAATGTGATTTCCATTCTGCCACAGCACGGAGGTCCTGATGGAGTTCAGCCGTCGGTCCTTGATGAAGCTGGGCATCGGCGCCGCCGCCGGCCTGGCCGCCACTCCCCTGGCTGCAGCGGACACACCCGATCCGCCGGCCAAAGACGAGGCGGCGCCGGATTACGCCGGCGTGCTCGTGGACACCACCCTCTGCATCGGCTGCCGCAAGTGCGAGGAGGCGTGCAACCGGAGGAATCACCTCCCGCGCACCGCGCTGAACTTCGCCGACCGCGACGTGCTCCGGACCTTTCGGCGGCCGTCGGAGAACGCCTTCACCGTGGTGAACCAGTTTCACGGCAGCCCCTCGCCGGACCAGCCGGGGCTGTCCCAGACCTACGTCAAGGCCCAGTGCATGCACTGCCTGTACCCCTCCTGCGTGTCGGCCTGTATCGTGGGGGCCCTCACCAAATCCGCCGACGGGGCGGTGGTGTACAACCCCACCATCTGCCTCGGCTGCCGCTACTGCCAGGTCGCCTGCCCGTTCGAAGTGCCGGCGTTCGAATTCAACGAGCCGCTCAAGCCGCGGGTCCGCAAGTGCGAATTCTGCGCCGACCGCGCCCGCGGCACCGGAGCCGATCCCGCCTGCGCCAGCGCCTGTCCCACCGAGGCGTTGGTGTTCGGTCACCGGGCGGAACTGGTGGCCCTGGCCCGGGAGCGGCTGAAGCGGCGCCCCGACCGCTACGTCGACCACATCTACGGCGAGCACGAGGTCGGGGGCACCGCCTGGCTCTACCTGATCGGCCGGCCGGTGAAGGAGCTCGGGATGCTGGACCTGCCCGAAAAGCCGCCGCCGGAGCGGACCGAGGCCATCCAGCACGGCATCTTCAAGTACGGCCTGCTGCCCGTCGCGTTCTACGGGCTGCTGTCCGGCATCATGTGGTTCAACCACCGGCAGGAGCAGCCGCCGGACGGCTCCGCACCCGACGCCGAAGGGGGTGAGCGATGACGCTCAACGACCATCCCCATCGGGTCACCAAGCCGTTCTTCACGTTCGGCACCATCACCCTGCTGATCATCATGGGCGTCGGCTACGCCTTCGGTGTCACCCGCCTGCTCCTGGGGCTCGGCTCCGTGACCAACCTGGACAACCACAACCCCTGGGGCATCTGGATCGCCTTCGACGTGGCCTGCGGCGTGGCGCTGGCCGCCGGCGGCTTCACCACCGCCGCCCTGGTGGACATCTTCGGCCGCAAAAAATACCAGGCGCTGCTGCGGCCGGCCATCCTGACCGCGTTCCTCGGCTATCTCTGGGTGGCCATCGCCCTGAGCTTCGACCTCGGGCGCTACTGGAACATCTGGCGGCCCATCTTCAACTGGCAGGGCAATTCGGTCCTGTTCGAAGTGGGCATGTGCGTCACCTTCTACCTGATGGTCCTGTGCGTGGAGATGAGCCCGTCGATCCTCGAGGGTCTCAAGGCCCGCATCGACGGGAACGAGTGGGGTGCCGCCCTGCTCCGGCGGGTGGAGAAGCCCATCCTGACCCTCTACCGCTGGGTCCGGATCGCGCTGCCGTTCTTCATCGTCACCGGGGTGGTCCTGTCCTTCATGCACCAGTCGTCGCTCGGCACGCTCATGCTCATCTCGCCCACCAAGCTGAGCCCGCTCTGGGACACCAACGTCCTGCCGATCCTGTTCCTCCTGTCGGCCATCGCCGTGGGTTTCCCCATGGTGATTCTCGAGTCGATTTACGCCAATATCAGTTTCGGCCGCAATCCGGAGATGGACCTGCTGACCCCCCTGACCCGGTTCGTTCCCTGGTTCCTCGGCGCCTACGGGCTGGTAAAGATCGTCGACCTCGCCGTCCGCTGGAACACCCTGGACCTGCTCGCGCAGCCCGCGGCCACGGTCTCGCTCATCATCGAAATCACGCTGGGCGTCCTCGCCCCGCTGGCGTTGCTCCTCAACCCGGCGGTGCGGCGGTCCATGGGCTGGCTGTTCTTCACCGCCTCGCTGATCATCTTCGGCGTGGTGCTCAACCGGATCAACGTGTTCCTGGTGGGCTACAATCCTCCCTACTCCGAGCGGGCCTACTTCCCGTCGGTGGGCGAGATCGCCATGACGGCGGCCATCGTCTCGAGCATCCTGTTCTGTTACCGGTTCTTCGTCACCTACTTCCCCATCCTGCCCGGCTACATGCCGGTGAGTCCGGAGCAACTGGTCCGGATGCAGGAAGAACGCGAAAAGACCGTCACCCCGTTCTGGACCTGGGTGATCCGCGGCGCGGGCATCGTCTTCCTGCTGGTCTTCGTCCTGCTCTACAGCGTGGTGCACGAGGAGGCTATCAGCTCCACGATCCGCACGGTGACGGAGATCCAGCGGGTCCAGGCCGCCCGGCCTGAAGTGACCCAGGCGGCACCGGCGGTGGCTTATCCCCACCGTCCGTCGGCTTACAAGAACTTCTACCTGCTGAACAGCTCCGCGCTGAACTCGGGGGTGGATGATTACGAGCCGGTGGGATTCGCCCACCGGATCCACGACGAGATCACCGGCGGCGACTGCGCGGTGTGCCACCATCGGTACGCCATGAGCGAGGACGACCGCGTGGGTGAGGATCTCAAGGCCCTGCACGCCATGATGGAGGTCCGCCTGGGCGGCCCGTGCGCCGACTGCCATGACGACCTGGCCGACCGGCCGCCCCAGAGCTGCGCCCGCTGCCACGCCCAGCCCGGCGAGGCCGACGATCCGTCGCGCATCGGCCTCAAGGGCGCGTACCACCGCCAGTGCATCGGCTGCCACGAGCGCCAGCTCAAGCCCGCCGCCGCGCCCACCGGCTGCAACGCGTGCCACCATCCGTGGACGCCGGACCACGCCCGCCTCGTCAGTCTCGGCGCCACGCCCACGCCGCAGGACGTGACCCGCTCCTGCCTGAGCTGCCATCCGAAGGTGGGCCAGGACCTGCTGGGCACCGCCCACTGGCGCTGGCAGGGCTTCTCGCCCACGCTGGCCGGGTACGAGCACCGGAAGGACATCAGCCTCACCCTGATGGTGAACAACTACTGCATCGCCATCGCCCCCAACATGCAGCAGTGCGCCGCCTGCCACATCGGCTACGGCGAGATGGGCAAGGAGTTCGATTTCGGCGACCCGGCCAACATCGACTGCCTCGTCTGCCACGACACCACCGGCGCCTACCGGAAGGATCCGCTCAAGGCCGGATTCCCGGCGGCGGGCGTGGACCTGGCGGCCGTGGCCCGCCAGGTGGGGCGCCCGTCGCGGCAGGCGTGCGGCTCCTGCCACTTCCACAGCGGCGGCGCCACCAACGCCAAGCACGGAGACCTGGAGCCCGTCCTGGCCAAACCCAAACCGGAATTCGACGTCCACATGGGCGCCCTGAACATGCGCTGCCAGAACTGCCACACGGTGACCCAGCACCGGATCGCCGGAATGTCCCTGAGCGCGCCGGCGGTGGAGGGCCGCGTCGAGTGCGGCCGATGCCACGGCCCCACGCCGCACGGCGTGGCGGGACCGCTCTCCCGGCACCTCGACGACCACGTCCGGGCCATCGCCTGCGAGACGTGCCACATCCCCGCCTTCGCCCGCGAGACGCCCACCCTGCTGCGGCGGGACTACTCCCAGGCCGGCCAGGACCGGCCTGAGACCGCGGACAGTCTGGGCATGCCCGCCTACGACAAGCGGTTCGGCGCGCTCACCTGGGGCAAGAACCTAGCCCCGGTTTACCTCTGGTTCGACGGCACCCGCCACGCGGCGCTCCTGGGCGACACCATCGACCCGTCCGCCCCCGTGGTGCTCAACGCGCCCGTGGGCGAGAAGCGCAACCCGGCCGCGCGGATCTTCCCGTTCAAGCTGCATACCGCCGTGCAGCCGTACGACACCGAGAACAAGACGCTGGCCATGCCGCGGTTCCTGTCCGACTACTGGGTCCGCTTCGACTGGTCCGGCGCCATCGCCGAAGGGATGAAGGCGGTGGGCCTGCCCTACTCGGGCACGTACGGCTTCGTCGAAACGCGGATGTACTCGGGCATCCATCACGGCGTGGTCGCCGCGCCGCAGGCGCTGGGCTGCACCGACTGCCACTCCACGGAGGCCGTCGCCTGCGGCCGCTGCCACCAGGGCGCGGCGGGCATCGACCTGCCGGAGCACCGGCGCAAGATCTACCCCGACGTCAAGCAGCGGCTCGACTTCAAGTCGCTGGGCTACCCGGGCGATCCGGCCCAGGTGGGCGGGCGCTTCTACATCACCCTCGGCCGCGGCCGTCCGCCCCGGTAGGCGGCCGGGGGCGCCGGCGCGTCCGTCCCTCGCGCGCTCAGGCGCCACGACGCGAAGGCGAATGGTTCACAGTTTTTAGTCGCCACGCTGTCGTGGGATTCTCACGCACCCGTGAGAATCCCCTTGTTCCTCTTTCTTCCTCAAGCCGCCGCAGCCGGAATCAACGTGCGACGGTCGGGAATTCCCGTTCCCGTCCCCTCGGCATGTGCTTCGGCACACCGTTTGGATCGCAACTGGAATCGCCCGGCGCGGCCGGGCCGCTTTCGCCGTGCACGGACTGATTGTGACGGTCGAAGTTGGGGTGGCAACCGGGCCGGCAGAAACCGGTGAAACAGCCCCCCGCCACCCGGCAGGATTTCGGAAGCAACTGAACGATCCGCACCGCGCCTTCGCCTCGTGGCAAAAACAGGCACCACCCGTTCACACCGACGCGAGACGGACATTTCAAGACCCACCCACAATCTGAACATTTAGATGAAGAAAAAAAATCGTGAAATTTGAAATACTATTCATACAAAACGCCGCTATCCCTACTTTGTATACAACTGTCCATTGATTTTTCTTGATTGGTAGCGGGTGTGGGTTTAGCAGCTCCAATGACTGACTCTCCTGAAAGCGTCCGGCCGCCCGATCACAGCGGCCACCGTTTTTCTGACATCGTGCCGGAGACGCGCTCCGCGACTCCGCATCATGGCCTCGCGGCTTGCCCCGCTCTGTCGGGCGGCGGGCCGCTGGGCTCCATTTATTCGACCTTTATTTCTCACGGGAGGTTGGAATGCGTGTAAAACGTTTCGCGATTGTCCTGATGCTGCTCGCACTGACCGCCGGTCTCGGCTTCGCCAACCGGGGCTACAACGTGTCGTGGAGCGACGAAGGCTGGCTCGTGCTGACCTTCGAGCTGGGCGACTACAGCGTCGAATCAATTCAGGCCAACAACCAGACCTACTCCAAGCTCGTTTTCGACGGCAGTGTCTGGACCCGGCAGCGCGGCTATGCCGAATTGCCAATCCTCAGCGCCACGGTCCAGTTGCCCGCCGAGGGCAACTACAGCGTCGAGGTCCTGGACGCCGACTTCGATCTTGTCCCCCTAGATCATCCCATGCTCCCCTCCAAGGGCGTGATTTACCGCAACCAGAACCCCGCCTCGATCCCCTACTGGACCGACCCGCACGCCCAGGCGCTCAAGGTCTATCCCGAGGAGATCACCCGGATCACCGATCCGTTCATCTTCCGCGACGTCCGCGGGTTGACGGTTTTTGTCCACCCGTTCCAATACCTGCCCCGGACCGGCCTGCTGAAAGTGCACCAGACAATCCGCGTGGTCCTGGTGCCCGAAGAGGCGGAAGACAGCATCAATCCCCTGCCCGTCCAGCCGAAGCGCCTGGTCCGGGAAATGGACAGCATGTACAGCTCGCTGTTCATCAACTACAACCGCCAGGCCGACGACCTCAAGTTCGCCAACGAACTGAATGATATCGGCGAGATGCTGGTCATCTACACCAGCCGCGACGCCACCGCCATCCAGCCGTATATCACCTGGAAACGCCAGAAGGGCTTCAAGGTGAGCACCCAGCAGGTGGCCACCGGCACCAACGTCAAGACCACGATCCAGACCGCCTACGCCGCCAATCCGAACCTGCTCTATGTGCAGCTCGTGGGCGACTGGGCGGACATCAAGTCCGATCTCGGCACCAGCTCCAGCGCTCCCACCGACCCCATGCTGGGCTGCGTGGCCGGCTCCGACAACTACCCTGACCTGATCATCGGCCGCTTCCCCGCCGCCAGCACCACTGAAGTGACCACCATGATCAACAAGGCCATCACCTACGAAAAGGCCACCAGCGGCACCTGGTACCCCAAGGGGCTGGGCATCGGCTCCAGCGAGGGGTCCGGGATCGGCGACGACGGCGAAATCGACTACGCCCACATCGACATCATCAAGGAAAACAAGCTGCTCCCCTACACCTACACCAGCGTCACCGAGGCGTACGGCAGTCCCACCGCCACCACCGTGGCCAACGCCATCAACGCCGGCCTGAGCGTGATCAACTATTGCGGCCACGGCTCCGATACGAGCTGGGTGACCTCCGGCTTCAGCACCACCAACATCAGCTCCCTGACCAACGGCGACATGCTGCCGGTGATCTTCTCGGTGGCGTGCGTCAACGGCACGTTCCACAAAACCACCGAGTGCTTCGCCGAGCGCTGGCTGCGCAAGAGCGGCGGCGGCGCGGTGGCCACCATCATGTCCACCATCAACCAGCCGTGGCAGCCGCCCATGCGGGGTCAGGACTACATGAACGACCTGCTCACCGGCGGGTACAACTACTCCACCAACCCCGGCAACGGCACCAGCACCACCTATGGCAAGACCTGCTTCGGCAGCATCACCACCAACGCCATGGTGCTGATGTACGCCGAGAGCTCTGCCAGCGACGATCTGGACACCCTCAAGACATGGACCGTCTTCGGTGACGCCAGCCTGCTGGTGCGCACCGCCGCCCCCAAGGCCATCACCCTGAGCAACACGGCGGTCTCGAGCGGCACCGCCTTCTCCACCACGGTCACCGCGAGCGGCGCAGCCGTCGCCGGCGCGCTGGTTTCCTTGAACCAGGGGTCCACGGTCTACACCGGCTACACCAACACGTCCGGCGTCGCCACCATCAGCCATGGCTTCACCTCCGGCTCGGTCACCGTGGTGGTCACCGGATTGAATCTGGAAACGGAATTCCACACCGTGACCGTGGGTGGCGGCACCACGAACAACCCGCCCGTGGCCAACTTCACCTTCGCCGTCAACGAGCTGGTCGCCACCTTTGCCGACACCAGCACCGACAGCGACGGCACCATCGCCAGCCGGGCCTGGACCTTCGGTGACGGCGGCACCGCCACCACCGCCAATCCCAGCCACACCTACGCCGCCGCCGGCACCTACACCGTGGGCCTCACCGTCACCGACGACGACGGCGCCACCAACACCGTCTCGAAGCAGGTCACCGTGAGCGTCACGCCGTACGACCTGGCCAACGGCCAGACCGTCGCCAACCTGGCCGCCGCCAAGAGCGCGTGGGTGCGGTACCGGGTCAACCTGCCCGCCGGCGCCACCAACCTGGTCATCTCCACCACCGGCGGCACGGGTGACGCCGACCTGTACACCCGCTTCAACGCCGAGCCCACCACCAGTCTCTACGACTGCCGGCCCTACAAGAGCGGCAACGTGGAAAGCTGCACCGTGGCCTCCCCCAGCGCCGGCTATTACTACATCGGGTTGTACGGCTACAGCGCCTTCTCCGGCGTGAGCCTGACGGTGAGCTGGACGGAAGGTTCGCCCAACGTCGCTCCGAACGCCGCGTTCACCTCCTCGGTGAGCAACCTGACCGTGGCGTTCACCGACACCAGCACCGACAGCGACGGCACCATTGCCAGCCGCGCCTGGACCTTCGGCGACGGCGGCACCGCCACCACCGCCAATCCCAGCCACACCTACGCCGCCGCCGGCACCTACACCGTGACCCTGACCGTCACCGATAACGACGGCGCCACCGACAGCGCCTCGGCTTCGGTCACCGTGACCGCGGCTCCGGGCGGCAACGAGCTCACCAACGGCAGCGTCGTGAGCAACCTCGGCACCAGCAGCTCCCAGTGGCTGTACTACTATGTCAACGTGCCCGCCGGCGCCACCAACCTGAAGATCGCCATCTCCGGCGGCAGCGGCGACGCCGACCTGTACGTCCGCTTCGGCGCCCAGCCCACCACCACCGCCTACGACTACCGCCCGTACCTCAGCGGCAACACCGAGACGGTCACCGTGGCCAGCCCGGCGGCCGGCGCGTGGCACATCGGGTTGCGCGCGTACAGCACCTTCGCCGGGGTCACGCTGACCGTCAACTATGACGAGGGCGGCGAGCCGCCCGAGGGTGACGGCTTCACCGTGACCAACCTGTCGGGCGCCAAGTCCTCGTGGAAGTACTACACCATCGACGTGCCCGCCGGCATGGCCGTGCTGGAGATCGCCATCTCCGGCGGCAGCGGCGACGCCGATCTGTACGTCCGCCGCGGCGCCCAGCCCACCACCACCGCCTACGATTACCGGCCGTACCTCAACGGCAACAACGAGACCGTCACGGTGAACAACCCCACCGCCGGCACCTGGTACATCGGCATCCGGGCCTACGCCGCCTATTCCGGCCTGACCCTCGACGCCTATTACTTCGTCACGGCGCCATAAATCCACTCGGCCGGCCGGATTGTCCGGCCGGCCGTGTTCCATTCTGGTAACCTCGATTGGCCGGTCCCCGCAAGGGGACCGGTTTTTTATTGGCGGGCAAACCGGCTCGCTGAGACGCCAAGGCCGCAAAGAAGATGGGCTGAGGTCTGGCTGTAAGCTGGGTCTGCGTCAATCCGCGTGAATCCTCGTCAATCTGCGCCTTGTTCTGGACAGATACGCAGGTTGACGCTGATTTTCAGGATTCACGCAGATTGATGCTGCAAGCTCGTGGGTACTCAGAACACAAAATCCGATCCGGTTGCGCCTTGGCGCCTTGGCGCGCGTTTTCGGCCAGTCGGAGCGCGGGTAATGACGAGTTACGCTTCACTGGGCGGGGGCGTCCGGGTCCGGCGCGGCGACGCGCACGCGGTAGCGCACCGCCAGTGCCGCGTCGGGGGCGACGGGGCTCAGGTTGCCAAAGGTGGGTTCGTCCAGCCACGGGCTCCAGCCCATGACGGCCGGGTCCGGCCGGGCGGGGATCGGCAGGCGGAAGAACTGCGTCTCCTGCCCGGGGAGCCGCACCCCCAGGGTTTTGCCGGGATCGCGGGTTTCCAGCGCCACCGCGCCGGGGATGATCCAGCGGCCCTCCTCCTGCCAGGCGTCGGCCAGGCGGAGAGAGCCGCCGGTCTGGTGCCGTCCGCCCGAGTCGGCGGTGATGGTTACGTACGGCGGAATGTCGCCGTCGCGCACCGGCTGCGGGGCCTGCCCCGCCGGCAGGCGCACCTCGACCGCCACCTCCAGCTCCCGGCCGCCCATGGTGGGCGGCCGATCGGCGCCCAGCCAGCAGAAGAGGGCGGCCAGGCCCAGCAGCGCCGCGGTGACGCCGACCGCCAGGCCCAGCTCCCGGAAGAAACCGGCCGAGGCGCCGGCGGCCACAATGCGGGCGCAGATCACGCCGACTGCCAGGCCGGCAATGCAGCCGAAGCCGGCCACGGCCACGAGGAAGCAGCCGGACGCCCCCTCGCGGCTGCTGATGCGGTACCAGCCGATGCACAAGTGCGCCAGCCATCCCGAGCCCGCTCCCGCCGCCACGGCGGTTATGATGCCCACCAGAATGCTGCGCAACCAGTCCATCGGAACCTCCTCCACCGGCGCTGGCGCCGGTCGCCCGGCGCGGCCCCATGATACCGTCACCGCGCCCGTGCCGGAAACGAATATTCACCGTACTTCGCGCTGCTGCCGCGCGCGAGTTCGACCACGGCAAGATCACCCGGCTGTCCTATCTCTCCCGCAGCTCCGCCTCAAGCCCCAACATTTTGCCGGACTCCCCGCCATCCTTCCGCTGGAACTCGCGGCCGCCAAGCCGCGCGGTACCTTCATCGCCGGCACGCGCCCGGCCCGGAGGGGCGGCGGTCAATAGCCTGGGCCGCAGGCCCAGGTGCGCGGCGCCTCGCGGTATGCCCCGCGCCCTGAAGGAGCGCGAGGCGCGCGTTCGTCGAACGCGCGGTACGCCCAGCCGCCTGCGGCGGCGGCGGAATGTAGCCCGGACCGACAGGTCCGGGCCAGCGGCGTGGTTGAACAGTCTAAGCTCCGCAGGAGCGCCGGAAATCAGCCAATGGGCTGAACAGTTTCAAATTGATTCGTTATTATTATCAGACGCGCGTGAATCAAATGAAATGGAATCGATCACCCATCCAGATCAACTTCTCCCGCCGCTGCGCGGCTCTCCCACGCTGTATAAAAGCCGCCCACCCGGGCCTCTCGGCCCGGGCTACACTCCGCGTCCGCTGGCGCGGCCGGACCTCGGTGCGAGACAGCAGAAGGGTCCAACGAGTTCTGTTTGACGGTTGGATATGACCAAAAAATACGAAAAGCTTCCGGCGATTCGGGGACGGGACGAATTGATCAAGTATCTCCGAGTCGAGCGGATCACTCACAAGCAGGCGGTGCTGGCGAAATGTTATGAGTGCAAGGGCTACTGTGCCGACGGCAAGGTGGATTGCGAGATTGCGGATTGCCCGCTGTACCTGTTCAATCCATACCGAAAACAGCCGGTCCCTCAGGACAGAGCGAAACAGGGGGAGCGACTCTCGCTAAAAGTGCTCGCAATATCTCTGTAGCAACGAAAAACGCGCCTTATGATTCCGGCCAGCCGTCGCATGGTCTATCTGTCCGGAATCCAAAGCGGTGTCAAGCCACCGCACTCCAGGGCGCTCACGCGCTATCGAAAGTGCTCAGCGCCCATTCAGAGCCGCCGTAGTGCCCGCGCTCGTCGAACGCCGTCCGCTGTACCTCTCGCTGTTGCCGTGCGCGAATTCGACCACGTCACAATCGAGCACCTCGCACTGCTGCCGCGCACGAGTTCGGCCACAGCAAGATTGTGTACCTCGCTGTTTGCCCCGGCACGCGTTCATCGAACGCGCGCTACGCCACCGGCCGACGGGCCAGCCCCAACGCATCGCTACAACGCCCGGCACCGCCTCCTCGCGTGGGGTCCACCGCGGTCCCGCCGCCTGGGGCGGCGGCGGAATGTAGCCCGGACCGACAGGTCCGGGTCAGCGGCGTGGTCCAACATTCCGAGCTCCGCAGGAGCGGCGGAAATCAGCCAGTGAGCCGAACAGTTTCAGATTGTTCGTTATTAATACCAGACGCGCGTGAATCAAATGGAATCGGTCACTGATTCCGATCGCTATCTCCCGCCGCTCGCGCGGCTCCGCCACGACGCATGAGAACCGCCCACCCGGGCCTCTCGGCCCGGGCTACATTCCGCGGCCGCTGGCGCGGCCGGGCCCCGGCGGGCTACAACAAGAGGGTTCGGTAAGCCGGTCCCTCAGGACAGAGCGAAACGGGGTGAGGGAGTGTCTCTAAAAGTGCTCGCAATATCTCTGTAGAGGCGAAATTCGCACCTGTGGCGCCATTTATGCGTGCGACAGCGCCAGCCCCGACCGGGTAAAATCAATCGGCATGCGATCGGGAGGTACCGCGACCGGGCGGGAGCGGCGCGAATGCGTTTCAATTCACATTTCTCAGCCCATGTCCGTTGCGCTGATGGCAACGGGTCGAATCCGATTCACCGCGGCCATCGCGGAACAGACCATCAGGATCTTAATGCCCAATACGTCATTCGTTAAATGCCGTGACGCCGGCAATCGACCGATAATCCTGATAGCCAAAAACCTCGAAGCCTGTCACGGGTAGACTGGATTCCACGCTCACCCAACCCCAGAAATCGCCGATGCTGAACAGCTCATGGGCAAAACCGATATCCTTCATGTACGGGCCGATCGTCTTCGGGCGGGTCTGGACCAGGTCGCCATTCCAACTGTACAAGCGGTAAGTCAAGTTCGCCGAAGCAGCGTTGGGGTTGATCACGGCGATGCCCGTCCACTGCTGCAAACCGTCTCCCGACGCATTTCCGTTGGCCACGCGGGGAAACAACAACCGCTGACTCACGAATTTGGCCGCCTCCAGACCGGCCAACCCGTCGATCCCTGCCGGTGGATTCTGGAGGCCAAACAATTCAAAGCCGGTAATTGAATGTCCTTCCTGCATGCTCGAAGCCAAGATATAGTCCGCGTCGTCCGGTATCACGCGCTGTCCACCCACCAGCCAGGTGTGCGCCTGATACGCCATCTTCCCCAAGTACGGGATCTCGGTCACGGTCTGTTTCAGCATCTCTCCTGCTTCTGTATAAGCCGTGATCAGAATCGGGTGCGTAGTGACGGCGTCATTCGGATCGGGATCGACCGACAGGCTGACCATGGCAATGCCGGTCCACCACCCCTGGGACGGATTGGCGATGTGGCTGAAGAGCAGCGTCCGCCCCACGAAGGGATCCAGGTTGAGTCCCGCAGAATCGTTTGCGCCCTTGAGACCAAAAATCTCTGTCCCGACCAGATTGGGCTCCAGTACCTTTTGAAGATCCAGATCGTAATTCACAAAGAATCCCCAGAGCCCACCGAGCTCGGCCGGATCCGGCAGCTCCCCATAAAGATCCATATACAGCAGCTCAAAATCGAACAATGTACTGGAGTATGGTGCTGCCAAATCAAAGAGAGCTCCCTTGTCGTCGTTATCCAAATACATCACATCACTTGCCGTGTCGGTCACATTGGCGATGCCGCACAACGAGAACCAGACCGGGTGTGTGGACGGAATATGAGGAATGAAAATGGCATTTGTGAAAATCTCGGCTGGCGTGGTCGCTACGGCAACATAGCCGTCGGGGGATTTGTGATCGCAGATTCCGATGATCCGGCCGTCGGCAGTCGCTATCCCCATACTCGAATTGCCCGGCATCAACCACCCTTCCATCGCGTGGGCGGCCAAGGTGCGATTGCCGGTGGATCCGGCACCGGCGCCCTGCCAGTCATACAGATCCAAGGCATAGTTCACGGTCTTGTCCTGAGTGTTGATGATCCACAGCGTGTTGTTGAAGGTCTTGCCGAAGTACACAAAATTCGCGGCCAAAGGAAAATACAGGAAACAGTCATCGGCCGGTCCGGCCCCGCCGGCGATTCCAACGGCATCAAACGCGGATTTGACGGCGTTATGCTCGGCTGAATTATTGCCATGCAGGTCGATGGCGGCCTGTTCGATCGCCAGACGGGCCGCGGAGAAATCGGTATTCGCCGTGAAATAGTTGATCCAGGCACGGAAGTAGATGCGCTCGGCTTTGCTGCGGCCAATACTTGATGCTGTCAAATAGAATGCCTTGTTTGGAATACCACAGTTCTTATGAACGCCACCGTGGTCTTCGTTTGCCGACATGGACACAAACTCGCTCATATGTGCCGGTTGCCAGAAAGGGCTGTCGGTGGGTTGCCCGTTGTGCGGATCGGCCATACTGCGCATCGCAGTTGCGCCGTAAGCGTTAGGTTTAATGATTATTTCGCCAAGAGTCCAATTGGCATCATCCACCAAGCAACCGATAACATCGGACATGGACTCATTCATCGCGCCTGGTTCGTACTGATACACCAAGCGGCAAGTAGCATCGGTCACTCCATGGGCATACTCATGGGCAGTCAGATCTAGGGCCGCAGCCCAGTTGTAGAACCATACACCGCCCGCTCCGAGAGTGACGCTGTTGTTTGAATAATGTGCGTTATCAGGATCATAGGGATCGTTTACCAGAACCGGTATACAACCATTTGTGTTGCTGAAACCGGTCCAATTGTGGGTGTTGTAGAAGTAGTCGTATACCCTGCTCATATGATAATTGGCTGTGCCAGCAGCGGCTATGTTGAGTGCGTCATCGAACACGTTGTCAAAATTAGGATCAGACACGATATATGCGGAAAGAATACCGTAACTCAAGTCCCAGATTGCGATTGTACCCTCGAGGGTTGTGATATCAAGAGCACCTGGGAACATGTTTTTCGAGGCATCTATCAAGTAAGTTCGTCCATCGTCGTGATGCCAGGTATTCAGCGTGACGTATCCGCCGGTGTGGATCAGATAGCCTGTAGATGTTGTGGGATAGCCCCTATAGATTTCATCGATACTATTTAAAATATCTCCCGTGAGGGCATTGACAAACACTCTATAGCTGTAAGGAAATGTTGTAATCGGTTTCAGCACTACTTCCCAAGCTAGAGTAGGCATGGGAGCACGAAAATTATAAACGACCAGTTGTGTATTAGACTCAACGTCCATGGGGCACGGGTGGGCGAGAGATGCAATGTCCGCTGCTTCCTTTGAACTGACCTTGGGATTGATCTCGTCTAGTTGAATGTTTTGATAAATCCCATTGAAACAGTACACCTGCCCCAAGGTGTTGACATGGACGATGACTTGCTCGGGCCAGACAGGGATGCCGCTATACACGTGTTGAAACTTCACATGAGACATGCCGAGATCATCGCGAGAAGTCGTCAGCAGTTGGAAATCATTGTCAACGTCTTCCAGCTTGAGCAGACCACGAAAAGTCTTGAGGAAACTGGTAGCGGCTGCCACAGGATCCTCGGTTGTTATTGCACCGAGCGCACCCCGCAGGTACATCGGCGTGCCGTAGGCTGATTTAGCCGCGGTGATCGACTGGGGAACCAACACCGCTGGCTGAGTCATCGGCGTCCTGACCGGTCGGTCCACAGCACTCAGCGGGCGATGGCGCGTTGATGGCGAGGCCGCCCAGCCAACCCAGATCAGGCCGACCATCATCATCGACAGGACCGACACGGTGCGTTTCAGAGAAGATTGCATGATACCCCCTGGATATGTCTCATCGAGAATAGCTTGCTAACCGAACCGGCTCGCATTCATCGTCAACTAGAATTTCCACTCTAAAAGCTTTTTAAATCGACCTTCGATTTGCTCTGTCTCATACCAATTCCGGACATTCTCCCCCTGCCGGAATTTGTGAAGGATATGACGAATAGCGCAAAGTAGAAATGAGATTGAATATTCAGCAATGTTCTTGGTTGTCCTACAATCTCTAATTCTTCTTATGCTGCTGCCATCCATTAATGAGGATGGATCTCCTGCGTGACAGTACCTTGACCAGAGTCTATAAACGATATCGTGCTGAGCACCACGTCCCACTTCACAAGCAAGACCATAAATATCACTCGGGCCACCAAACAAGTTATGCCACTTTGGATATTGCAGTTTGTTCTTCCGGATCTTGTACTCCTTGATTGCAACTTGAAGATTTGGATCCTTCAATACGACTTCATTTATAAATTCTTTATCTTTTTTGACCGATTGCGGATCCGGCAGATTGACCCGCTCTACAATTCTATCGTTCTCAAGAGATTTGCTTAAGAAATTTTTCCCCTTCACAGTGGCAGGATCAACGCGGTCATAGATGTCTAAAAGATGGAAGTAATAGCTCACTATCCACGCATGAGATCTTTTAAGATATAGTGCTTCGTCTTTAAGAATGTACTCCAATGAAATCAAGGCCTCAAAAGAGTTACGGATCAGAGGCACAGACGCTTCGACACAACATTCCGAAATAATGACTTCTAGAGCATCAGCCAGCTCGATAATCTGTCTAAAAAGTGCGAGGGCTGCGATATCTTTACCATCTTTTAAGGAAGCTGACTCGACGCTCCTTCTCAACAACCATGTCGCATTGTTGATAACCTCACGGAGTAGCGAACAAGCCTCTTCTTTAAACTCCCGTGCTTGGGCCTTTGATAAATCTCGATCCAGAATCGACTTCACTGGGTCTGTGGGCATTGCCGTTTTCCAAACCGTTCAAAAAGGTGGCTGACTCATCTTATTTCTGTTTTTAGGTTGTGTATAAAAGATTCTGCAAAAAGGAACGGACATGTTGTCTCCAAGGAGCCCGGTGAAAAGTGGTAGCGACCGTCGCTAAAAGTGCTCGCAATTTCTCTGTAGAGGCGAAATTCGTACCTGTGGCGAATCAACTCCGCTCGCAGGAAAAAAGCGCCGTTCATGAGTGCACCTATAATCGGACACCTGAAGAACCGATGAAACGCTGTGGATGGCTATTTCAGAATCTGCTTATCTAGTCAATTCAACTGAAAGAGTCTCAGGGAAACTTTCATTAATAGTGACGTTTTGCTTATGCTCTTTATATCCGTACAAGAAAAGACGGATACTATATGTTCCATCTGTCAGATGTAGTCGGATGGGTGTTGAGCCGCTATATTTTTCATTTACAAAAACGCTAGCCCTGGATGGATTGGAAAGGATTTCAAAATTAACACCAGCAGGTAATTTGCTCGCGGTCCTTGTCACGTTGGGTGGTTGTTCGATGTCTGTGGGTGTTGATGTGACTGAACCTTCCATAGGTTCTGATTGTTCTGGGGGTGCTAATGGGTTGTCATCCTGCGCCATAGTAGCGGTGGATCTTTCCCTAGCTATGATCTGCACTATATAGGGGAGGACGTGTTCTATCTGATCCTGCCTTGATTTATCTTTCAGCGGATTCGCGCGTTTGAAGATCCCTGCCCCGTCAGGCACCATGTCCAAAAGGTTTTTCAGGTAGCTCGACTTAATCGCAAAATTTACGTTCTGGGGTATCGCTCCGTAATTGGCATAGATGAAGCTGGCATTCAGCGCGGCGACAACCACACCGATCAATTCTCCATTCCGATTGAATAACGGTCCGCCACTATTGCCGGGTTGGATCGGGTTGCTGATCTGCAAGACTCTTGGATCATCCATCAGGCCGTAGAGACTGTTGATTAAACCCGCCGACATCCTAGCCGACGAGCCCATCAGTTGTCCCAAAGGAAATCCCAGCGTGTACACATCCTCACCCAGCCTGACCGGATTCGATTCATTAAATGTGATCGGTGGAACTTGCGACGAGATCTTTGAATAATTGAAATTCTTCAGCCGAAGAATGGCCAGATCGTTTATCGCGTCCTTTATCTCCACTCTGGCTTCGTACTGAATGTTCTGTTGCGGAAATTTGACTTCGATGAGCGGGTAGTCTTGGACTACATGATAGTTGGTGACTGCTAGTCCTTGCTCGGAAATCAGGAAGCCACTCCCGCCGATCGCGGCTGGTCTTGAAGTATCATCCTCAGCATCCAACTGCCTGGATGAAGCAGATGCGGGTGGGAGTGTCTGCTCCGGTTCTAAAATGACATGGAACTCCGTTGAACGAATCACATAATAGATTGTGCGAGTATGGTATGTAGGATTTTCACGGATGAACGGACCAGATGTAAGGGTTAGTTCTTTGGGGTAGTATCCTTCTTTCCACATCCTCAGAGTCACAGATTCACCCAAGTATTTAGACCAAACCCAAATAGGAGCCTTGAAGAAAGCGTCCTCAAACTCTCGGACAACAGGAGTGTATCCTACAAACGAGCCATTCAACTCTACCGTGGCTCCACTCGGTTCGGATGTGATTGTGAGAGTTCTCTTCTTACCGGCTACCAGTATTGAGCTGAATATAAAAATCACAATAGTCAGAGAAAGCCGTCGCATTTCATCCCTTCCATGCTTTAGTGAAAACGCGCCTCACTCTAACCCTAAATATGCTCCCATGCGCCGCCAATCCGCTGAGATGTAGAACATAGAGGTGACAGCTGGGTAAGAGCATTCTACTTTAATCCACGCGATGCCGCCGCTATCTTCAGCCTCTAGGTAGCCAAGAAATTGTCCGTGAGCGGGGATGCTGCCGGGGAAAGTCCAAATCAGACTACCGGTATTTGAATAAGCGTATACTGAAAAATTGTTAGTGACATCGCCTGGATTTGTTATCCCGATATAGTCGATATCCCAGTCTGCCCCAACCTTGACAACGGGGAAGTAGGAAATCTTGCTTCCTTGAGTGGCACACCCGATTCCATCGATCAGAAATGAATTGGGATCGCCCGGACCATAGTAAAACAATTCAAAACCCATCAGCGGAGAGTTTGAACTCGCTCGCATATACGCCGCATTCTCATTGAAACTCCCATCACCACACGCGGCCCAAATCTCCCTTGTGATCTGTTGGAGTGGATCTATCGTGTCTGGCCAATTGTACTGAACTAAACGTGTCCCGTTGTAATGGTAGAGCTCAGTTTGTACCGTTGCCCCTTGCGAGTCGAGATTGGAGAAGGTCACCCCGGTAAAGAAATAATTAGGGTAAGGAATCGAGTTGTAGATCAGTGAGTACACTCCGGCTGTTGTTAAATCGAGCGTGCTCTTATCATCGGACCTGATTTGTTGAGCATCATCGTTCAATTCTGCTTTCGTGTATATTTTCCCAGGATGTACCCCTAACATGCCAGCTAGGCCTGTATTAACAAACGAACCAAACAGCTCGAATCCGAGAAGCGCCTGATTGGAACGTACTCTCATAAAACGAATCGACAAAGGATCTAATTCAGCAAAAATGAAAGGCATCAATCGAACGTATTTCCCCTGTGGCGGGATTGCAGTCACAGTTGCGCCCAGCAAATCGCCAGCTTCGTTGTACGCTTCTATCGTGATACCTGAAGTTGTTGTTTGAGGATTAACGACCGTTATTCCTGTGAACCACTCGGCAGTGTGGACGACATAAGGGTAGATGATTTCATTGCTACCGCTTTCCAGAAGAGGAATGGTGACATGGGATAGATTATCGCGCGTCCCAAATTCCAATACACCGTTCAACTTACTGTTATGAACAATTTTCACCCAAAGACCTTGGGCTAAGGCTCCGCTGCTGAACAATTCAGATACATCTGCTGAATATGAGTTGGAGGGCGCAAGGTTGCTGATATTTTTTGTTTCAACCACTTGCCCGTTTTCATTGTAGGCGATGAACTGAACCGATGTGCTAACCGTGCCAGTATTGAGAAGCGAAATCCTTGTCCACCAGGTGGCATCACTAGCCACATGAGTCGCGTAGAGTGTCGATTGGGTGTTGGTTGTGAATGCTTTAAGACAGACGTTTGCATTTGGAACGATTGTAACGATATCCGTCCAATTACTTCCATTTGAGCTAACAAAACTCTGGTTGGCATTTGCTGTCGCCGCACTAGAATAGCCTAATTCGGGATATTCAAGATTGATTGGATACAGTAAACCTGGGGTTTGCAGTTTATACACTACAGAGAATTTTTGCCCAACTTGCAATTGTACGAAATCATTGAGGAAGATTGTATGGTAGCCAGGCAGTAAAATCTTCCCCTTTTTAGATGTCGCTAGTGTTCCAGAACACGGACCGGCATTGCTATTTAAGTAGACATAAACCTCATAGCTGGCATCAGGGACAAGACAGTAAAAGCTGACAGCAGATAATCGGTCATTTGATGTTGATGTGAAAATATTTGCGCCCCATCCAGTTTCATCAGTACCACCGAAATTATTCACTAATCCTAGCCAGTCATATTGATAAACCTGATTGTAATTTGTGACTGGTTCAATTTGGGAGATAACGCCGTTTTCCACCCCAGCATTTTGGTCATAGTAGGATAGATAAAAATAACCGTCCTCTCCCCAACTCGCTCCCCAACTATTTCTGACAATGAAGGCTCCATCGGCTGTTGGTCGTGAAAGGAAATTATATCGGCTATAATTGTCATCCCATCCTACGATCACAACAGCATGATTATTTCCCAAACCGGGATAATTACAATAATAAGCGTTGTTTGTTGTCTGATAAAAAGAATTATCCCAATGCAACGCCGACCATACGCCCCCGTACTGCATGATCGCTTGTTTAATATTTGAATGATCAGAAGTATAGGGGATAAAAATGATGTCTTGTATGTGTTTTTGTGGGATTAACCCTGATGGCGAATAACCTGAGTATGGATTATACGGATCTTGTGATTCGAGAACCGGCCCGCTCCACCTCGCAAGGTAGGCTGTAGGCATAAACCCCACCCCACCCTGACAATGATCGAAATCATATCCATGTGTATTTTTTAGATGGTTTTCTGAGAAATCCCAATTTTCATGTGGAAGTAGGAAGGACTCCAAACATCCCATAGTGGAGAAAGCCCAGCATGCACCACAGGGGCCTTGATCTCTGATCGGTGACAATTTCCCCTCCTCTCGCAAGTCGAACCGGGAAGGGAGTGCTAAAGCCTGCATTCCTTTAAACAGCTTGGTCCCTCGGAGATGAGATAAATCTACGGGAGAAGGAATGAGCGGCATTAATCCAAGTTCATTTGGCTCTGAATACTTGTCTCGATTTTTAAGAAAATCGATGAATGCCGGATTGAGTGGCGCCATTGAATGAGCCGGAAAATTTTCAAGCAAATCACTATGGGAAACAGGATGTCCTTGGTTGACGATTTTTTCATCAGCTGCTTGTGGTGAGTTCCACATCAAGAGCACAGCGGTAACGAGCGTTAAAAAATGAAACGCGGACGAAGTTCTCGCCTTCATAATTCGCCCCCTGAACACTATGGTTGCTTTTATTGTACCATCAAACCTGTCAGTTCAAATCCCCTGCAATGCGATTGACTGCAAAGAGAAAAAGTGTTGCCACTAAATCTATGCAGGCGGCACATGGATGTCGGCTAGCGAGCGCCAGCGTCGCCCCCCCACCCCCACCCCCACCCCGCAACGCAATCACCCGCGATCAGAAATATTGTCTCCGAACAATCGCAGCGAAATTTTCTCTGACAAACTAATTCCGTTTTCTCGGTATAATGAAATAACCGCTCAGAATTTTCTCCTGCTTCGAACGCAATGAGCCAGGAGGGGAAATGCGTTGTCCCAGGTGCGGTCTAATCAATCCTGATACAGCGTTGAGGTGTGATTGCGGCTATGATTTCAAATCACACTCCATGAAGAAGTCCTTTTCAAAAGACTCTTGGCATTATCATCAAGACCCAATATCGCTCTTTGACTTCGTAGCCGTTCCGATACAAGTTCTCATCGAATCTTTACAGATTAACCGAAAGAAGGATTCTCTGACAGAAGCGGAATATGAAAAACTGGACACAGAGCTGATTGCCAAATATCGAGAGAGGTACCAAAGTTTAAATGACAGTAGTTTAGTTGAGCTCTTCTTGCTCCACGCTCCCGATCATAAGCCAGAAGCCCTGGCAGCAATGACTTTGGAATTAGACTCTCGCAAGATTTTGAAACCCGAACCTTCTCAGTCGACCGATACAAATTCTAGACCTGCTTATCCTGTTCTCAGCACAAAATGGTATTGGGCTTGCGCTAAACTCGGAGCTGTAAAAATTGTAGCCGGCATCGACGAATATTCTGCATGGTCTACAGAGATGGTGCGGGATTACAGCGAGACGCTCAGACCACACCTGCAGATTATTTGGCACGCAGCACACCGACTCGCTGGAATGGCAAAATCAATTCAAAGAGAGGACATGGTCCTGGCTTGTCAGATCGATGCTTACAATGAATTACAGGAAGCCAAGGAAAGTGGATTAGTGCCGAGTGTGCTTGTAAATTCAAATGGTACAACTCGTGTCGAGATCGTCCAGCAGAAAAGTAGTTGGCAATCATCGATAGGTAAACTATTCAATTTGACCGATGAACAGGGCAGCAGACATTCTCAACCTCAAGCTGAAATGAACACGCAAAAGATTTCTGAGCGATCATCGAAGACACTGACAAATGTCTTATTTGTGGAGAGTAAAATGAGAATCAATCCTTTATCTTTCATTAAAAGTAAAATATGGATTTTCACATCTTTTTTCTTATTGTTTTTCTTACTTCTGATATTTCTATTCATTTGGCCAACGCTTTGGAGATATGACACCACGCGAGATGAACATGCAGCCACAACTACATTTCGAACCAATAGATTTTCCGGCAAAGTGCAGCAGCTAACACCATCGGGGTGGATCGATCTTGATCAAATTATCGAAACAAATAAACAGATTGCTGAAGCACAGGCGAAAACAGATCAGTTGTTAAGAACACCCTTTGAAATCAAACAGCTATTCATTGAAAATTTAATCCAGGGCCAGGGTGGATTCGTCAACCGGACCTTATGGAAAGCATCGATCTATAATGGTACCCATTTCACAATTAAAAGTCTGACGATAAATTTAAAAACAAAAAATTACGACCAACTCTATAGCCTAGATGTGACAATTCCATCTTATTCTTCGAGAGAAATCTCAATAACTGTGTACTCTGGATTATATGATGATACAGGAGGTAACAACCCTGATTGGGCTATTTCAAGCGCATATGGGACTCATGGAGACTGAGCCAACTACTTCCTTCACAAGAAACATTCAAAGATAGTTGTTTGTTCTTCCAAACCATAAAGACCTGCATATATGGAATGACTATTCCGCTATGACCATTGCCACGGATTGCATCACTCGATTCGCAACGGACTCAAGATTGCCTCTGGCAATGGACGCCAGAGATGGTGTCGCCACATTTGGAATCTTGTCTTCTGCGAAGGCGCGGAGATAAGCAATTTTGATTGCGTAGTTGACGTTCTCAGGCAGATCGCCGGTCCATTTGAAGACTGCAGCGGCATTCAGTTTGGCTACAACGACACCCACAACTTGCCCATCCATGTTCAACAAAGGACCGCCGCTGTTGCCCGACTGGAGCGGTACTGTGATTTGGAAAAATCGGGAATCGTCGACAACCCCGGTAGTCGCACTGATAATGCCATTGGTCAATTTGGGCTTCTTTCCCATAAAATTAGGGTGCGGATATCCCACCGTGAACACTTCGGCACCGGTTTTAGGGGTTATTGGAGATATCGCAATAGCGGGAGGGAGCGCACTAGCTTCTTTCACTAGAAGCAAGGCGAGATCATTGGCCCGGTCAACGGAATCAATTTGAGCAGATACTTTTACACCGTTGGGGAACACCAACTGTATATTTTCACGCCCTTCAACAACATGGAAATTGGTCACGACCAGATTGGACGATACCACCCAACCCGTACCCGTAACAGCGTCCTTTTCAGATTGCCCAGAGCCCGGCTCATCACTCGGAGACTGTCCATATATCTTCGCCAGTAAAATATCTGACAGTTGGATGTTTGAGACACTCTGCCCGAAGTCTTGGCCGAGCTTTCTAATCCTTTCCACGCATATCAATGCGTCATCTCTTAGCCCCTCTTTTAAGTAACTAAGACCTGCCCTATAATACCAGTCGGCTGCAGCTGTGCCACTCCGAAGAACACCCTCTCCATTGTTATAACAAACAGCGAGATTGAATTGCGCCGCAGCAACCTCTTGCGCTGCAGCCTCTCGATACCATCTCACTGCTTCGTTAGAATCCTTTTGGACTCCATCACCATTGTTATAAGCGAGGCCAAGATAGAATTTCGCTTCAGCCGATCCTTGCTCCGCTGCTTTTCGGAACCAGTTAACCGCTTCCCATTTATTCTGAACCTCACCGTCTCCCTCTCTCAACATTTGTCCTACCCATAATTGTGCTTCAACATCCCCCTGTTCAGCTGCCTTCCGGATCCATTTGTATGCATGTTTTTTATTCGATTGAACGCCTTCTCCATAGTAGTACATGAACCCAAGTGCATATTGAGCTTCCACCATTCCCTGCTCTGCGGCTTTAGCATACCATTTCACAGCCTCTGAATCGTTTTCTCTTACTCCCAAACCAATACTGTATCTACGCCCCAGTAAATATTGTGCAGTTTTGTCTCCTCCCTCAGCAGCTTCACGGAGTTTATCTATATCGACAGTGAAGGCAAGAATGAAAGCTGCCCAGAATAGGACAAGGAAACTCACGACTGATTTTTTCATGGTGCTTTTCCCCTTTAGCCTAAACCTATTGTTTCAGTCAATCGATCTCTTTCATTATACTACTTCGAAATTTTACTAAACCGTCCATACGGGTTTCCTTACTCGTAGTTCGTTAGATTGACATGAAATTAGGTCGCTGAATACCTAGGCGGTGCGGGTGTTGCGCTTGGTGCTATTCTTGTCGGTCACGTTGTCCGACAAGATAAGGAGGAAATGTTCGTAATCCGCACCGGATAAAACACCGTTCAGGGAGGAAACGCGATCAGAGACGTTCTCGGAATAGGCCATCTTTTCGTCTGGTGGGGCTCGCTGGAGGCCTCTCAGCGATACAACGGTGTCAAAACGTGCTGGAACGAATAACCCCGATTTCTATCTGTACGGTGTATTTTAGACGAATTGGGCGAGTGAACAATCAGAGTCAAGCAGTTCGCCGGTTCGGGCATGAGACGACACCCTAAAACACGTCGTACTCGCCGGCCATACTTGGTACTTCCAAAAGCTTCGTACGCTTTATCCAAACGTTAGTCGCCGCTGCTTACTCAGGGAACCCAGGATATTCGCGTCGCACAAAGGCAGTAAGAAAGTCTTTGTCCAATTTGCCTTCGCCCTTCGCCTCTGCAAGCACACCGGCTACCTCAGAAGAGACTGGAGTGCCGAACGTGGCGACCTTGACCGTCGCAGATGGTCCACTGAATTCGATGAACAGGTCAACCGCCTTCAGCCGAAGTCGGATCGGCAGCAGGTAGAGTCCGTCCGAACGGAAGGGGCCGAAAACGCGCGCAGCCAGGGCCGCCCTATCTGCCTGTTCCGAGAGCATTGTCTTCAACTCCAGCAGGTCAACGGGCTGGCCATCCTCAAGGACGTACACCCGCCTTACCGGGAGGTCGCTCTTGTCCTGTGTGAGCGCGGCAATGAACAGGACGGCATGTCCCCCAAGATCTTCATACTCTCGCAACGAATGCGGATAACCCATGTCATACAGAACGAGGTAGGGTGCATGGCCCTGCGCCTGTGACGCAGCTTCGGCTGCCCGTGCTATCCGTGCCGCCATGCGCGCGGAGGTCACCGGCTCGGAATGCCACTTGTGAGGCAGTTCGCCACCAGCCCCCAACGTCGCGACGCAACAGGCGGCCCACGCCATGAATTGCCAGATTTTCAGCATCTCAACTCCCCCAAGGCGCCTTACGGGACTGTGTCTGACCGGCGGCCCGGAGTCGAGTTTACTCGCCGACGGACTATCCGGTCAAGCCGCTTGTTCTTCGGCGCACTGCATGTTGTGAAACGCAAAGCATCGGCGGCAGAGTGACGTCGAAGCTGGCTGTCGCCACCGGCGCGCGTTCGTCGAACGCGCGGTACGGGCGGAAAAACACGAAGGCCGTCCCGGTGGGGACGGCCTTTTATTTTGGAGCGGGCGACGGGATTCGAACCCGCGACCCTCGGCTTGGGAAGCCGAAGTCAATGCCCGCCTGTATTGCCTTTTATATGCCGGGGTAATAAAAAAGGTAATAGACAGAGTGAAGAATAGGGTGTAAGATGGGCTTGTAGTCAATTCAAGCGCGGGGGTGCGAAATGGCTTGTATCCGACGAATCACGACGCCGAGCGGCTTGCCGCGATGGGATTGTATCATCGTCAAGCGCGGCCACAAGGCCATTACGAGGCGCTTCACTTCGAAAGTGCTGGCTGAGCGCTGGGCGCGGGCCAAGGAAATTGAGCTCGAGGAAGCCCGAGTATTGCCCAAGCCCGAGGGTGAGCGCCGGACGCTGGGCGACGCGTTCCGGCGCTATGAGCGCACCGTGCTCAGGCAAAAAGCGGCGAGCACCCAGGCGACGGATGCGAGCCGGCTGGCTTGGTGGCGCGCCGAGCTCGGGGCGAAACTGCTCGCCCGTATCACGGCCGCCGATATCAAGGCCGCCCTTGACAAGCTCGCCGCCGAAGGGCCGGGCGACGCCCGCGGGCGACGCGCCGCGCTGGCCGGCGGGGTATCCTCTACCACAAGCGCCCATTATCTGAAAACGCTGCGAACCGTTCTCAATACCGCGATTCGCGAATGGCTCTGGCTCAAAGAATCGCCGGCTGACAAGCTCGCCAAGCCGAAGCCCCGGCCGGGCCGCGAGCGTTTTCTCAGCGAGGATGAAGAAGTGCGCTTGCTTGCTGCCTGCCGCGAGGCCACGCTTCGAGAGGACGCAAAGTTTCGCTCACCGTATCTGTACCCGATTGTGCTGCTGCTGCTCACCACGGGCGCGCGCTTCGGTGAAATCGCCGGCTTGCGCTGGCGACAAGTGGACTTCGCCCGCCGACAAATCACCCTCGAGGCCGCCGGGACGAAGGGCCGCCGCGGCCGGGCGCTGCCCCTGAGTGATGCCGCCGCCGAAGAACTGCGGCGCCTCAAGGCCGAACGGGCCACCGTGACCGAGCTCGTGTTCCCATCACCCGCTGACGCTTCGAAGCCCGTCGCCAGTTTAAAAACGGCCTGGGCGAGCGCTTGCAAGCGGGCCGGGATTCGGGGATGCACCGTTCACGACTTGCGGCACACTTTCGCGAGCCGGCTGGTGATGCGGGGCGTTTCTCTTAGCGCGCTGGCCGAACTGCTCGGCCACCGCTCGCTTGAAATGGTGATGCGCTACGCGCATCTTGGCGCGGGCCACGCCCTCGAAGAAGCCCGCCGGGCGCTGGGGGAATGATGGGGAAGCGAAGAAGCCGTGAAGAAATCGAGCGCGCCGAACTCATGGCGAAGCTCGAAGAATCGGCAAAGGTGAAGCCCTTTCGCGAGCCCTCAACTTGGCTCGAGCGCGCCGAACGGCGCTCGGCCATGAAGCGGATGCTTCGCGAAGTGATGGGCGCGCCCGCGACGGGAAAGCTCTTGGAATTTCGCCGGCTGGAATGAGCCGGGGGGAGCGGGGGAAATGTACGAAATCAATCTCCACGCGACTATTCTCAAGGACAAGCAATATCGCAAGCGCTGGGGGCTCGCGCCGGCCGATGAAGAAACGCGCGAAGCAATCGTGCGGCTGGCTGGCTTGCTCGAGAGCCATTTTTTCAGGTTGCTCTGTCCCGTCCCGGCGGCGAAACGAAGCCGGAAACATCTCTCGGATGTATGGAGGGCGCTGGATGCGCCGGCGAAGAAGCCGATAATCGGGCCGGCCATTGAAGCCCTGCGCCATGCTGGCTTATCCGAGCGCCCGCGAGGGCGGCCGCCTGGGGCCAAGTGGGAAGAACTCGCCGGGCGCTTGTGGGCCTTGGAAGCCGAGCTCGAGTTTTTGCCCGATGAGCCGCCGGATTGGTTCGAATCCACACAAGCCGAGCCGGGGGCGGCTCTGGATGAACTTCGCCGGCTGTGGATTCAAGAGACAATCGAGCGCTTTCTCGCCCCGCTCTGCGAAGGCCGATTCTCACCGCCCACCGCCGCCGCGCTGAAAACGTATCTCACCCGCGCCCGCCGAAAATAGCCGCCCAGCAAGCGTTACAAAACTAGCCCCCTTTTCGGGGGCCATTTTGTACGGGTATTTCAAAACGGGACTACACTTGACTCGTGAGCGAATGTTTGCGGGTGAGGTGAACGAATGAAACTTGAATGCCTGTACCGAGTAGAGGATTTGAGCGCGGCCTTTCCAAACGCGTTCCGCTCGGCCGGCGCGCTGCGCTGGGCGATTTTCAGACACCGCGAAGAGCTTGAACTCGCCGGTGTAATCGTGCGCTTCGGCCGGCGCCTGTTGATTGACAAAGGGCGCTTTGAGGGCTGGCTGGCCGCGAAGAACGGCCTTGACGCCGGCGCGAGCGAATGAGCGCTGGGAAGGCGGGGGTGACTTATGGCGACGCTGCCATGGCTTCGGCTTTGGACAAGCTGGCTTCACCACGCACGGATTCAAGGGATGAGCGAAGCGATGCAGCGGCGATATGTCGCGCTGCTGTGCTTGCACGGTGAAGAGCATCTTGGAACCGGTAACGGTGACTATACCGACGAAGAAGTACGGCGAGCCCTCGGCATAAGCCGGCGAGCGGCCGCCGAGACAAAAGCGCTCTTTACCGAGCTCGGATTCATGGATGAAAACTGGAAAATTTTCAGTTTTGAGCGATGGCAACGCAAGTCTGACAATTCAGCGGAGCGCGTGAAGCGTTACCGTTCATCCAGAAAAATCAGCGAGAAAGAAGAAAATGTAACGTTACAGAGCCGTTACTGTAACGGTGATGTAACGGTGCAGAGCAAAGCAGATGAAGAACAGAACAGAAAAGAAAAGAGGGAGAGCAGAGCAGAAGAAGAACAAAGCCGTGCTTGCTGCGATGCGGTGCCTGTGCTGCCTGGCTCGCCCTCGGATGAAGAAACGATAAGCCGCTACCGCCGCGCCTTCGAGGTGGGACTGTCCGACTTCGAGGCGAAGTTTCCCACCATTGACTTCGAGCGCGAGTGGGCGGCCTTTATCGAGCCCGCCCTTCGAAAGAAGCCGGCCGCCTATGCCAGCAAGCCCGACAACGAACTTCACGAGTGGTTTGTGGCTTGGTGGAGGCGGGTGCTCAAGCACTACAAGGGCTCTTCACGCGCATCCGAAGAAGTGGTTGATTGGGTGGCATACGCGAAAGAGTGCGAAAAACGTAATGCCGCGATGCTGAGTGCTGAGCCACCGCCGGAGCCGCCGCCGCCTGAAATGGTAACTTGCCCCGACTGCGCCGACTGCATCGAACGGGGCCGGGGGGCGTACTATCTCTGCAAGCTCTGCGGTGGTACGGGGCGCGTTGATAAAGCTAAACTTCCCGGGGGTAAAAAATGAAGTACGAATTGAAGTCTCTGAATCAGGCGCCTCACGTTTTCATTGAGCCAAGCTGGCTCGCCGAAACGCTGGCTTACGCGGTGCGCGCCGGCTGGATACCGGCGAAGGAATGCGCCGCCATGATGCCCGGTGTCGGAATCGCGCCGGCCGAGGCCTACGCGCCGGGAACTCGCATTGACGCTGACGACGCCGCCGCGCTGGGCGAGGCGCTTTTGCGTTGGTACGCGGATATCAATTACCTGCAAACCCGTTCATCCGTCGAAACGGATTCACGCTATTCGAGCCGGCGCGACTTCGGCGAATGGTTGCGCGCCGCTGGTGACGTACAAATCACGCACGGGCGGGCGTGGGCGGCCGAACGCCTGGCCGGCGTCGCCCAGGTGAAGCTCGTGAACACGCTGAATCACGCGCTCAATTTGACGCCCGCCGATTTTTACGCCCTGCTGGATATGGCGCGGGAGGGTGGCTGGCCGGCCGCAGGCGCTGGAAGCGACGCGGCGCCGGCTGGCTCAATTTTTCGGCCGGACGTTTACGACCTGCCCGGGGCGATTATCGAGCCGCCCGACGCCGGCGAAATAGCGGCCGCCTTGCAACGCGCGAAGCCGTATCTTGCCCAGGGGTACGGGCCGGAAATGCTGCCCCCTGCCCTGCGAACTCCGGCCTTTTTCCTTGCGCTGTACGAAGCCGGGAGACACCGCGGCGCTGGCTGGATTCGAATTTTGTTTGAGTAAAGCGGCGCGGCGAAAACGGCCGGTGAGGGTCCCCCGCCCCTAGCCGCGCCGTGACGCCGCGCCGCCCTTCACTCCCCTCGTGCGCGCCGGGCGCTTCCCGGCCTACCGCCGCCTCATCCAACGGGGCGGCCTTCTTTTTCGGGGGATGCTGCGATGCGGGCCGCGCGGCTTTCGCGCGTCCTGGGCCATCCTGCGAGCCCGCCCGTGTCGGATTATCGCGAAATTCACCGCACCCGCCCCGTATGTCATTATCCCGCTATCCGGCCGCCGGCGTTTCGCACCATGAGGTCTAGGGCCATCCATGAGGTTGTGCTCGCTTATGAGGTCGCGACCAACTCAAGGGGTTGGGGCGAACCCATGCGGTTAGTGCGCCGAACCGAAGCGGCCAAGCGGCAAAGGGCCGTGACCGCCATAAACACAAGATGGGGTAACGATGAATACTTGGAGGACAACGTGCCCACCAAGCTATCTGAGCCGACTGAGCGCACCCGCGCCGCCGTCGCCTAACTGCTTACGTTTAACTGGCCGGACGGGCCGTTTTCACCGAAACGGCCGCCGGACGGGCGTTTTCAGCGAATTTCGTAATTTGAACGCTTCTGGGCCGCCCAGGTGAAATTATACCGGGGTGATGGCTTCGGCGCGTCCTGGGCCATTGTGGCGCGATTGCGGGCCTTTCTGGGCGGGCTTCTTGACCGAATCCCGAGGTAATAGCGGGGTAATAAAAAAGGTAATAGTGCGGTGCTAGTTTCACCCCTTTTACACTATTCGGGGCTATAATAGACTAAAGCAAGGGGTGACGGGGTGAGGATGCCGAAAACGCCTGTAAACAAAGAAAAAATTAAGGCCGCCCTTTGTGGGACGGCCTTTTATTTTGGAGCGGGCGACGGGATTCGAACCCGCGACCCTCGGCTTGGGAAGCCGATGCTCTACCAGCTGAGCTACGCCCGCGTCTTCTTCGGGGCCTCGGCCGGCTTCTCCTTGGCGGACGCCACGGTCAACCGTGACTTGTACCGGTCGGCGGTGTTGTGGTGGATGATGCCCTTGGTGACGCAGCGGTCGATCACGGCGTAGGTCCGCGGCAGGAGCTGCTTGGCCTCGTCCATCTTGTTTTCGTCGAGCAGCCGGCGCACCTTCTTGATGGCCGAGCGCATGGTGGTCTGATGATAGCGGTTCCGCAGGGTCCGCTGGCTATCCTGACGGATGCTCTTGAGCGCTGCTTTGTGATGAGCCATGATTCCTCTCGCCTCCATAGTCCGAACGAACGCGTATCTTAGCGGCCGGCGAGGGGTTTGTCAACTGGAATTTAGGCGGAGGAACTCACCACAGAGTCACAGAGGACACGAAGGCAGTGAACAGTGAACAGCGATTTTCGCGGGAGGAAGAGGAGTAATGCCTCTCCAGACAGTTGTTCCACCGAACAGCCCATCCTGACGGATTTTCCGGCGAATTTCGCACTTCCCAGTCCTGCCAGATTGTTACTAC
>Ga0209269_1000216_pt1 | contig 75450 bp, 75 predicted proteins | sample MTBAKMMethaMetaG_FD_187455 | JGI IMG/M metagenome (GOLD analysis project Ga0209269, IMG submission 187455) | Enrichment culture microbial communities from Arthur Kill intertidal strait, New Jersey, USA, that are MTBE-degrading - MTBE-AKM (Arthur... | ecosystem: Environmental > Aquatic > Marine >...
TCGACAGGGCCACCGTCGCCGCCCTCCTTCTCGCCCACCTGCAGGGCTTGGAGTTCGGCGCCCCTCGAGTACTTTCTTACGTGAGGCAACGAATCGCGTTCGAGTACATTCTTGGTGAGGCAACGCGGACGCTTGACAGCACGAGCGGACTTGCCCTACCGTTCCACCACCGCCTGCCGGGACGGCAGGCACGTGACGAAGGGCCCGGTGCTCGCCGGAGGTGTCACATGATTGGCCCGTGGCGAAGGACATACGAGTCATACCTGAGCTAGTCGAGGCGCGTCGCCTCGCACTGGCCCATAACGTCCTGCCCATCACCCACTCGTTCGTCTCCGACCTCGAGACCCCCGTCTCGGCGTTCCTCAAGCTCGGCGCGCCCCGCCGCGCCTTCCTCCTCGAGAGCGCGGAGCAGGGCCAGCACCTGGGGCGCTTCTCGTTCCTGGGCGTCGGCGCCCGCGCCCTTGTCACCTACCAGGACGGGCGTCTCACGGTGCAGGAGAACGGCGACCGGCTGAGCGTGGAGCACGACGACCCCTTCACGGCGGTCGCCGACCTCATGCGCAGCTACCGGCCGCCCGCGAGCGGCGTGGCCGCGGACTTGCCGCCGCTCGGCGGCGGCCTCGTCGGCTACTTCGGCTACGACCTCGTGCGGCGGCTCGAGCCGCTGCCGGACGCGCCGCCTGACGACCTCGGTCTGCCCGAGATGGCGTTTCTCCTGGCCGACACCGTGCTGGTGTTCGACCACCTCAAGCACGCCATCACGATCGTCGCCAACGCCTTCGTCGACGGACGCGACGTGGACGGCCCCTACGAGCGCGCCGTCGCACGTATCGCAGACGTCCGCGAGAAGCTGGCCGCGCCCCTTCCCGCGGGCGCGGCCGGACGGATGGTCGACGCCGCCGTGGTGGCCGCCGGCGCCGGCGATCCGGAGGCGACTGGGCGGGCGACCGCAGGCGAGCCCGCCCGCCGAGTCACCTCGTCCATGACGCGCGAGCAGTACGAATCAGGCGTCGAGCGCTGCCGCGAGTACATCTACGCCGGCGACGCTTTCCAGATCGTGCTCAGCCAGCGCTTCAGCACGCCGGTGGACGTCTCGCCGTTCTCCATCTATCGCGGCATCCGCGCCGTGAACCCGAGCCCGTACCTCTACTACATCGCCTTCGACGACTTCGCCCTCTGCGGCTCGAGCCCCGAACCGCTGGTCACAGTGCAGGGCGACCGCGTGGAGACGCGGCCGATCGCCGGCACTCGCCGGCGGGGCGCGAGCCCCGCCGAGGACCGGCGCCTCATCGGCGACCTTCGCGCCGATGAGAAGGAGCGCGCCGAGCACGTGATGCTCGTCGACCTCGGCCGCAACGACCTCGGGCGCGTCTGCGAGCCCGGCACGGTCAAGGTCGACGAATTCATGGAGATGGAGCTGTACTCGCACGTCATCCACATGGTCTCGTCGGTGAGCGGGACGCTCTCCCCCGGCAACGATCCGACCGACGCGCTCAAGGCCGCCTTCCCGGCCGGCACGGTGAGCGGCGCCCCCAAGGTGCGCGCCATGCAGATCGTGGACGAGCTCGAGACGGTGCGCCGCGGCCCCTACGCGGGCGCCATCGGCTACCTCAGCTACGGCGGAGACCTCGACACCTGCATCTGCATCCGCACGGTCATCGTCAAGGACGGCCTGGCTCACGTGCAGGCCGGCGCCGGCATCGTTGCGGACTCGGTGCCGACGATGGAGTACTCTGAGACGAAGAACAAGGCGGCGGCCCTGCTGCGCGCTATCGACCTCGCCCACGAGCAGTTCGGCGACGGAGGACCCTCATGACGTCCACCACTCCCCGCCCCGGCGACGCCACCCGGGTCTTCATGATCGACAACTACGACTCGTTCACCTACAACCTCGTCCAGTTCCTCGGAGAACTGGGCGCGGAGATCACCGTCAAGCGCAACGACCACGTGACCATCGCGGAGATCGAGGCGGCAGAGCCGACGCATCTCGTTGTCTCCCCCGGCCCGTGCACGCCCAACGAGGCGGGTATGAGCATGGACGCCATCGCCCACTTCGGCGCCGCGCGCCTGCCGGTGCTCGGCGTCTGCCTCGGCCACCAGGCGATCGGGCAGGTGTACGGCGGTGTGGTGCGCAGGGCGGGCGCGCCGGTGCACGGCAAGACCGACCAGATCCACCACGCCGGCGCCGGGGTCTTCGCGGGGCTCCCCGACCCGTTCACGGCGACACGCTACCACTCGCTGGTCGTGGACGTAGCGCTGCCTGACTGCCTCGCGCTCACGGCCTGGAACGACGAGGGCATCGTCATGGGCGTCGGGCACCGGGAACTGCCGGTACACGGCGTGCAGTTCCACCCGGAGAGCGTGCTCACCGAGGTGGGTCTGGACCTGCTGGCGACCTTCCTGCGGATGACCGGCGCGGAGAGCGGCGCCGCGGCGCCGAGCCTGACCGCCGGCGAGGAGGCGCGCGATGCCGAATGACGTGCTGAGTGCAGCGCTGGCCGAGCTCACCGCCGGGCGCGACCTGACGGAAGAGGACGCACGCGGCGTGCTGCTCGAGATCATGGGCGGCCGTACCGGCGAAGCCCAGACGGCCGCCTTTCTCAGCGCGCTGCGCGTCAAGGGCGAGACCGCGGCCGAGATCGTCGGCATGGCCCGCGCGATGAGCGAGCTCGCAGAGAAGGTCGAGGTGGACGCCGACGTGATCCTCGACACCTGCGGTACCGGCGGCGACGCCGCCGGCACCTTCAACATCTCCACTGCGGCGGCGCTCGTGGCGGCGGCCGCCGGCGTCACGGTCGCCAAGCACGGCAACCGCTCCGCCACCAGCAAGTGCGGCAGCGCCGACGTGCTGGAGGCCCTCGGCGTAGCCATCGACCTCTCGCCGGACCGGGTGAGCCGCTGCATCGCGGAGTGCGGCATCGGGTTCATGTTCGCTCCCCGCCACCACCTCGCCATGAAGTACGTCGCGCCGGTGCGCCGCGAGCTCGGCATGGCGACGACGTTCAACCTCATCGGCCCGCTGACCAACCCGGCGAGGGCGAAGCACCAGTTGATCGGCGTAGCGGACGCGCGGTACGTCGACCGTATCGCGCAGGCCGTGCGGATGATGGGCAACGCGCGCAACCTCATCGTCCACAGCGAGGACGGTCTGGACGAGATCTCAACCACGTGCGCCACGAGCGTCGTGGAGGTGTTCGCCGGTCAGGGCTACGACGAGCGGTATGAGGTGACGCCGGAGCAGTTCGGCATGGAGCGTGCGCGGCTGGCTGACCTCGCGGGCGGCGACGCGGCGGAGAACGCGGCCTTGCTATACGCCGTCGTCGACGCCAAGCCGGGTCCGCGCCTCGACGTCGTCCTGCTCAACGCCGGCGCGGCGCTGTACATCGCGGAGGCCGCCGGCAGCATCGCCGAGGGCGTGGGCACGGCGCGGGCGGCGGTCGCCTCCGGCGCCGCCCGCGCCAAGCTGGACGCCCTCGTCGCCACCAGCCGGCGGCTGGCACGAGAAGAGGATGCGTGAGCGACGGCCAGCGACAGCCGGCCTCCGGCGGCCGCCCGGCGACGTGGGAGCAACCGGCGCCGGGTGGGTTCCTCGCCGAGATGGTCGCCGGCTCCCGCCGGCGCGCCGCCGCGGCGCGTGTCGCAGGCAGCATGACACGCCCCGCAGAGGTGGACGAGCCCGGTCGCCTCCGGGATGCGCTCACCCACCCGGTCCCGACGCCCGAAGCTCCCCACCCCCAACTGGCCGTCATCGCGGAGGTCAAGCGGCGCTCGCCGAGCAAGGGCGACATCGCGCCCGAGCTCGACGCCGTGACGCAGGCGCGCGCCTACGCCGCCGCAGGTGCCGACGCCGTCTCCGTTCTCACGGAGCCGACACGCTTCGGCGGCTCGCTGGCAGACCTGCGCGCCGTGGCCGCGGCCGTCGACCTGCCGGTGCTGCGCAAGGACTTCATCGTCGACAAGGGCCAGATCTGGGAGGCGGCCGAGGCGGGGGCCGCCGCCGTCCTCCTCATCGTCGCGATCCTCGGCGACGACCGCCTGCACGAACTGCTGCTCGAGACCCTCGACTGCGGGCTGGACCCGCTGGTGGAGGTCCACGACCTGGACGAGACGCGGCGGGCCTGCCGGGCCGGCTGCTCGATCATAGGCATCAACAACCGTGACCTCGTCACGCTGGAGGTGGACCTCGCGGCCACCGAGTACCTGGCGCCGGCGCTGGGCCCGTGCATGTTCCCGGTCAGCGAGAGCGGGATCATGACGCCGACCGACGCCTGCCGGGCGGCCTTGGCCGGCGCCCGCGGGCTCCTCATCGGCGAGACGCTCGTGCGCACACCGCCGGGCGAGCTCGCCATGACCATCGGCCGGTTCAAGGACCCGGGGTGGACGCTGTGACGGGGGTCAAGGTGTGCGGGCTGACGCGCGCCGACGACGTCCGCCTCGCGGCCGAGCTCGGTGCCTGGGCCGTCGGGTTCGTCCTCGCGGAGAGCCCGCGGCAGGTGAGCGGCGCGCTGGCGGCGGAGCTGGTGGCAGCCGCACGTGCGGCCGGCGACGACGCGGCGCCGGCCGAGCACGGAGACGTCGGGATTCCCGGCGCAGGCGTCCCGCACGCGGTCGCCGTGGTCACTACGGAGTCGCCCGAGTGGATCGCCGGCGCGCTGGCCGCGTCGGGCGCGGACGCCGTGCAGCTCTCCGCCGGCGCGGACGGGCCGTCCGTGGCGGAGGTCCGAGAGGCGGCCGCGCGCCTGCGGCGGCGGCCGCTCGTCATCGCCGCCGCCGACACGCCGGGCGCGGCCGGCGCCGACTTCATCCTGCTCGACGCGCGCCGGCCCGGCGTCTACGGCGGCACCGGCGAGGCGCTCGACTGGGAGGCCCTGGCGGCGGACCCCGCCACGCCGGCCCGGGACCTCGTGCTGGCCGGTGGCCTGCACGCCGGCAACGTCGGGCCGGCGATCGCGGTGCTGCACCCCTCCGCGGTGGACGTCTCCAGCGGAGTGGAGAGCGCCCCGGGCCACAAGGACCACACACGACTGCGTGACTTCTTCCGCGCCGTGGAACAGGCAGACAGAGAGCGGCCGGCGGCCGGCGCAGCGCCGACCGCCGGCACAAGCACGAGGAGGACCACCGGATGAGCATCGAGACGCGCTTCGGCCCGTACGGCGGGCGCTTCGTCCCCGAGACGCTCATCCCGGCGCTGGACGAGCTCACGCTGGCGTACGAGGAAGCGGCCGGCGACACGGCCTTCCAGGCCGAGCTGGCACGCCTCCTGGCCGAGTACGCCGGCCGGCCGACGCCGCTGTTCCACGCCGAGCGGCTCAGCGAGCGCTGCGGCGCGACGATCATCCTCAAGCGCGAGGACCTCTGCCACACCGGGGCGCACAAGATCAACAACGTGCTCGGCCAGGCGCTGCTGGCGAAGCGCATGGGCAAGCGCCGGGTCATCGCGGAGACAGGGGCCGGCCAGCACGGGGTGGCCACAGCTACCGCCTGCGCCCTGCTCGACCTGGAGTGCGCCGTGTACATGGGCGCCGAGGACGTGCGCCGCCAGGAGCTCAACGTGGTGCGCATGCGCCTGCTCGGCGCCGGCGTCGTCCCGGTGGAGAGCGGCTCGCGCACGCTCAAGGACGCCATGAACGAGGCGCTCCGCGACTGGGTGACCAACGTCCGCGACACCTTCTACGTCATCGGGTCCGTGGCGGGTCCGGCGCCGTACCCGGCCATGGTGCGCGACTTCCAGGCGGTGATCGGCAACGAGGCCATCGCCCAGGTGCGCGAGCGGTTCGGCCACCTGCCCGACGAAGTCGTGGCCTGCGTGGGCGGCGGCTCCAACGCCATGGGCATCTTCCATGCGTTTCGCGACCTCGCCTCCGTGCGGCTCACCGGCGTGGAGGCGGCCGGGGAGGGACTGGACGGCCGCCACGGCGCCCCCCTCGCGAAGGGCAGGCCGGGCGTTCTCCACGGCTCGTACAGCTACCTGTTGCAGGACGCCTGGGGGCAGATCGCCGAGGCCCATTCCATCTCTGCCGGCCTCGACTACCCCGGAGTAGGGCCCGAGCACTCGTGGCTCAAGGACTCGGGCCGCGCCGCGTACGCCGCGGCGACCGACGAGGAGGCGCTCGCCGCCTTCCGCACGCTCTCCCAGCTGGAGGGGATCATCCCGGCGCTCGAGAGCGCCCACGCCGTGGCCTACGTCCTGCGTGGGCCGTCGGAGCTCGAGGCCACCGCCCCCTCGCCGTCGCAGACCGGCCGCTTCACCATCCCGGGCGAGACCGACGGCTTCGAGCCAGGAGGGACGAGGTTCGCCCGCGGCGACCTCGTCGTCGTCAATCTCTCCGGCCGGGGCGACAAGGACGTCTACGAGGCCGGAGCCAGGCTGGGAGTGCTGGGATGAGCGTGCGCAAACTGCCGCATCCGCCCGCGGGGCAGGAGCCGCCGGTGCCGGACGACGCCGGCCCCCCCGGCCCGCCGGCCGGCGCGACCGCCGAGACGCCCGCGCCGCGCCGCGACCTCGCGCCGCGCCTGGCGCGCGCGTTCCGCGCGCCGCGCGCCCGGCGCGCGGCGCTCATGCCCTATCTGACCGGCGGGCACCCGTCGCTCGAGACCAGCGACCTCCTCATCGACGCGCTCGTCGACGCCGGCGCCGACATCGTCGAGCTGGGGATCCCGTTCTCCGACCCCATCTCCGACGGGCCCGTGGTGCAGCAATCCACTCACGCGGCCCTCACGGCGGGCGTGACGACCGACGACGTGCTGGCGTTGGCGGCCGCGCACAGCGCGGCCGTGCCGTTCGTGCTGCTCACCTACCTCAACACCATCCTCGCCTACGACCCTGCGCGGTTCTTCGCGCGGGCCGCCACGGCCGGTGTGGAGGCGCTCGTCATCCCCGATCTGCCGCTGGACGAAGCCGGCGGACGCGACGTCGAGCTGGCGCGGGAGGCCGGCGGGCTCACGCTGCTCGCCGCGGAGGCCGGCGTCTCGCTCGCACCGATGGCGACGCCCACGAGCACCGACGAACGGCTTGACCTCGTCGCCGCGGCGGCGACCTCCTTCGTCTACTGCGTCGCCGTCACCGGCGTCACCGGCGCCCGCGCCGAGATCGGGGCCGAGCTCCCGGCCCTGCTCGCCCGCCTGCGGGAGCGCACGGGTGCGCCGCTTGCTGTCGGCTTCGGGATCTCGACGCCCCAGCAGGCCGGCGACGTGGCGACGCTGGCCGACGGCGTAATCATCGGCAGCGCGCTCATCGACGCCGTCTCACGCGCCGCGTCGGCCGAGGACGCCTGCGCGGCCGCCCGGCGACTGGTGGGCGACGCCGGCGAGGCCATCGCCGGAGTCTGACTCGGCGGCATCGACGCGTGAGGATCCATCTTCCACGACTCCAGCGGACCAAGCGGTTCCGCCTGTTCGTCGCCGACGCCGAGGACGCTCCTCCCGACCGCTGGTACGGGTCTCTCAAGGCCGCCCTGCGCGCCTTTGATCACCTCGACGAGCGATGGAAGGGCCTCGCCTGGATCATCGAGTATCATGACGAGCCAAGGTTCGGCGGCATCCCCGTGACCCGTGACATCGTCCATCTGAGGCACGGTGAGCGCACGGACGACGAGGCCACCGACTCGTCTGGCGCGTGACACGCCCCGGCGGCCTGGCTCCTGGGCCCGCCTACTCCCCGCGGTCACCGGCGTGATGCCGGTAGGTGATCACCTTGACCTGCTCGAGCGTGACCAGGCCTTCCGCCATCATCTCGTCCAGTACCGGCAGAAACGCCTCGATCTTCTCCGACTCGTCCACGATCTCCACCACCACCGGCAGGTCCTCCGAGAGCCGCAGGATCTTGGCCGTGTGGATGCGGCTGTGGGCGCCGTAGCCGAGGTGACCGCGCAGCACCGTGGCGCCGGCAAGGTGATGCCCGCGCGCCGCCTCCACGATCGCCTCGTACAGCGGCTTGTGATGGTAGCGGTCGCCGTCACCGATGAAGACCCGCAGCAGCTCCGCGTACTCCGGCAGATGCATTGCTCCTCCTCCCCCTACACCAGGCGCGAGGCCACGAGGCCTCCGTAGAGCGCTACCGCGCCCAGCCCGTTCTGCAGCAGCAGGTTGCCCGCCGCCCAGAGCCACTGCGCGTCCCGGGCCAGCTCGGTGGTCTCGAGCATGAACCCGGAGAACGTGGTGAACGCGCCCAGAAAGCCGATGAAGACGATGGTCCGCGCCTCGCCGCTCAGACCCCAGCGGCTCTCGAAGAGCCCGAAGGCGAGACCCGCGACCAGACACCCGGTCAGGTTCACCGCCAGCGTACCCCAGGGGAAACGGCTGCCGAGGCCGCTCTGCACGAGGCCGGCGAGGCCGTACCTGCAGAGCGTCCCCGCCGAGCCCGCGATCACCAGCAGGAGCAGTCGTGTGGCCACTCATCCCTCGCTTCTGTCGTGCCCGTCCCCGGAACGAAGAGAGGCTTCCGCCCGGGGGCAGAAGCCATCAGCGCCGATACGCGTTACGCGAGCCTCATCGCGGCGCGGAACTCCCGCGCGGAGCCGCCGCAAGCGGCAGAAGAAACAGATGGTGGGCGACGTTGGAATTGAACCAACGACCTCCAGCTTGTCGAGCTGGCGCTCTCCCAACTGAGCTAGTCGCCCACGCAGGAACGGGAGTATAGCAAGGACGCGGCGTGGTGTCAGCCGGGCCCGCCGGCAGCCGCATCGACCCCCGGGCTCCGGCCAGATCGGCCGGCGCCGGAACGGCTGAGGCCGGGCCGGCCCCAAAGGGGCTCGCCCGGCCTCAGCCGTTCTCCTGAAGCGCCCGGAGGGCGCTCGGTGGTCAGCGCGTCAGCGCGACCGCTTGCCCGGCACGCGGCGCTTGACGCCGGTCTTGTTCCAGGCGCGGTGGGCGCCGCCGTTCCAGAGCAGCTTGCCCGGACGTGGCCTGACCTGGCTGCTGTCGAGGATGACCCGCTTCTCGTAGTCGAAGTCCGGGAGGTCGTGGCGCTCGAGCGTCGCCCCGATGAGGCGCTCGATAGCGACGAGCTCGTGCACATCCTCAGCGGTGAGCAGACTCACGGCGATGCCGCTGGCGCCCGCCCGGGCGGTGCGCCCGATGCGGTGCACGTAGTCCTCGGGGTTGGTCGGGATGTCGAAGTTGATCACGTGAGTGATGTTGTCGACGTCGATGCCGCGAGCCACCACATCGGTCGCGACGAGCACGGCGATCTTGCCGTTCTTGAAGCCGTCCAGCGCCTGCTGGCGCTGTCCCTGCGTGCGGTCGCCGTGGATGGCCTCGCACGTGATCCCGGCCTTGTTGAGCGTACGCGCAAGGCGCTCCGCCCGGCGGCGAGTCCGCGTGAAGACCAGGGTGCGCTCGGGATTGTGATGGCGGAAGTACTCGACCAGCAGGTCGACCTTCTGCTCGTGGTTGACAGGCAGGACCTTCTGCTCGACGTTCTCGACCGGCTGGGCGCTGCCGCCCAACTCGATGAAGATCGGGTCGTGGAGCGTGTCCGCGATGATGCTGAGCACGGTCTTGCTCATCGTCGCCGAGAAGAAGAGGTTCTGCCTCCTGGCGGGGATGGCGTCGATGATGCGCTTGACGTCCGGCCAGAAGCCCATATCGAGCATCCGGTCGGCCTCGTCGAGAACGAGGGTGTCGACCCGGTCAAGGAGTACGTCGCCCTGGCGCAGCATGTCGAGCAGGCGGCCGGGGGTCGCGACCAGGAGGTCGACGCCTTTGCGGATGCGCTTGGCCTGCGGATCGTAGGGCACGCCACCGAAGACGGCGACGACCCGGCGGCCGCTGTAGGTGGCCAGCGTCTCGCCGACCTCCTCGATCTGGCCGCACAGCTCGCGGGTCGGGGTGACGACGAGGGCGGTGGGATGCGCCTGCTTGCCGTCGACCACCATGGGCTCGCTCATGTTCTGGAGGATGGGCAGCACGAAGGCGGCCGTCTTGCCGGTGCCCGTCTGGGCGCAGCCGACGACGTCGCGGCCGGCGAGCACTCGAGGGATGGCGTGCTCCTGGATCGGCGTCGGCTCCGAGTAGCCCATGGCGGCGACGCCGGCGAGCAACCTGCCCTCCAGACCGAGGGCGGCGAACGCCGGGATCTCGACCTCGGGGGCCGGACCGGCCGGCTGCTCGATGTGTTTGCGCTCCTGGTACGTCTCGTCGACGCCCTGGCCGCCGCGGTCGCGGCGGTCACGGTCGCGGCCGCGGCCGCGGTCACGCTCGCCGCGGCCCGTGCCGTGCTCGCCGCGCTCGCCGGTGCTCTCACGACGGCCGCGGTCACGCTCGCCGCGATCGCTGGAGGACCCGCTGCGCTCAGAGACCGCCGCCGGTGAGCTGGACGCCGCGGTCGACGTGTAGCCCGAAGCAGGCGAATCCTGTGCCGAGGCCTTCTGATCCTGCTGGGCGCCGCTCTGCGCGGCGCCGTCGGCGGCGCCGCCGCTCCCGCGGCGGCGTTTGCCGCCGCGCCTGCGGCGGCGCTTCTGCCCGTCGTCGGCCGGCGCGGAGCCCTCTGCGGGCGCGCGGTCGGAAGGCGCGGGGATGGTCGTGTCGGTGGTGGTGGGAGTCACAGGTTCTCTCTTCCTCGACGGCTCCGTACGCGGCGAAGCACCGGGGTCCGTGGGTGCATGCGAATGCTCGCCCTGGATCAGCGGTGCGCGCGGGAGTTCGTCTTGCGGGGGGCCGCCCTCGGGGCGGCCAGACTGGGTACGGACTGGTGTTCCTTTCCTTCAGAACACTGCCCGGTTGTCACAATGTCTGTGGGTCGTTGCGGGAGGAAGGCCCGGCGCGTGGCGCCTGGGCGGGAAGACCGGCTCCCGTCTGCTGATCAGACTGTATCAGGTCTGGATGCTCCCCTCAAGCCTCCTCCGCGGCACCAGGCCCACGAGGAGGGCTGGCCGCGGGAGAAGCCGCCGGCGCCTCGCGGGGAGGCCGCGGCCCGGCCGGCGAACAGTCGAGAGCTGCTCACCGGATCCTGCGGCGCGCCTGCTTGACCTGGTACATCCTCGCGTCGGCCCGGGCGAGGAGCGTCGCGGCCTCTTCCAGCCCCTGCCAGTCGGAGAGCACCTCGCCGTGGCTCATGGCGACCGGGAGGCCCAACTCCCGGCTCACGGAGGCCATCGCTCCCTCCAGCCGGCCGGTGAGACGAGCGGCGTCGATGTCCTCGGCGACCACGCAGAACTCGTCACCGCCGAGGCGCGCCACCATGTCGGTCTCCCTGAAGGTGGCGCGCAGCGCCTGCGCCACCGCGACCAGCACCGCGTCTCCCTTGTCGTGGCCGTACGTGTCGTTGAGGTCCTTGAACCCGTCGATGTCGCCGTACATGACGATCACGGGGTGCCCCGAACGCTTGGCCCGCTTGGCCTGCTCGGGCAGCATCACGTCCAGCCCGCGGCGGTTGAAGAGGCCGGTCAGCTCGTCCCGCAGCGTGAGCTCCTGCAGGCGCCGGACCTCGCGCTGCCGCTCACGGATGTCGCGTGAGATCGACAGCACGATCGGCTCGCCGTCCACCTCGGCGAGGCTCGAGCTGATCTCAACCGGCACAAGTTCGCCGTCGCGCGTGCGGCGCACACCCTCGTAGCGCACCGTGCCCTCCCGGAGCAGCACGTGCATCATCCGACGGAGCTGGCCCGGCTTCGGCGATGCATCGATCGCGCGCGGGGTCAGGCCAAGCAGTTCCTCGCGCGTGTAGCCGAGAAGCTCACAGGTGGCGTCGTTCACGGAGATGAGGCGGGTGGGCTCGCCGTCGTGGTCCAGCCCATGGAGGTACACCGGATCGGCGCTCTGCTCGAACAGCAGGCGGTACCGGCGCTGGCTCACCTCCAGCTGGTGACGGGCGAGCTCGGCCTCCTCCACCGCTGCCTGGAGCTTCGCCCGCTGCCCGGTGAAGTTGTCCACGGCCAGCCCCACCAGGACGCCGATGACCAGGTAGCCCACCGCGGTGACCACGTAGGATGTCACCGTCTGGCCGCCGCCGAGGAGGAAGGCGCCGCCGGTGACGATGGTCGCCCACAGGCCGGCCGTCACTCCCCCGCGCATGCCGGCGACGTAGGCGCCGGCCATGACCAGAGGCACGCCCAGCACCTCGATCACCTCGAGGGGCACGAGAAAGGCGGCGACCGCGTACGCGACGGCCAGCGGAGTGACGACGGCGTGCATACGCGACGCGTTCAAGCGCACCTCCCGTAGCGCGGGCCAGTTACGGTGTGCCCACTCCACCCCAAGCTGACGCGGTCTACACGCCGCCAGGACTGGCGACGGTGGCGGCTCTGCGACGAGCCCATGGACGCCTCCCCGCTACCGGTTGGCTTCGGCGTCCCAGTCGAACGCGTCGCCGGCCGCCCTGAGGCGGACGCGCGTACGCTCGTCGCAGAACGCTCCCTCCACCGCGTGCTCGTACATCCCGCGCCGAGTGTGCCCCAGCCGCACGGCCACCTCGGAGTCCCTGGTGAGCGACGTCTGCATGAGCATCGGGTCGTCGCTGCCGATGGAGCACCTGACGCCGGCGGCCAGCAGCTCCGGAAGCGGGTGGTCTGCGAGCGAGCGTACCACCCCGGTGCGCAGGTTGCTGACCGGCGTGACGTCGCAGACGATCCCGCGCTCGGCCAGCTCCGCCAGGAGCGCGGGATCCTCGGCCGCCCGCACGCCGTGCCGCAGCCTGTCCGCGCCGAGGTCGTCGAGCGCGCTGCGGACAGAGTGCGGGCCGGCCGTCTCGCCGGCGTGCGGCGCCGCCTTGAGCCCGCCCTCCCGGGCGATGGCGAAGGCGCGCGCGAACGGCGCCGGCGGGAACCGGCTCTCGCTGCCGCCCAGGCTGATGCCGGCGACGCCGCGGTCGCGGTAGCGCACCGCCCAGGTGGCGAGCCGCTCGCCTACCTCCGGCGGGAAGTTGCGCGTGATGTCCGGCGTGAAGCGGAGCTCCACGCCGTGCCGCTCACGCGCCTCGTCGGCGCCGTCGCAGTACCCCTCGAACACCTCCTGCCAAGGGGCGCCGCGCATCAAGGGCTCGGAGGGCGAGAAGAGCGGCTCGGCATAGACGCAACCCTGCGCCGCCAGTTCGGCGGCGTAATCCACGACGATCTGGCGGAAGTCCCGGCTGTGCCGCAGGACCCCGGTCGTCTTGATCCAGACCACGATGAACTCGTCGAAGTCGCGGAAGCGGCAGAACCGCTCCAGCCCTTTCACGGTCCGCGCCGGAAGCTTGACGTCGTTGCGCCTGCCGATCTCCAGCAGCCGCTCCGGCCTGACGGTGGCCTCGAGGTGGACGTGCAGCTCGATCTTTGGGTACGGGCGACCGTTCACCGGCCCATGCTATCGCAGGGCGGGTGGGTATACGGACGCCATGAGGAGCGCCGGCATTGACCGGCGCGCCCGCTCCGTGTAGAAGCAGTGCCACAGTCACCGCCACGTCCTCAGGGAGTCACCATGCGAAGGAGCACGCTCGCCGTCATCGCCGTCGCCGCTCTTGCCGTCGCGCTCGCGCTCGGCGCGGCCGCCGTGAGCACGACCACCACAGACGCCGCGCAGGAGCAGGTGCCGGTCGCGGGTCCCACCGCCGGCACCAGCGCCTACGAATACATCGCCGAGCTCAGCGACGATATCGGCTCCCGCGTCGCCGGCCTCTCCACGGAGAAGCGCGCCGGCGATCGCATCCTCGAGTGGTTCGGCGAGCTCGGCTACACGCCCGACACCCAGGACTTCGCCTTCGCGGCCGGCGGCGAGACGCGCCACTCGCGCAACATCGTCGCCGTCAAGCCCGGTGTGAGCGGCAAGCAGATCGTCGTCGGCGCCCACTACGACTCCGTCAAGATCGGGCGCGGCGCCTTCGACAACGCCACAGGCATCGCCCTCCTGATGCAGCTGGCCGACGCCCTGCGCGACGAGACGACGCCGTACACGCTCGTCTTCGTCGCCTTCGGCGCCGAGGAGGTCGGACTCAAGGGGTCCACCCACTACCTGGCCGAGATGAGCGACCAGGCGCGAGCCGACACCGTCCTCATGGTCAACTTCGACTCGGTGGCCACCGGCGACCGCCTCTACTGCTACAGCAGCAAGGAGGCGCCCTGGCCGCAGCTGGCGCTGCGGAGCATGGCGCGCGGCCTCGGCGATCACATCCTCACGAGCCCCGGGCTCAACAAGGAACACCCGTACGGCACCACCGGTGACTGGAGCGACCACGCGCCCTTCCGCAAGGCCGGAATCCCGTACCTCTACTTCGAGTCGACCAACTGGCTCCTGGGCGAGAAAGACGGCTACCTGAACACCGCCAAGGACCGCGAGATCTGGCACAGCAAGAAGGACACGCTGAGCTACGTCGAGCAGCGCTACCCGGGCAGGCTCGAGCAGCAGATGGAGGTCGCATTCGGCGCCCTCAGCCTGTTCCTGACGGAGTACGAGCTCCCCGCGGCCGAGCTCCAGTAGGCGCCTGGACAGGCGGCGCGGGTGCGGGCCCTCCCCCGCCGGTCAGCCCGCGAACTCGTCCGCCTGGAGCTCCATGAGCAGCGCGTCGCGCCACACGTCCTCCTCGACGCGCTCATACCGCCGCAGCACGCCTACCGGCCTGAAGCCGAGCTTCTCGTAGACGTGGATGGCGCGGGCGTTCTCCGCCGCGGGGTCCACGGTCAGGCGGTGGTGCCCGCGCACTCCGAACAGCCAGGCGATCAGCGTGCGCATGGCGTCCGGACCGACCCCGCAGCCCTGGGCGGCCGTGCCGACGAAGATGTCCACGGCCGCCGAGAAGTAGTCGGGGTCGGTCTCTTCCGAGTACTGGATGCAGCCGGCGACCCGCTCCGGCGTGGCGGGCGCCACGCCGGGCTCCGCACCGTCGCCCGGCAGCAAGATGGCGAGGGTCACTGCACCGAGCTCATCAACGCGTTCCCACTCTGCGCGCCGCCACCAGCGAGCCACACCGGGCTCCTCCAGGATCGCCAGAAGCGCCGGCAGGTCGGCATGGGTCACGGGGCGCAGAGTGACCAGGCGGCCGTGCAACACGCTCGGGGCGGGTGACCCGGCGTCCACGACGTCAGGCCGCGCCTACTTACGCGGCTCGCTGCCGCCCGCGCGCCAGACTAGGTACGCGTGCACGAAGCCGTCGAGGTCGCCGTCGAGCACGCTCTGGGCGTTGCCCACCTCGTGGCCCGTGCGCGTGTCCTTCACCATCTGGTAGGGGTGCAGCACGTAGCTGCGGATCTGGCTGCCAAAGTCCACGTTGAGCACCTCGCCGCGCTCGCGGGCGAGCTCTTCCGCCAGCTTGCGCTCTTCGAGTTCGACCAGCTTTGACTTGAGCATGTGCATGGCGACCGTCTTGTTCTGCAACTGGGACCGCTCGTTCTGGCACTGCACCACGATGTTGGTGGGGATGTGCGTGATGCGGATCGCTGAGCTCGTCTTGTTGACGTGCTGCCCGCCGGCGCCGCTGGAGCGGTAGGTGTCGATGCGGATGTCGTCGTCGTCGATCTCGACGTCCACGTCGTCGCTGACCACCGGAGAGGCGTCGACGGAGACGAAGCTGGTATGGCGGCGGTTGGCGGAGTCGAACGGGCTGAGACGTACGAGCCGGTGCACGCCGCGCTCGGCCTGCAGCAGTCCGTACGCGTTCTCACCCTCTATGGTGAGTGTAGCGCTCTTAAGCCCGGCCTCGTCCCCGTCCTGCAGATCGTTGACCTCGGCCTTGAAGCCGCGGCGCTCGAACCAGCGCATGTACATGCGCAGCAGCATCTCGGCCCAGTCCTGCGACTCGGTGCCGCCGGCGCCGGGGTGGATGGTGAGGATCGCCCCGCCCTCGTCGTACTTGCCGCTGAAGAAGCGCTGCTCCTCGCCGCGCTGCAGGTCGGCCTCGAGAGAGGCGACGCCGGTGACGAGTTCCTGCAGGAGTTCGTCGTCCACGCTGTCGCTGCTCAGGTCCTCACGAAGGAGCTCCTCGGTGGACTCGAGGTCGGCGTAGCGACTCTCGAGCTCGCCGAAGTCCTCCAGGCGGCGCTTGGCGCGGCTGTACTCGGCGGAGACGCGAGAGGCCTGATCCTGATCATCCCAGAAGCCCGGCGCGCGCATGCGCTCCTCGAGCCCGGCGATCTGCTCTGTCAGCCTGGGGGGGTCAAAGATAGCTCCGCAGCCAGCCGAGGCGCCCTGAGGCTTCCTTCAGCCGCTCGCGGAGCGCATCCAGGTGGACGAGTGCTTCTGAGGCGGTGGGACTCATGACCGAGGTAGTGTACCCGAATCGCCGGCCCGCTTCAGCCGCTCCGTCGGTCTGCCGGCGGGGGCGTGGAGACCACGGGCGAGCGCAGTGTGCTGCGCGACGAGGGCTGCGACGCGATCCAGGGGTTCCTGTACGGCCGACGCGCGGCGGCCGAGGCCGGCAGCACCGCGTCCCGGATAGACTTGCGCGCATGACCGAGCACGCGGCGGCAGACAGACGACCATCCCGGCGCCGCGTGCAGATCGCGGCGCTGGCATGCGCTATGCGCCCGGAGGGCCCGGCCTGAGATGAGCGGACAGCGACGACGGCATCTCACGGGGCCTCAGGGTCGGCGGACCGGCGCGGGCGGGTCAAGCTCCGTGAAACGAGCGGGCGAGCGTTCCACGGTGCATGCGGGCCGACGAAGTCGGCCGGATCATGCGCCGTGGCACTTCTTGTACTTCTTCCCGCTCCCGCACGGGCAGGGGTCGTTACGCCCCACCTTGTCGTAGACGACCCGCTGCTGCACCTGCACGGGCTGTGTGCTCGTCGCCGCGCCGCCGCGTCCGCCGCCGGCCGCCACGTTGGGCGGCGGCGCGTCGGCGAACTGGTCCTGCTGGTACTCGCCGGCGGCCATGGCGGCGCCGGTGAACGAGGTCTGGGTAATGAGATCATCCCCGCTGGTGTAGTTCAACGCCATCACCGGCTCGTCGAGCGTGATGGCGGTGAACATCGCGAGATCTTCGGGCGAGTTCTTGAGGAGCGTCGTGACGGTGCTCGTCTTCACGCCCTCGAGCATGTCGTTGAAGAGGTCGAAGCCCTCGCCCTTGTACTCGACCAGCGGGTCCCGCTGCCCGAGCGCCCGCAGGTGGATGCCCTCCTGCAGGTAGTCCATGTCGAGCAGGTGCTCCTTCCAGCGGCCGTCGATGACCTGGAGCATCACGGCGCGCTCCACGCTGCGCATCTGCTCCTCGCCGATCAGGCGCTCGCGCTCGTCGTACTGCTCGAGCGCGTCGTCGAGGGCGAGGTCGACGACCTCGTCGACCGTGGCGTTCTCGACATCGATGTCCGCCGGCTTGAGCGACGGCGTGTAGACCTGCATGAGGCCGATGAAGAGCGAGTCGAGGTCCCAGTCCTCGGAGTACTGCTCGCCCTCCAGCGCGCCGCGCACGGCGCCCTCTACCAGTTCGGCGACCATCTCGCGCACCTGCTCGCCGAAGTCCTCGCCCATGAGGATGCGCTGGCGCTGATCGTAGATCACGCGCCGCTGCTCGTTCATGACCTCGTCGTACTTGAGAACGTTCTTGCGGCGCATGAAGTTGAGCTCCTCGACCTTGACCTGCGCCTTCTCGACCACGTTGCTGAGCATCTTGGCCTCGATTGGCTGACCCTCCTGCGGCCCGAGACGGCTGAGGATCTTGAACATGCGGTCGCCGGCGAACAGCCGGATGAGCTCGTCCTCGGCGGAGAGGTAGAAGCGGCTCTCGCCGGGGTCGCCCTGCCGGCCGGAGCGGCCGCGGAGCTGGTTGTCGATGCGGCGGCTCTCGTGGCGCTCGGTGCCGAGCACGTACAGGCCGCCGGCCTCGCGCACGCCCTCGCCGAGCTTGATGTCGACGCCACGGCCGGCCATGTTGGTCGCGATCGTGATCGCGCCCGGCTGGCCGGCGTTCTCGATGATGTGCGCCTCGCGCTCGTGCTGCTTGGCGTTCAGCACGTTGTGCTCGACGCCGTGACGCTCCAGCAGGCGCGAGAGCATCTCGCTCACCTCGACCGACACGGTGCCGACAAGTACCGGCTGGCCCTTCTCGTAGCGCTCGACCACGTCCTCCACGACCGCCGCGTACTTCTCCTTGGCGGTCGTGAAGATGAAGTCGTTCTCGTCCAGACGCACCATGGGCGCATTCGTGGGGATCTGCACGACCTCGAGCTGGTAGATCTGGCGGAACTCGTCCTCCTCGGTCTTGGCCGTACCGGTCATGCCGGCGAGAACGTCGTACATGCGGAAATAGTTCTGCAGCGTGATCGTCGCGAGGGTCTGGTTCTCCTCGCGGATCGGCACCTTCTCCTTGGCCTCGATGGCCTGGTGCAGACCCTCGGAGTAGCGGCGGCCGTCGAGGATGCGGCCGGTGAACTCGTCGACGATCAGCACTTCGCCGTTCTGCACGACGTACTCCACGTCCTTCTGATAGAGAGCCTCCGCGCGCAGCGCCTGGATGAAGTGGTTGACCAGGCCGCCGTTCGAGTCTTTGTAGAGGTTGTCTATGTCGAGTGCCTTCTCGACCTTGGCCACGCCACTCTCGGTGACCGCCACGGTACGCTGCTTCTCGTCGACCTCGTAGTCCTCACCGGGGATGAGCCGCGGCACGACGCGCGCGAACTGGCGGTACGTGTCGGCCGCGGTCTCCGGCGCGCCGCTGATGATGAGCGGTGTGCGCGCCTCGTCGATGAGGATGGAGTCGACCTCGTCCACGATGCAGAAGTGGTGGCCGCGCTGGACCATGTGCTCGCGGCGCATGGTCATGTTGTCGCGCAGATAGTCGAAGCCGAACTCCGAGTTGGTGCCGTAGGTGACGTCGGCGTTGTACTGGGCGCGGCGCTCCTCCGGCGACATGTTGGCCTGGATGCAACCGACCTCGAGGCCGAGGAAGCGGTAGACCTCTCCCATCCAGTCGGCGTCCCGCTTGGCGAGGTAGTCGTTGACAGTGATGAGGTGCGCGCCCGTGCCGGCGATGCCGTTGAGGTACATGGGCATCGTAGCGACAAGGGTCTTGCCCTCGCCGGTCTTCATCTCGGCGATGTCGCCCTCGTGGAGGACGATGCCGCCCAGCACCTGGACGTCGAAGGGCCTCATGCCGAGGGCGCGCCTGGCGCCCTCGCGGGCCACGGCGAACGCTTCGTAGAGCAGGTCGTCGAGGAGCTCGCCGTTCTCGTGGCGCTGCCGGAACTCGGCCGTCTTGGCGCGCAGCTGCTCGTCGCTGAGGGCAGCGACGGTGGGCTCCAGCTCGCCGACCCTGGCAGTCTGCTCCTGGAGCGTCTTGAGGCGCCGGCCTTCACCGGCGTGCAGCAGCTTGTCGACGATCTTGATCACTGGGGCGCTCCCGGGATCTCAGAGGTGCGGATCAGGCTCATTGTCGCACACGGCGCGGGCGCTCGTCGCACGCCACGGGCCGGCTCCGTCGCGGCCGCCGGCCCGTGAGCGAACTCGGATGCGCCAGCTCTCAGTCTTCCGCTGGCTCGATGAGGCCGTAGTGGCCGTCGTTGCGGCGGTACACCACGTTGGTCCTGTTCGATTCGGCGTTCGTGAACACGAAGAAGTCGTGCCCGATGAGCTCGAGCTGCAGCGTGGCCTCGCGCACCGACATGGGCTTGAGCGCAAACTGCTTGGTTTTCACGATGCGGCCGTTGTCGCCGGCGTGGTCCACCTCGCCGGCGAACTCGTCGGCGATCGTCGCCGCGACGGCGACGGGCGCCAGCTCAGGCTCAGGCGTGGGTGCGACTATCTTCTCGTGCCCGTGCTTGGTCTTCCCGTGGATCTTGTCGTGGTACTTCTTGACGCGGCGCACGAGCTTGTCGGTCACCAGGTCGATGGCGGCATACATGTCTGTCGAGGACTCGCGCGCCCTGATCACGGGACCGCGGGTGAACACCGTAGCCTCGGCGATGCACGGTTCGGGGATGCTCGGGTTCTTCTCTACCTTGAGCTCGAGCTCGACCCTCGTGACTTCGTCGATCTTGCGCTGCTGCAGGAGCTTGTGGACGTGCTCGACCTTCTCGTTGGCGTACTCCTGCAGAGCGGGCGTAACGGTGACATTGCGGCCCTTGATCTGGGTTTTCATCGACATCGCTCCTTCGGGACGGCTTGGTCTCGCGATGCTTGGGCAGGCGTCGCGCGAACAGTGCGCGCGAATGTGAAGACGTGGGTGTCGAGAACTGCGTGAGCGAGCGCTTCCGCACACTGGTTCAACGTTTCACCTGTGGTGTAGACGTCGTCAACAATGATCACTCGCTTGAGTCTAGTACCTACCCGTAAACCGGCCTCGTGCAACGCGAACGCATGATGGACGTTGGCCGCTCGCGAGGCCTTGTCGAGTCCGCTCTGGCGGGACCCGTGGCGGACACGGCGGAGCAGCGGAGCATAGGTGAGCCCAGCGCCTGCTGCAAGCCGACGCGAGAGCGACTCGGCGAGGTCGAAGCCGCGGTCAAGCCGGTGGTCGCGGTGCGCCGGCACGGAGGTGACGACGGCCCCGGCGCCGGCTCGCGCGGCGGCCGCCGCGAAGGCCGGCGCCGCGCGTGCCGCGAGCTCGTCGGCGAGCGAGCGCAGGGCGCGGAACTTGCAGGCGGTGACGAGCGCCCGAGCCGCCCCGTCGTAGCAGAACGCGGCGCAGGCGCTCGAGAAGGCGAGGTCGCGGCCCGCGCACTCGCGACACGCGGGCACGCGCGGGCCGGGGCCGCCGGGGCGCGCCGGACGGGCGGGCCTGCCGGCCCGCCGCAGCGGCGCGCCGCAGCGCCGGCAACGGTCGTCGGGGAGCGGCCGCAGGCCCGTGACGCATTCCTCGCAAAGCCAGCCGCCGGGGCCTTTGCAGACCACGCAGCGCCGCGGGAAGACGAGGTCGAGCAGGCCGTCGAGGGCGCCCGCGGCGTGCACCCGCGGCTGCGCGGTCACGGCTTGTCGGCTCCCGCGCAGTGCTCGTCGGGCCCGACACAGGTGCGGGGCTCCAAGCGGGCGCCGACCGCGACCTGCGCGTGAGGCGCCACCACCGACCGGTCTCCGACCACGGCGTCCTCGTGGACGACGGCCTCGTGGTGCACCACGACATTACGGCCGAGGATGCTCCCCGCCAGCCGCGAGTCGCGCCCGGCCTTGGCGCCGTCCCAATGGATGACGCCCTCGAGCACGGCGCCGCACTCGACCACGCATCCGTCGCCGATGATGAGGGGGCCGATGAGCTTGGCGCCGGACTCGATGAGGCACCCGGCGCCCAGCAGGATAGGGGCCTTCAGGCGCACACCGGCCTCGATCTCGGTACCCTGGCCGACCCACACCCCCGGTGAGATCTGGCGGCCGGGCACATCCAGAATGACGCGTCCGAGGAGAGCGTCGAAGTTGCCGACGCGGTACTGCTCAATGTTGCCGACGTCGTTCCAGTAGCTCTCCAGCTTCCAGACGTGGAACGGCAGACCCTCGCGGAGCAGAGCGGGGAAGACGTCCCTGGCCCAGTCGGTGAACACGCCGGGCTCGATGTGGTCGAAGATCTGCGGCTCGAACGCGTAGATGCCGCAGTTGCAGAGATTGGACAGCGCCTCTTCGCGCAGCGGCTTCTCCTGGAATCCGGTGACACGCAGGTCGTCGTCGTGGACCACCACGCCGTAGAGTGACGGGTCTTCCACCTCCTGCACGGCAAGCGAGGCGACGCCGCCGGAGCGCCTGTGCGCCTCGAGGAAGGACGAGAGGTCGGCGTCGGTGAGCCCGTCGCCGCTCATGACCAGAAAAGTGGACGCAGAGAGGAACTCACGGAAGGCGTCGGAGCCGCCGGCGGTGCCGAGCAGGTGCTCCTCGAGGTTGTACCGCAGCTCGACGCCGAACTCCGAGCCGTCGCCGAAGTAGGAGCCGATCTTGTCGGGGTGATAGTGGAGATTGGCGGCGATCTCCGTGACTCCGTGCTTGCGGAGCAGGTGCAGCAGATGCTCCATGACGGGCCGGTTCAGGATCGGCACCATGGGCTTGGAGGTGAGGCCGGTGAGCGGGTACAGGCGAGTGCCGAGGCCGGCGGCCATGAGGAAGGCGCGTACGGGCGGCCGGGCGTTCGCGGCCGACGACCCGCTCACGGCCGGCACTCCCCGCCGCCGCACACGTCAGCAAGAGCCGGCCCGAACGGCGCGCGCAGCACGCCGGCCTCGGTGACGATGGCGGCGATGCTGGCGGCCGGCGTAACGTCGAACGCGGGGTGCCGCGCCTGCGCGCCGTCCGGCGCCACCTGCTCGCCGCGAAACGCGGTGACCTCGGCAGGGTCGCGCTCCTCGATGGGGATCGCGTCGCCGCTCTCGATGGTCATGTCGACGGTCGAGAGCGGCGCGGCCACGTAGAACGGCACACCGTGCTCCTTGGCGAGCACGCTCACGCTGTAGGTGCCGATCTTGTTCGCCGTGTCGCCATTTGCGGCGATACGGTCGGCGCCGACCACGACGCCGTCGACCTCGGCGCGGCGCATGAAATAGCCGGCCATGTTGTCGCTGATCAGCCGGTACGGGATGCCCTCCACCTGCAGCTCCCAAGCTGTGAGCCGGGCGCCCTGCAGCCAGGGCCGCGTCTCGTCGACCCACACGGAGACGCCGGGGTGGCGGGCCGCGGCCGAGCGGATGACGCCCAGCGCGGTGCCGTAGCCGGCCGTCGCAAGGGCGCCGGCGTTGCAGTGCGTGAGGATGCGGTCGCCGGCCTTGAACAGGGCGGCGCCGTGCTCGCCGATGCGCAGGCAGCGATCGACGTCGTCGTCGTGGATGGCCTGCGCCTCCCGCAGCAGCAGCGCAGCGACCGCGGCCGGGGACACGTCAGCGCCACCGGCGGCGAGCGCCGCCTCCCAGGCTCGCCGCATCTCGTCGAGCGCCCAGCGCAGGTTGACGGCTGTGGGCCTCGTAGCCAGCAGGCCGGCGGCGGCCTGCTCGAGAGCGGCCGCGAAGGCGGCCGGGTCGTCCGCGCCCGCGGTTGCCGCTTCGGAGGCGGCAAGAGCGATGCCACCGGCCGCGGTGACGCCGATCGCCGGCGCCCCGCGCACCGTCATGTCGCTGATGCGCTCCGCGACCTCACGCCAGGTGCGGCAGGTGACGTAGCGCTCCTCCTGCGGCAGCGCCAACTGGTCGATGAGTACGACCTCGCCGGGCAGGATCTCGACGGTGCGAACGCGCAGGCGCGAGCCGCCGGGGCCACTACGCTCGCCGGCCCCCGTCGCTCCGCCCTGTGCCTGGTCTGCGGCCCCGCTCACCAGGTGCTCCCGCTCAGGTGCCCTGGTCCCAGGAGGCGAGGTACTTGGCCTGCTCCTCGGTGAGCGTGTCGCACTCGACCGCCATGGACTCGAGCTTGAGCCGCGCGATCTCATCGTCGATATCCTTGGGCACCACATAGACCTTCTTCTCGAGGCTGGCGTGGTTTTTGACCATGAACTCGGCGCTGAGCGACTGGTTGGCGAAGCTCATGTCCATGACCGCCGCCGGGTGACCCTCGGCCGCGGCCAGATTGACCAGCCGGCCGTCGGCGAGCAGGTAGATGCGGCGGCCGTCGGCCATGGTGTACTCGTCGACGAACTCGCGCACCGCGCGCTTCTTGACCGAGAGCTTCTCGAGCGCCGGGATGTCGATCTCGACGTTGAAGTGGCCGGTGTTGGCGATGATGGTGCCGTCCTGCATGACCTCGAAGTGCTCGCCGCGCAGCACGTGGATGTCGCCGGTGGCCGTGACGAACAGCTTGGCGATCTTGGCGGCCTCGGCGACGGGCATGACCCGGAAACCGTCCATGACGGCCTCGAGCGCGCGCAGCGGGTCGACCTCGAGCACGACGACGTCGGCGCCGTGGCCCTTCATGCGCATGGCGAGGCCGCGCCCGCACCAGCCGTAGCCGGCCACGCACACCGTGCTGCCGGCGATGAGGATATTGGTGGCACGGATGACGCCGTCGAGCGTGCTCTGGCCGGTGCCGTACCGGTTGTCGAACATGTGCTTGGTGTTGGCCTCGTTGACGGCCACGATCGGGAACATGAGGCGACCCTCGGCCTCAAGCGCCTTGAGGCGGATGACGCCGGTGGTGGTCTCTTCGGTGCCGCCGATGATGTCGGCCGCCATGTCGGGGCGCTCGCCGTGGAGCACCCCGATGACGTCGGCGCCATCGTCCATGGTGATGTTGGGCCGGTGGTCGACACAGGCGTTGATGTGCGCGTAGTACGTCTTGTCGTCCTCATCGTTGATGGCGTAGACGCGCACGCCGTACTCCTTGACGAGGGCGGCGGCGACGTCGTCCTGCGTGCTCAGCGGGTTGCTGGCGCAGAGCACCACGTCGGCGCCGCCGGCGGCCAGGGTGCGCATGAGGTTGGCGGTCTCGGTGGTGACGTGCAGGCAGGCGCCGATGCGCACGCCCTGCAGCGGCTTCTCCCGCTCGAAGCGCTCGCGGATGGCCTTGAGGACCGGCATGTGCATGTCCGCCCACTCGATGCGCAGCACGCCCTGGGGGGCGAGACCGATGTCCTTGATGTCGTAGTCGTTGCTCATGCGCAGAGCCTCACTCTCTTTCGTATAGGGGCGCCCGCACCACTCCGCAGGCGGCCAGCTTCGCGCCGTAGTATGCGGCGACGACGGCGACGGGGACCAGGGAGTCGGACACGATGGGCCAGCCCCCCTCTCGGACCGCCCGAGCCTCGAAGCGCGTGAGGCGCCGGACGTCGGCGACACCCGCCGCCACGACGCCGGACGAGTATACCCGAGCCCCCTGAAACGGACGAACGAGGGCGGGTTGATATATGCCGGTCATGCCCGGGAAGTCACGCGGCACGCCGGTCGGCCAGCGGCCGGTGAGCGGGCCACGTCCCTCGAGGTTCACGTGGTCGGCGATGGGGACGAGGTCGCCGCGGCGCGCGGTCTCCCTCGCCTCGCCGGACGCGAGCACCGGTACGACCAGAGCGGCAAGGGCTCCGGAAGGGCACTCCGAGAACCGCGTGAACAGCGGCCCCTCGAAAGGGAGCGACGGGCGGAGCCATTCCGGGGAGAGTGCCTCCAGCGTCGCGCCCGGGAAGAGCGCGCCGGCCGCGGCGCGGCAGTCCTCGTCGGCCGCGGTCAGGACAAAGGCGACGGCCGCGCCCGTCACGGCTCCGTCACTCGCCGTCGCCGGCGAGACTGGCCTTGAAGGCCTGGATGGCGTCGACGGGGGTGGGATCGACGCCGTACAGCAGGGCGAGGTAGCAGCTCACGTAGTCGCCGAGCTGCACGAGGGAGAAGAGCCGCGCGAGGCGGGAGCTCCCTCGCGCGGAGATCAGCTCGGTCGAGACGCCGAGCCCCTCGTATTCCTGGGCCGTGAGCTCGGCCCGGCGCGTGAGGCGCGCCCCGGCGGACTCGTCCGTGAAGAAGACCGCGACGCTGGACGAGGTGACGTGCGGCAGGCTCGTCCAGCCCATGAGCTCGTTGTGGTCGAGCTCCGGCAGTTCGTTGAAGAAGGCCGGAGCCTTGGCGTTCTCGTTGAGCTGGCCCTTCCAGCGCCGGGCCACCGGGGCGGTGGGCCCGGCGCCGTACACTACCACGAGGCGCTGCTCGAGCTTGCGCGCCAGCGCCTTGGCCGGGTTGTCCACATCCGGGCTGCCGGGGCCGAGGATCGCGTTGTCCGCCTCCAGCTGGCCGGACGCCTGGGCGACATCGCTCGCGTGCTCGTGCGTGAGTCCGGATGCCTCCAGCGTGGCGAGCAGCGGCATGGAGAGCGAGCCCACGGCGGCGCGCGGCTGGCCTCCGCCCGACACCGGGACGAGCGGCAGGCCCTCGGCCTCCGCGAACGCGGCCAGACTGCCGCCCGAGGTCACGCACACCGGAGCGCAGGCGCGCGCTCGCGCCTGCGCGGCACAGGCGAGCGCCTCCTCGGTCTCGCCGGAGTAGCTGACGACGATGACCAGCGTCTCCGGCCCGGCCCACTGGGGGAGCTCGTAGCCGCGCACCACGGCCGCCGGGACCGGCAGACCCGGCAGGCAGGCGAGCACCAGATCGGCGCCGATGGCGGAACCGCCCATGCCACAGACGACGAGCCCGTCCGGCTCGGCCGGCGGAATGGCCGGGAAGGTCCCGAAGAAGGCGCCGGCCAGACGGCCGCGAGCGTTCTCGTAGCCGTCGCGCATCTGGGCGGGCAGCCCGGCCACCTCGGCCAGCATGCCGTCCCGGTCGATCTCCGCCGCTCTCTCCGGGCCGAGGTCGATCAGCTGATCCACGTCATCCCTCACGGATCACCGACAGCACGAGGTCCCGCTTCTCCTCCATGAGCGCCTGGGTGTCGGCGCCCAGGTTCAGACGCAGCAGGGGCTCCGTGTTGGACGGGCGCACGTTGAAGTGCCAGTGGTCGTAATCCACCGAGATGCCGTCGAGGTGGCCCTGCTCGCCGTCCGCAAAGCGTTCCTCGATGCGCCCGAGCGCGGCAGGGACGTCGGCGACCGTGGAGTTGATCTCGCCGCTGATGAAGTACTTCGTGCGCAGCGGCTCCAGCAGCTCGGCCATGGTCGCCTTCTTCTGCGAGAGCAGCTCGAGGATCAGGAGTGCGGGGATGAAGCCGGAGTCGGCGTTGTAATTGTCGGCGAAGTAGTAATGGCCGGACACCTCGCCTCCAAAGAGGCCGCCCTCCTTGCGCATGCGCTGCTTGAAGAAAGCGTGCCCGACGCGGTTGAGCAGGGGCACGCCGCCGTTGGCCGCGATCACGTCCGGCACGGCGCGGCTGGCACGCAGGTCGTAGAGGATCCTCGCGCCCGGGCTCCTGAGCAGCAGCGCCTCGGCGAGCAGGGCGGTGACGAAGTCGCCGGGGACGAACTCCCCGGCCTCGTCGATGAAGAAGCAGCGGTCGGCGTCGCCGTCCCAGGCGATGCCCAGATCCGCCTTCTCCGCGACGACGCGCTCGCGGAGCTCGCGGCTGTTCTCCTCCAGGAGGGGGTTGGGCGAGTGGTTGGGGAACGTACCGTCGACCTCGAAGTACATCTCGACGCAGTCGAGCGCCGTATCTTCGAAGACGAGCGGCGCGAGCTTGCCGGCCACGCCGTTGGCCGCGTCCATGACGACCTTGTACGGGCGGAACGCGGTCGCGTCGACCAGCCCGCGCAGGTGGGCCACGTAGGACGGGTAGAGGTCGAGGCGCTCGAGCGTCATGCCGGCGCCGCGCGCCGTCAGATCCTCGAGCGCCTGGCTCCGCTCCTTGAGCTCGGGGATGCCGGCATCGCCGCTGAGCGGCAGCGCACCCTCCCCGACCAGCTTCATGCCATTGTACTGCGGAGGGTTGTGCGACGCCGTGACCATGGCGCCGCCATCCAGTCCCCGCGAGGCGACGCCGAAGTACAGCATCTCGGTGGGCACGAGGCCGAAGTCGACGGTGGATGCCCCGGCGGCCGCGGCGCCGGCGGCGAAGGCCTCGAGCAGCCCCACGGACGAAGGCCGCGGGTCCATGCCCGCGCCGAGTCGGGCCGCGCCCAACTGCTGCGCCAGGGCACAGCCGATACGCTCGGCGGCGGCCTCGTCCAGCTCCTCCGGGTACAGCCCGCGGATGTCGTAGGCCTTGAAGATGCCGTCGGGGATCGTCACGTGCCCTCCCTGCCGCGCAGGTGTTCGTAGAACTGGATGGAGCTGTCGGGCAGCTCGGTATAGGGATACACGCAGATGCCGCCGGCCAGCCGGTTGCCGGCGCCGATCACGCAGCCCTCGCCCAGCACGGCGCTGTTGAGCTGCGACCCCGCGCCGACGCTCGCGCCCTGTACCAGGATGCTGCCCTCCACCTGCGCATGGGCGCCGATGACGACGCCGGCCTGCACGACGGCCTCCGTGACAACGGCGCCTTCGCCGACCACGGCGTCCGCCCCCAGTACCGTGAGCGGCCCTACGCGGGCCCCGGCGCCGACGCGCACGCCGTCGCCCACGTAGCAGGGCGGCACCACTCGCGCGCCCACCGCCAGCTCAGCCGTGGGCGACACGTACAGGTACTGGTCCCCGAGTTGGTCGCCGACGGAGGTGTCCACCTGCCGCTCGAGGATGTCGAAGTGCGCTTGCAGGTAGCTGTCCGGCGTACCGATGTCGCGCCAGTACCCGTGATCCACGTGGCCGTAGAGCGAGCCGGCGGCAGCGAGCTTGGGGAACACCCCGCGCTCGATCGAGAAGAGGCGGCCGCGCGGGATCATCTCCAGCACCTCTGGCTCGAGCACGTACACACCCGCGTTGATGAGCGCGGCGCCCTCCCACTCCCCGGGCTTCTCGAGGAAGCTCGCCACGGAGCCGTCGTCGCGGAGCTCCACGAGGCCGTAGCGCCTGGGGTCCTCGACGGGGGTGAGGAAGATGGCGCCCATGCCGCCTTTTTCCACGTGGGTGGCGGCGAGGGCGCTCAGGTCGACGTCACTGAGTACGTCGCCGTTGAACACGTAGAAGCTGCCGTCGTCGAGCAGGCTGTCGCAGTTGGCAATGGCGCCGGCCGTGCCGAGCGGCTGGTCCTCGACCGCATACGCGACCTCGAGGCCGTAACGCGCCCCGTCCCCGATCACGGCCTCGATCGCCTCGGCCAGGAACCCCGTGGAGAAGACGGCTCGCTCCACGCCGTGCCGCGCGAGGTTGTCGAGGATGTAAGCGACGAACGGCCGCTCGACCACCGGCGCCACCGGTTTGGGCACGCGAGAGGTGACCGGCCGCAGCCGCGTGCCCTCGCCGCCGACGAGGATGACGGCTTGCCGGGGGATGGCTCTCGCCGTGCTCATGCCCAGCTCAGCGCACGAGGGGCGCAGGGACCTCGTCGCCAAGGCCGATGCCCTCGTACTCGAGCCCCGCCTCTGCGGCGGCGGCAGGGTCGATGAAGTTGCGGCCGTCGATGAGGAGCGGCCGCGCCATCGCGGCCGCGGCGACGGCCCAGTCCATCCGGCCGAACTCCTGCCACTCGGTGACGAGCACCGCGGCATCCGCCCCGGCGAGCGCGTCGACCGGCTCCTCGCAGATGACAACGCCGGGGAACAGCGGGTGCTCGCCGGCGTCGAGTATGGGGTCGAACGCCTTGACCCGGGCGCCTTCGTGGATGAGACGAGCCGCGAGGACGATGGACGCTGCCTCGCGCAGGTCGTCGGTGTTGGGCTTGAAGGTGAGACCGAGCAGCGCGATGGTGGCGCCGCGCAGGCTGCCGAGGCGCTCCTTGAGCTTGCCGACCACGCGGCGCTTCTGGAGCGCGTTGACCTCGATGACGGCGTTGAGCAGCTGGAAGTGGTAGCCGGTGTTGCCCGCCAGTTGCTTGAGCGCCTGCACGTCCTTGGGAAAGCACGACCCACCGTAGCCGATGCCGGCCTGCAGAAAGTGCGGCCCGATGCGGTGGTCGAGTCCCATGCCGTAGGCGACCGTGCGCACGTCGGCGCCTACTTGCTCGCACACGTTGGCGATCTCGTTGATAAACGAGATCTTCGTGGCGAGGAACGCGTTGGAGGCGTACTTGACCATCTCGGCGGTGGGAACGCTGGTGCGCACCACCTCCGTGTCTATGCCGCGGTAGAGAGCCTCGACCGCCGCGCCGTCCTCCTCGCGGAAGCTCCCGACGACGATGCGGTCCGGCTCGAGGAAGTCCTGGATGGCGGCGCCCTCCCGCAGGAACTCCGGGTTGGATGCGTAAGTGATGCCCGCGACGCCCATGGCCTCGAGGTCGGCCACGACCGCCCCGCCGGTGCCCACGGGCACCGTGCTCTTCATGACAAGGAGCCGCTCCCCGCCGCGCGCCGCGATCTCGCGCACCGCGTGCTGCACGCGCGAGAGGTCCGCGTCGCCCGACGGCGACGGCGGCGTGTCCACGGCGATGAAGAGGGTGTGGCAGCGTTCGAGGAGTACGTCGTAGGAGGTGGTGTATGACAGTCGGAAGGCGTTGTCCGCCATGAGCTTCTCGAGGCCGGGCTCGTAGATGGGGACCTCCCCGCGCTCCAGCCTCGCAATCTTGCTCTCGTCGACGTCCATGCATACGACGTCGTGGCCGAGGTGAGCGAAGCAGACGGCGGAGACGAGGCCGACGTACCCGGTACCGACGACCCCGATGGGAGCGGCATCCATGCGGAACTGAACCTCCCGTGCAGGTGAGAACGTGCCCCTTCTACGGCCGGAAGTCTACCACGCGAGCTGGAGCCCGACTGCTGGGGCCGTCTGCCGCGGCCCTAGCGGGCGAGCAGCTCGAGCTCGTACCGGCTGTCCGCGTCGCCCGGGTTGAGGGCGAGGGCGCGTGTGAAGGCGGCCCTGGCCGCCTTGTCGCGCCCGAACGCCCCGTGCTCCAGAAGCCCCAGCTTGTACCAGACCTCGTAGTTCTGCGGCTGCAGTCTGGCCGCGTCCTGCAGCCGCTCGAGCGCCTCCCGGTTGCGGCCGAGCTGCTGGAGCAGCGTGGCCTCGGTGAGCAGCGGGCTGACGGCGAGGGGGTCCCAAGCGGCCGCACGCCGCCCGTGGTCGAGGGCGGTCTGGACGTCGCCGTCGCCGGCCGCCGAGAGCGCCTCGTTCTCGGCGCGAAGGGCGAAGTACGGCGGCAGCCAGCTGAAGGCAAGCAGCACGAGCGACGCGCTGGCGACCACACGCGGCGCCCAGCCGTCGCCGCCCCAGCGGCGCGGAGTCCTTCGCGGCGGCTCCGCGGAGGCCTCGCCGCCGTCGTCGTCCGCGGCCGCGCCCGCCCGGTCCGCGAACCGACGGGTCGAGCCGGTCGCCGGCGTCTCGTCCCTCTCCACCGCCGCCGGCGCCTCACCCTCCGCGACCACCGGCTCCCCGATCCCGTCGCCGGCCTCCTCCAAGACCGTCCGCGCCCCGAAGTCCGCCGCCGGCACCCTGGAGTCCGCCTCGGATTCCTCGCGCTCGAGGTCCCGCTCCGCACGCCGCTCACGGCTGCGGCGCGTGGCGCGGTAGGACACGCACACCGCAATGAAGACGAAAACGAGCGTCCCGATTGCGGCCATATCCCAATCCCAGTCCCCCGAAATGTGCAGAAGGAATGCGATCACCCCGGCCTGCAGCGCCACCAGCATCGGGTGCAGCGGATCGCGGCGATGCGAGAAGGGATTGCCGATCATCGCGGCCAGGAGGAGGACCACAGCGGCGGTGAAGAGCACCACCCCCACCAGCCCCGTCTCGCTCAGCACGTTGAACCACTGGCCGTGGGCGTGCTTCACGACCCCGCCGCCCTCGCGGAACCGGTAGTGCGTGAATGGGAAGGTCCCGGCGCCAGTGCCGGCCACCCGCAGGGTACGCGACTGGCTGAGCGCCTCGCGCCACAGCGGGATGCGGCCGTTGGTGGTGAGAGTGAAGAGCCTGCCTGCCTCGTTGCCGCCTCCCTCCGACTCCGCGTCCGTGACCAGCGCGTGCAGCCTGTCCTCGACCCAGGGCATACCGCCGCGCGACTGCACGAACCGGCCGGACCCGCCGACCACCACGACCACCACCACCGCCAGAACGACGGCCCCCGCGGCGACCGTCGACCACCGCGGCCACGGCACACCGCGCTGGAGCAAGGCGACGGCCAGCTGCGCCCCCGCGGCCACCAGCACGGCGGCGAGCGCCCAGCGCAGGAGGACGCCGCCCTGCAGGGTCCGCAGGGCGTCGTCGGAAGTCGGCGCGAACAGCGTCTCGAGGGCTCGGAGGCGCCAGAGCACGAGAGCAGTCGGCGTCACGATCGCGGCGAGGGAGACGAAGCTCGCGAGCCGCGTCGTCGTGAACGCGAAGTAGAGGACGAGCGCCACCCCGAGCGCGAGCCAGCCGCCGCGTGAGAACGTGAAGAAGAAGGCAAAGCACATCGGGACCGCCGCGGCGGCGGCGATGGTCCGCAGCACCGTGGCCGTCGACCGGTCGCCGGCCACGGACAGCGCCACACAGAGCCCCATCACCATCATGACCGCCAGGACGTTCCAGTAGCCGACGGGACTGTCAAGACGGGCGTTGGCGTGGGCGTGCGTCACGACCGCCGGCAACGCCTTGCCGAGGAAGGCGTACACCCCGACGGCGGTCGCGATGCCCAGGTAGCCGTAGACGACCGTCCAGACCTGCAGACCGCGCGCAGAGGTGAGGCCGAGCACGGCGACCACGGCGAGGTAGAACGCCGTCAGGTTGAACGACACCCACGTGAGGTCCGGGCCGAACGACCACAGCACGGAGAGCCCGGACCATGCCGCGAAGGCCGCGAAACCGGCCAGCGCGACAAGGAAGAGCACGGGGGGACGCGAACTCCTTCGGAGGAACCAGACCCAGGCGGCAGAGGCGCAGAGAAGGGCCACGGCGACGGGCGTGCTACGGCCGATGACGTAGCCGCCGGAGAGGAATGAGAACACCGCGACAGCCGCCAGAGCGAGCGCGTACGGGACTGTGTTGCGAGCCCTGGAGAGCGGTGTCCCCGCGACCTGGGCGGTGTATGCGGGAGCCTCCATCGACGGCATTATACGTTCATCGCCCGGGCAGCCACGCCGATCGCAACGACCCGTCCTCCTGTGAATCGGGTATGGTCATCTACGCGGGCAAGTGGTACAAGTAAGGAATCACTGTGCCGAGAAGACGTCGTTGAGGGGGGGTGAAGACATGAGGGTCAAGCTTTTGAGCGCCATCGTAATCGCTCTCCTACTCATCTTGGCGTTCGCCGTGGTCGCGCAGGCTGCTGTCCCCCAGTCCGTGATCGACGCGATCATCGAGGACGCGCAGGACGGCACGATCGACGGCAACTGGACGGCCGCCGAGATCAGCGCGACGCTGGCGTATATTCAGGACAACCCCATCTACCAGCAGTATTCTGACCTTGAGGGCGTCCTCGAGGACTACCTGGCGAGCCTCCAGGCTCCTGGCGAACAGAGCGGTGAACTCGCGTTCACCGGCGGTGAGGTGTTGTTGGTCCTCGCAGCCGGCGCCGCACTCATCGGGGGCGGCGCGCTACTGCGTCGCAGCCGGGCCTAGCCGGCCGCTGCGGGACTTCGCGCCAACGGCGCCCCCTCCCTTTGCTGGGTGGGGGTGCCGTTTGCGTTCCGGGCTCAGCGGCCGGTGACCACCACGACCTTGCGCGGCGCGTTGTCAACTTTGACGACGCTTCCTCGCGGCAGCCTCAGGTCGCCCGCAAGAGCCGCTGCGGCCACGCGTGACCCGGGGCGATACGCCACCGCCGCGCCGCCGACCGGGGCCGACCCGGCCTCTCCCTCCGCGAGCCGCGAGGCCATGAACCCCCAGAGGAGCAGCCGGCGCACCAGCACCTCGGCAGGGGCGTCGGCCTCGCTGACGACACCGACCCCCGTGTGGCGCGCGGCGACGAAGGAGAAGCCGAGGCGCGTGGACGCGAGCGCCGGCGCGAGCGTCCCCGGCCAGCACGCGCGCACGAGCGTCTGCACGTTGGCGCGCGCCGCCGCCTCGAGCTCCGCCCGGCCACCGGTCGCCGTCGACGTCCGCTCGGGGAGCCGGGAGACCGGGAGGCGACCGGCGGCGATCGCGCTCTCGAGCGCCTGCTCCGCCGCCGCGCCTGTGACGTCCTCGCTGCCGCCCACCAGTGGACTGGAGACGACGGCCTGTTGGCGCCGCTGGCGCAGCACGGCGCTCACCTTCTCGACCGCGGTGACGGCTTCGTCGCCCGGCCGGGCAGGCGCGACCAGCACCGCCAGCGCCGGCCGTCTATCCAGCTCGCGCGCCGCCCGGAATGCCAGCCGCTCGTCGGCGCCGGAGACGAGCGTCACCTCAACGGGAGCGCCGGCCGACGCCGCCAGACGGCGGCGCACCTCGCCGGCGTATCGGGCCGCGTTGAGCCGCGAGAGCGGCGCGACGACGAGCACCCGCGCGTCGCGCTGCCGCTCCGTGGTCAGTCTGCCGGTCTCGGGAGGCTGCAGCCCGAGGGCCAGCGACTGGATGAGCGGCTGTACCTCGCTCGCGTCGGCATGCCACACCTCCCCGCCGCGGCAGCGCTCCACCACGACCGGCGCGGCCCGCACCTCCACCAGAGCGCGGTCCACGTCCTGGAGCGCCTCCGCCAGCGACGTCGCGTCCTGCAGGGTGAGATCGCTGCGCACGAACCCGAACCCCAGTACGTAGTTGGAGAACGCGACCACACCGAGTTCCTCGTACGGCACCTGAGGCAGGGCGACGCGCAGGCTCTCGTACTGCGTCGCCCAGGCACGCTGCTCGCCGCCCTTGCCGCGCCAGGCGCCGCTCGCCTCGCGGTAGCCGGCGCGCGCCGGGCGCACGTCGCTCATGGGGAACATCGCCTGGATGGCCAGGTCGGAGGCCCTGCGGTCCAGGGCGACCCAGGCATCCATGCTGACGCCGAGGGCGCCGCCGAGCGCTGCAGCGGCGGCGCTCGGCCCTGCGACGTCGGCGATGTCGGCCACCGGCGCGTAGCCGTCCTCAGGCGAGAAGCCGGAGACGAGAGGCGCGACGACCACGGCCGTGAGCGCGCGTCGCTCGGCATCCAGGTGCAGCCACACCACTCCGGAGCACGTACCGCCGCGCCCTCCCATCACGAACAGGGCCACGTCGTCGGGGGCCGGCGCCTCGAGCCGCACCGGAGACTCCTCGCCGACGACCCGTTGCCAAGGGCCGGGGGTGGCCAGCAGGATCACGACCCCCATGGCGAGCAATCCGCCGAGCACGAGTGCGGCCCACGGGTCCAGCCGCCGCGCCACTGCGCGCAGCCAGTTCACTTCACGGGCTTGCAGGACTTCGCGAGGCCCATCATGAGGTCGTCGGAGAGCTGGTTGTCCAGGGTGTTCAGCACCCAGTACAGCGTGCCGCGTTCCTTCCAGGCCACCATGTGCAGGTCTCCGCCCTGATAGAAGAGCAGGTAGGTGCGTCTGCCGCTCTTCTCCTTGCCGCTGGGGTTCTCGATCGCCGGCGGGTCCAGCCAGCGCATGGCCTGGATGCTCCAGTAGCCGTACTGCGAGGTCCGGGCGACGACGACCGAGGCGGCGGTGTTCCTGCCCTCGGTGGTCTTGATCGAGTAGTTGCGGAACTGGTCGTAGGTGGACCCGGACGGCCACGCCGTCGGCGCCTCGAGCTTGAGCGGCGTGTCGGCGTCGGTCTGCTGCCAGGTGGCCCAGTCGACCTTCTGGTCCTTCAGCAGCGTCTGCTGCTGCTCCTGGACCTCCTCGGGGACGTCCAGGACGCCGCCGAACGACGAGGCGATGAACACAGTGATGCCGTCTCTGCCGCCGGGCACGCGCTCGACGATCCGCACATCAGACGATCCCAACATGTCCGCGACCGCCTCCGCATGCGCCCTGAGGCCTTCGGTGGTGTACACCGCCGTCACGCTGTCCGGATACTCGTAGGCGTCTGCCACAGCCTCTGCACGGTAGCCCTGCGCATCCAGCTGGGTAGCGGCGCTGGTGGCCAGCCCGTCGATGCCGCTGCCGTTGTACACGTGCACCGTGAATTCCTTCTTGCCCACCCTGGCGCCGCCCTTCGTCGCCTTGACCGGAGCCCGCGTGGGGTGGGTGAACTGGTCCACGACGTCGGCTATCTGCTCCTCACTGGCGATGACATACGAGATGCCGTCGAGCATGGGCGTCTCGCCCTCGAGGTGCGCCTGGTAGACCTTGGACGTGTCTACCTCGAACGCCAGCTCCACCAGCGGCTCGACCTTGGCCAGGGAGTTCAGACTGGACCTGGTCTCGCTCGTGATCGCCTTGATGAGCCTGATGACCCGCTCCCAGTCGCTGCTCCAGCGCCCTGACTGACGCTGCAGTTCCCTGACGAAGAGCTGCTGGCGCTGCATCCGTGTGAAGTCGCCTTTCTGGTCGTGGCGGTAGCGCACATAGTTGAGCGCCTGCTTGCCGCGCACGAGCTGATACCCGGGTTCCAGGTTGATGGACTTGTAGTCGGCGCTGGCCGGGACGAAGTACTTGTGGTCGATTGGCAGGTACGCGCCGCCGAGGATGTTGACCACGTGCCAGAACCCGGCGAAGTCGACCTCGAGCCACGCGTTGATGGGAAGCCCCGTGACCTCCTTGAAGGTCTTGATGACGAGTTTGGGCCCGCCGTAGGAGTAGGCAGTGTTCATCTTGTCGTAGCCCTGGTCGGGGATGTACACACGCAGATCGCGCGGCAGCGAGAGCATGGAGATGCTCTTGGTGTCAGGGTCCAGGCGGAGCAGCATCTGGGTGTCGGAGCGGCCGGGGTCGCCGGGGATGTCCGACTTGTCGGAGCCGATGAGGAGGATGTTCATCGGCTCGTCGGGGAGTGGCCTCTCGATCTCCTCGTCGGCCGCCGCGATCTGCGCGAGCTCTTCGTCCGACTTCGCGGCGCTGCCCGTACCGCCGCCGCCGACGTCGTCCACGAGGCCGTTGGCGTAGCCGACGGCCAGGCCCGGCGTGGCCAGGACGAGGACCACCACGGCCACGCCGACCAGCTTGAGAGCGAGGTGACGGCCGAAGGCGAGGTACGCGGTGACGAGCGCGACGGCGGCGACCACCGCCACCGGCGCCACCACCGGCGCCCACCCGGGCACCTTGCCTGAGAGCCTTACGATGTCCAGTGCCGCCCGCGAGTTGCCCATGGCCTCACGGCCGTAGAACCAGTAGAGCAGCGCCGCGGCCGCGACGGCCGCGACGAGGAGCGCCCAGAGCCACCAGCGCCGCGGCGCGGCCGTGGTCCGGGCGCCGCGACGAGCGCGCGAGCGTGCGCCGCCGCGGCCGCCATGCGACCGCGGCGCCGGGGCGGCGTCCGCCTCCCGCACCTGTTCATCCTCTCCGACTCTGTAGACCCGGTAGCTGCCCATGGTCCTCCGCCGCGGCGCGCTCACACGCCGCGCACGGCCTCGCCGTCGCAGTGCAGGGGAGACGCACCCGTCACGAGCTCGGTTCGTGCGTCCCCGCCCGTACGAGCGACGTCTGCCCCGAGGCCGCGCAGCTTGCCCGTGAGGTCCTCGTAGCCCCGGTCGATATGGTACACGCTGCGCACCTCCGTGGTGCCGTCCGCGACGAGCGCCGCCGTGACGAGCGCGGCGCCGCCGCGCAGATCCGGCGCCTCGACGACCGTCCCGCTCAGCATGCGCGGGCCGGCGATCACGGCATGGTGGCCACTCGTCTCGATGCCGGCGCCGAGCCGGTTGAGCTCGTCGACCACCACGAACCTGTTCTCGAAGACGTTCTCCGTGATGATGGACGTCCCTTCGGCCAGCGAGAGAAGTGCCATGGTCTGCGCCTGCAGGTCGGTGGCGAACCCCGGGTGCGGCAGCGTGGAGATGTCCACCGGGGCAAGCGGGCCTTCACGGCTCACCGTAATGCGCTCCTCGCCCTCCTCGACCTGCACGCCCATGGCCCGCAGCTTGGCGAGGAAGAGCTCCAGGTGAGCCGGGTCCAGACCCACGGTCGTCACCCGGCCCCCACTGGCGGCCCCCATGATCAGGTACGTGCCGGCCTCGATGCGGTCGGCGATCACGGGGTGGTCCACGCCGTGCAGCGGCCGTCCGCCGGCGACGTGGATGGTACTGGTGCCGGCGCCTTCGATCTCGGCCCCCATGCCCTGCAGAAAGGCGCACAGGTCCATGATCTCCGGCTCCCTGGCGGCGTTCTCGATGATCGTCTCCCCGTCGGCCGCGGTCGCCGCCATGAGGAGGTTCTCGGTGGCGCCGACGCTGGGGTAGTCGAGCGGCACCGCGGCTCCCTTGAGTCCCTCGCTGTGCACGCGGATGAACCCGTGATCGATGTCGACGCGCGCGCCGAGCTTCTCGAGACCGCGGATGTGAAAGTCGATCCTCCGCGGCCCGATGTTGCAGCCGCCGGGCATGGCGATGGTGGCCTCACCGAGGCGCGCCACCAGCGGCCCCATGACGATGATGCTCGCACGCATGGTGCGCACGAGCTCATAGGGCGCGCAGCCGCTCAGCCCCGCGCCCGCCTGCACGCGCAGCACGTCGCCCTCGCCGCTCGCCTCGGCACCGAGGGCGCGCAGCATGGTCACCATGGTGGCCACGTCGGTGATCCGCGGCGCGCGCCGGATGACGCAAGGGTCGGCGGTGAGCAGGCTGGCGGCGAGCAGCTTGAGGGCGGAGTTCTTGGCCCCCGAGAGGACGACCTCTCCCTCCAGACGCCTGCCGCCGCGCACCTCAAGGCGCGCGTCGTGTTCGCTCGAACCGTCCATCAGACGCCCACCAGTATAATGTGAGGTGTACCTTCGGCGCCCCCCACGTCAGTCCGCCTGCGGCGACTGATCGGTGAGCCTGCGGCGCACCGCCGGTTGATCCGCCCTGCGGAGATCAATAGCCGCCCGTACAGCCGGCGGGGCGTCAGCGGGCGCGCCGGGCGACGTTCAGGCGGTTCTCGGCGCGCCTCAGCGCCTGCTCCGCGCGGAAGTAGTCGACCTCGGCCTGCGCACCCAGGTCGCCGCTCTCCTTCATGCGAACTTGGGCGCGTTCGTGCGCCTCCTCCGCCCGCGCCACGTCGATGGCGCCGGCGAGCTCGCCGTGGTCGACCACGACGAGGACCTTGTCGAAGAGCACCTGCGCGTAGCCGATGCCGCTGGCGATGTACTCCCAGTCGTCGCCGACCGTGCGGATGCGCGTCTCGCCGATGCCCAGCAGCGTCACCAGCGGCTGGTGCCGCGGCAGGATGCCGAGCTCACCGTCCACGCCGGGGAGCACCACCATGGCGACGTCCCCGGCGTACACCTGGCCATCCGGCGTGACGACCTCGACCTGGAGTGTGCGCTCGTCGCTCACGGGGCGCCTCTCACGCCTCGGCGCCGGCGAGCGTCTTGGCCTTCTCGGCCGCCTCCTCGATGCCTCCGACCATGAAGAAGGCCTGCTCAGGCAGGTCGTCGCACTTGCCCTCCACAAGGTCCTTGAAGCCGCGGACCGTGTCGGCGAGCTGGACGTACTTGCCGGGCGTGCCGGTGAAGGCCTCGGCCACGGTGAACGGCTGGCTGAGGAAGCGCTCGATCTTGCGGGCGCGCTGCACGACGACCTTGTCCTCGTCCGAGAGCTCGTCCATGCCGAGGATGGCGATGATGTCCTGGAGCTCCCGGTAGCGCTGAAGGATCTCCTGCACGCGGACGGCGACCTCGTAGTGCTCGTCGCCCACCGCGTCACGCGTCAGGATGCGCGAGCTGGAATCGAGCGGGTCGACGGCCGGGTAGATGCCCTTCTCGGAGATGGCGCGCGAGAGGACGGTGGTGGCGTCGAGGTGAGCGAACGTGGCGGCCGGCGCAGGGTCGGTGAGGTCGTCCGCCGGTACGTAGATGGCCTGCACGGACGTGACCGAGCCGCGCTTGGTGGAGGTGATCCGCTCCTGGAGCTCGCCCATCTCGTTGGCCAGGGTGGGCTGATAGCCCACGGCGCTCGGCATGCGGCCGAGGAGCGCCGAGACCTCGGAGCCGGCCTGGACGAAACGGAAGATGTTGTCGATGAAGAGGAGCACGTCCTGGCCGCCGGCCTCGCGGAAGTACTCTGCCACGGTGAGCCCGGCAAGGCCCACGCGCAGACGGGCGCCTGGCGGCTCGTTCATCTGGCCGAACACGAGGGCGGTCTTGTCGATGACGCCCGACTCCTGCATCTCTGTCCAGAGGTCGTTGCCCTCACGCGTGCGCTCGCCCACGCCGCAGAACACGGAGAGGCCGCCGTGCTGGGTGGCGATGTTGTTGATGAGCTCCTGCACGATCACGGTCTTGCCCACGCCGGCGCCGCCGAAGAGGCCGATCTTGCCGCCCTTGACGTAGGGGGCGAGAAGGTCGACGACCTTGATGCCGGTCTCGAAGAGCTCGTCGGTGGGGTCGAGCTCGTCGAACGACGGAGCCGGCCGGTGGATGGGCCAGTGCTCGACGCCGTCCAGCGACGGGCCCTTGTCGATGGTGTTGCCGTTGACGTCGATGAGGCGGCCCAGCGTGGCCTCGCCCACCGGCACGGTCATCGCGGCACCGGTGTCGATGACCTCGGTGCCGCGACCGAGGCCGTCGGTGGCGTCCATGGCGACGGCGCGGACCTTGTCGTCGCCGAGGTGCTGCTGCACCTCGCAGATCACTTCGTTGCCGTCCTCTCCGATGCGCACCTTGAGGGCGTTGTAGATGGCCGGGATCTCGTCCGGGAAGCGGACGTCGATCACCGCCCCGATCACCTGGACGACTTCGCCTTTGTTCATCGCGTCAACTCCGCTCGTAAAGTGTCTGGTACGTGGTGCCGCGCTATCCGAGCGCCTCGGCGCCGGCGACGACCTCGAGGATCTCCTGCGTGATCGCGGCCTGACGGGCGCGGTTGAGGGCCAGCGTGAGGCTGTCGATCATCTCCTCGGCTGCCTCGCTGGCGTTGCGCATGGCGGACATGCGCGCGCCCTGCTCACTTGCGCTCGACTCGAGGAGCGCACGGTACACGGCGATCTCGACGTAGGTGGGCAGCAGGCCCTCGAGGATGTCCTCGGGGTCGGGCTCGTAGATGTAGGAGACAGGCGGACGCTCGTTGTCGCCGTCGGTGACTGCCTCCTTGGGTACCGGCAGGATGACGTCATCCATGAGCGTCTGCTCGATGGGCGATGTGAAGTGGTTGTACACGAGGCGGACACGGTCGACCTCGCCGCTGATGTACATCTCGATGAGCTCGGCGGCGATCGCCTTGGCGTCGCGGTATTGAGGCCGGTCGCTGAGGCCCTGCCAGCTCTTCTCCAGCCGGCAGCCGCGGAACTTGAGCGTCCCGATGCCCTTGCGCCCGACGGCGAGCACGCGCGTCTCGACACCCTGCTCGCGCAGCTCGCGCTCGGTGGCCATGGCCTTGCGCACGACGTTGGCGTTGAACGCGCCGGCGAGACCACGGTCGCCGGTCATGGCGACCACGGCCACCGTGTGCACCTCGCGCTCCTGGAGCAGCGCGTAGTTGCGCGTCTCCTCGGAGTACGTCGCGAGGTCCATCATCATCTCGATCATGTCGCCGGCGTAGGGCCGCAGCGCCTCGATGCGGGCCTGGTTGCGGCGCAGCTTGGCGGCGGCGACCATCTCCATCGCCTTGGTGATCTTGCGCGTGTTGTGGACCGACGCGATACGCCGGCGGATGTCCCGCAGGCTCGCCACGTCAGGCCTCCGCCTCCGCCGACTCGACCTTCTCCTCGAGAGCCTGGGCTTCGGCCTCCATCTTGGCGACTTGGGATCTGCCGCTGCTCATGCCGGCGTCGGCGGCGAACGAGTTGTGGTAGGCGGTGATGGATTCCTTGAGCTTGGCCTCAGTCTCTTCGGAGACCTCGCCCTCGTCGCGGATGTCGGCGAGCACGTCGGCGGCCTGGCTGCGCAGGTAGTCGCGCAGGCCCTCCATGAACACCCGCACACGCCCGACGTCGATGTCGTCCAGGAAGCCCTGGTTGCCGGCGAAGATGACGGCGACCTGCTCCTCAACGACCATCGGGTCGAACCGGCCCTGGTTGAGCAGCTGGACCATGCGCTCGCCGCGCGCCAGCGTCCGCTTGGTGACCTCGTCGAGGTCCGACCCGAACTGGGCGAACGCCTGCAGCTCGCGGTACTGCGCCAGGTCGAGCTTGAGTCGGCCAGCGACCTGGCGCATGGCCTTGACCTGCGCCTTGCCGCCCACACGGCTCACGGAGATGCCGACGTTGATGGCCGGTCGGATACCTGAATAGAAGAGCTCACTGGTGAGGAAGATCTGACCGTCGGTGATGGAGATGACATTGGTCGGGATGTAGGCGGACACGTCGCCGGCCTGCGTCTCGATGACGGGCAGCGCCGTGAGGGACCCCCCCCCGAGGTCGTCGCTCAGCTTGACGGCGCGCTCGAGCAGGCGCGAGTGCAGGTAGAACACGTCGCCGGGGAACGCCTCGCGGCCCGGCGGGCGGCGCAGCAGCAGCGACATCTGGCGGTAGGCGTCGGCCTGCTTGGAGAGGTCGTCGTAGAAGCACACGGCGTGACGGCCGCTGTAGAGGAAGTACTCGCCCATGGCGCAGCCGGCGTAGGGAGCGAGGTATTTGAGCGGCGCGGAAGCGGAGGCCGTCGCGGCGACGACGATGGTGTACTCCATCGCGCCGTACTCTTCGAGCTTCTGCACGACCTGCATGACCGTCGACGCCTTCTGCCCGATAGCCACGTACACGCAGATCTCGTTCTGGCCCTTCTGGTTGATGATGGTGTCGACGATGATCGACGTCTTGCCGGTCTGGCGGTCGCCGATGATGAGCTCGCGCTGGCCACGGCCGATCGGGATCATGGAGTCGATGGCCTTGATGCCGGTCTGCAGCGGCTCCTTGACCCCCTGGCGCTCGACCACGCCGGGTGCCTTGAACTCGACCGGACGGAACTCGTCGGTCTCGATGGGGCCCTTGTCGTCGAGCGGGCGGCCGAGCGGGTCCACCACGCGGCCGACCATGGCCTCGCCCACCGGCACCCGCAGCACGCGGCCGGTGCGCTTGACGAGGTCGCCCTCCTTGATCAACGTGTCCTCGCCGAGCAGCACGGCGCCGACGTTGTCTTCTTCGAGGTTGAGGGCCAGCCCGATGACGTCGTGGGGGAGCTCGAGCATCTCCATGGCCACGCAGTTGCGCAGGCCGTAGATGCGAGCGATCCCGTCGCCGACCTCGAGGACGGTGCCGACCTCTTCGACCTCGACCTCCGCCTGGTAGCCTTCGATCTGGGCCTTGAGGACGGAGGCGATCTCTTCGGGTCGCAGCTTCACTAGACGTCACCTCTCACTTCTGCGGTAGCCAGCCGGCGGCGCAGCTGGCGGATCCGTGCTTTGACGCTGCCGTCGACGAGGATGTCGCCGATGCGCAGGACGAGGCCGCCGAGGATGTCGGGGTCGACTCTGCGGGCCATCTCGACCCGGCGTCCCGTCGCCTCCTGGACACGGGCGGCGATCTTCTGCTCGGTCTCGGGCGCGAGCTCCGTCGCCGAGACGACCTCGACCTCGACGACGCCCGCCTCGACGATGGCGAGGGCGTCGTAGGCCTGGCGCAGCTCGGGCACGGCGACGAACCGGCCGCGCTCCTGCATGAGCTGCAGCGTGTTGGCGAGCAGCGGCTGCCCGCCGCGCGTGATCTCGGCGAGCACGCGGGTCTTGGCGCTCGTGTCGACCTGCGGGTCGGCGAGCACGTCGCGCAGCGACGCCGACGCCGCGAAAGCGGCGACGAAGTCACCCAGCTCGCGGCGCACCGGCTCGACGACGCCGGCCTCGCGAGCGGCGTCGAACAGGGCCTGGGCGTAGACCCGAGCGACCTGTTCTTCGCTCAATTCTTGCCCTCCGCGCCGAGCTTCTCGATGTCGAGCTCGGCGAGCGCCTCCTCGATGAGGCGCTGCTGGTCGGCCGCGCTCAGACTGCTCGCCGCGACCTTCTCGGTGGCGAGTGCTGTGAGCTCCGCGATCTGGCCCTTGATGTCGCGGAGCGCGGCGCGCGTATCGCGCTCGATCTGCACGTGCGCCTTCTCGAGCACCCGCTCCGACTGCGCCTTGGCGTCGGCCATGATCTCGGCCTTGGCGTGCTCGGCGGTCGTGCGCGAGCGCTCGAGGATCTCCTCCGACTCGCCGCGTACCTTGGCGAGCGTGGCCTTGTACTCCTCGAGCAGGCGCAGCGCCTCGACGCGCGTCTCCTCGGCCACGTCCATGCTCTCCTGGATGCTGTCGCGCCGCTGATCGATGATCTTCTGCAGCGGCCCGAACGCGTACTTCCAGAGAACGAACACGGCGATGCCGAACGTGATCAGCGTCCAGATCATCAAGCCTGGGTCGATGTTCAGCATGCTCTTCCTCTCCTGCCTGCCTCGGGCACCTCGGTCCGGTGGATCAGGCGACGAAGATGAGGATCAGGGCGACGACGAAGGCGTACAGCGCGACGGCCTCGGTGACGCCGATGCCGATGAACATGTTGGTGCGCACGTCGCCGGCGACCTCGGGCTGGCGGGCGATCGACTCGAGCGCCTTGCCGATCATGATGCCCAGGCCGACGCCGGGGCCGACGGCGCCGAGGCCCATAGACAGGCCGGCGCCGAGCAGCTTCCCGAGTTCCTTGGCGGCTTCAGCGTCCATGTATGAGTCCTCCTACAAAGGTTGTCTGCACGTGGTGGTCAGTGATCCTGGTCGAGAGCGCCGCCGATGTACACGGCGGAGAGGATGGCGAAGATGAACGCCTGGATGAAGGCGACGAAGAGCTCGAACATGTAGATGAGCACCGAGGCGCCCTGCAGGGCTAGCCCGACGAGGTAGCTCTGGAAGATGAGCGCCATGGCGAAGAACACCGCGAGGATGGCATGCCCAGCCACCATGTTGGCGAAGAGACGGACGGAGAGCGAGATGAGGCGGAAGATTTCGCTCACCACGTGGATGAACCAGATGACCTGTTTGAGCACCGGTGGCGCCCCGGACGGCGCCCACGCCTTCACGTAGTGGAAGGCGCCGTTCTTGCGGATGCCGGCGTAATGCGTGAAGACGAACGTGCACAGCGCCAGCATGAGCGTGACGTTGAGGTTGGCCGTGGCCGCGTAGAAGGCCGGCTGGTAGTGCTCGCCGAACGGCAGAGGCAGCAGGCCGATGAGGTTGCTGGCGAGGATGAAGAAGAAGACGGCGCCGATGAACGGGAACCAGGTGGCTTTGCCGCTCTTCATGACCGAGCCGACGATGCCGTCCCGGGCGAGCTCGTACATGGCCTCCATGGCGTACTGGAAGCGACCCGGCTTCATCCTCAGTGAGCGCGCCACGACGATGGTGAAGACCACGATGACGGCGACGGCGACGAACAGGTAGGCCACCGTCTTCGTGATGGACATGTCGAACGGGCCGATGGTCGGCAGCTCGATGAGGACGTGACGCTCGAACTCCCCCGCGACCTCGAACTCCATCTCCTCGCCGCCGGGCAGGATCGCAAGCAGGATGAGGAACCCGAGGACGAGCAGTCCGATGATCCAGCGCCAGGGATGCTTCACTGCAGCCTCGCTTGACCCGCCGGCGTGGGCGCCGTTGGGTACGTGATGGGGCGGACAAGGATGTACAGGGTGAAGGCCGCGAGGAAGGAGAGCGCCGCCGCCGGGAAGGCCGGCTTGTCGAGCACACCGATGACCACGAGTCCGACGAGAACCACGGCGATGCGCACGGCCATACCGCCCAGCGCGACGCCGAGGGCGAGATCCTGACGGTCGCGGGCGCGCCACCACGTGAGGGCCTCGAGCGCCCAGTAGACGAACACGAGGCCCGAGCCGGCGGCAGCCGCCCACGCGGGCTGGCCGACGAACGCCGCCACGGTGGCGCAAGCCAGGGTGGCGGCGATGAGAAGCAGCGGTGCTACGAACGGCTTGCGAATGACGACTCGCCCTCCTGAACTCTACTTCGTCTCCAGGTAGATCGCGTACAGCGCCAGCCCGAAGCCGACGAACACGCCGATCACCACGAACAGGGGAAATGTGCTGAAGAGCCAGTCGACGCCGGCGCCGAAGCCAAGCCCTACGGCCACGCCGGCGAGCAGCAGGAACGCGACTGATTCCGCGGACGCCGCCGAACGCAGCGGTTCCTTCTTTCTCCCGTTATCGGGGTGGTCCGGGGTCAAACTATACCTGCGGCATCCAGGGGCTGCAAATGGAATCCACATACCATTTTCCGCGGTGCGAGCAGCTTCGCCGCTCCCCGCCGGAAGCACCGTTCACGCGACGCCGTCCGCACCGGGACCGGTGCCCTCGGGTGGGTTGCTCCCCACTCCCGGAGACAGGGGATCAGGCAGGCCGCGGCGGCGCGACCGGTACCTGCTGAGCAGCCGAGCCATGTTGAGAGTGGAGACGACCGCGGCGACGCCGAACGCCACGATCGCCGGCCAGAAGCGCTGCTGCATGGAGATGGCGAGCCCGCTCAGACAGATGCACCACGAGTACAGCAGGAGCACGCTCTTGCGCTGTGAGAAGCCGTGCACCAGTACGAGATCGTGGTGCACGTGGTCCTGCCCTGCGGAGTAGAACGGCACCCCGCGGCGCCACCGCCGCCACACGATGAGGAAGAGGTCGACGAAGGGGACGCCCAGCACCAGCAGCGGCAGGACGAGAGCGACGGCGGCGGTGCCTTTCATCACGCTCTGCACGCTGATGCAGGCGAGGACGAACCCGAGCAGCATCGACCCTGCGTCGCCCATGAAGATGGAAGCCGGGTGGAAGTTGAAGCGCAGGAAGGCGAACGTCGCTCCGGCCAGGACGGCGGCCAGGATGCCCATGGCTGCGAACCCCGTGGCCAGGGAGATGATCGCGAACGTCATCGCGGAGATGCCGCAGACGCCCGCCGCGAGACCGTCCAGACCGTCGATGAAGTTCACCATGTTGATGATCATCGCCATCCAGAAGCCGGTGACCAGGATGGATGCGGCCAGCGGCAGGTGCCACATGATGTCGGTGAAGGGTACGCCGATGCGTGTGACGCGCGTGTCGAAGTAGACGGCGACCCCGATGGCGAGCAGCTGGCCGACGAACTTGACGATGGGCTCGAGTTCGTACAGGTCGTCGAAGAGCCCGACGGCGACGACGATCGTCGCGCCCCCGATGATGCCCCACACCGACCGGTCGACCTCCACGAGGAGCATCACCGGGACCATCCAGCCCAGGTACATGGCCAGACCGCCCAGCAGCGGCGTGGCCAGCTCGTGCATGCGGCGGTCGTCGGTGGGCGTGTCGACAGCCCCCGTGCGGTGGGCAAGGCGGCCCATGAGCGGCGTGAGCAGATACACGATGAACGCCGCGATGAGGAAGCCCAGGATCGCCGTGCGGAGCGGGCTGGAGAGACTCAGCGCTCCGCCGATGGCAGTTCCTCCCTGATCAGGGCGACTCCCGCCTCGGCCAGAAGCTCGCGAGACAGCTCGTCCGGGTAGCCCTCGACGTAGTGGATCTCGCGCACCCCGCAGTTGATGAGGATCTTGGCGCAGAGGACGCAGGGGTGCAGCGTCGTGTACAGCGTGGCACCGTCGATGGCGACGCCGTGGACAGCCGCCTGGATCACGGCGTTCTGCTCTGCGTGGATGGCGCGGCACAGCTCCTGGCGCTCACCGGACGGGATGCCGAGCCGCTCGCGCAGACAGCCGATGTCGAGGCAGTGGACAACGCCGCGCGGGGCGCCGTTGTAGCCCGTGGCGAGGATGCGCTTGTCGCGCACGAGCACGGCGCCGACCTGCCGCCGCAGGCAGGTGGAGCGCGTCGCGGCCTGCGCGGCGAGCTGGAGGAAGTACTCGTCCCAGCTGGGCCGGTACCGCACGCCGGCGGTGTCGTCCTGCCGAGTCACAGGAACTCGTAGAGCGGGAAGCGGTCGAGGAGGTCCACGACCTCGTGACGGATCTCGCGTAGGGCGGCGGCGTCGTCGCGGGCGGCGATGGCGCGCAGCATGAGCTCGCCGGTCTGGCGCATCTCGGGCTCCATGAAGCCCCTCGTACTCACCGCCGGCGAGCCGACGCGCAGGCCGCTCGCCACGTTGAACGAGGCGTCCTCGAACGGCACGACGTTGCGGTTGGCCGTGATGTTGACGCGCTCGAGCAGCTCCTGGCATTCAAGACCGGTGAGGCCGGCCGGCCGCAGGTCGACGAGCGCGAGGTGCACGTCGGTGCCGCCGGAGACGAGACGCAGCCCGCCCTCGGCCAGCGTCTCGGCGAGCACGGCGCAGTTCTTGACGATCTGCTTCTGCAGCTTCTGGAACTGGTCGCTCTGGGCGATGCGCAGGCACACCGCCTTGGCGGCGATGACGTGCATGAGCGGGCCGCCCTGCATGCCGGGGAACACGGCCCGGTCGATGGCCGCCGCGTACTCCTTGCGGCACATGATGATGCCGGCGCGCGGGCCCGTGAGCGTCTTGTGCGTGGTGCTGGTGACGACCTCGCAGTACGGCACCGGGTTGGGGTGCACCCCGGCGGCGATGAGCCCGGCGATGTGGGCGATGTCGGCCAGGAGCATCGCCCCGACCTCATCGGCGATCTCGCGGAAGGCGGCGAAGTCGACGACGCGCGGATACGCGCTGTAGCCACAGATGATGAGCTTGGGGCGGTGCTTGAGCGCCAGCTCGCGCACCTCGCCGTAGTCGATGATCTCGGTGTCGGGGCGCACGTGGTACGGGACCACGTTGTAGGTGCGCCCCGAGTAGTTGACGCCGAGACCATGCGTGAGGTGGCCACCGTGAGCCACTTCCATGGCCATCATTGTGTCGCCGGTCTCCAGCAGCGCGAACAGGGCCGCGAGGTTGGCCGACGAGCCCGAGTGGGGCTGGACGTTGGCGTGCTCGGCGCCGAAGACCTCCTTGCAGCGGTCTATGGCGAGCTGCTCCACCTGGTCCACCACATCGCAGCCGCCGTAGTACCGGTGCCCCGGCGTGCCCTCGGCGTACTTGTTGGTGAGCACGGAGCCGGTCGCCTCGAGCACGGCCCGGCTCGCGAAGTTCTCGCTGGCGATGAGCTCCAGAGTCTCCTGTTGACGGATGAGCTCGCAGCGCAGCAGCTCGTTGAGCTCGGGGTCGAGATGGTAGAGCGGCTCCCGGCGCCACTCGCGGCCGACAGGGCTCAAGCCGGCTCCTCCTCGTCGAGAAGAGCGACGCGCTGCTCGTGGCGGCCGCCCTCGAAGGGCGTCTCGAGCCAGACCTCGGTGATGGCCCAGGCCTCGTCCTCGCTCAGCAGACGACCGCCCATGCACAGCACGTTGCAGTCGTTGTGGCGACGAGTGATCTCCGCGTGATAGGGAGTGAAGCAGTCGGCGCCGCGCACGCCCTTGTGGCGGTTGGCCGACATGCAGATGCCGAGGCCGGTGCCGCAGACGAGCAGGCCGCGCTCGGCCGCGCCGGAGGCGACCATCTCCGCGACTTCGTGCCCATACACGGGGTAGTCGACCGACACGTCCTCGGAGTCCGTGCCCACGTCGACGACCTCGTGCCCCAGGGAGCGGAGGCGGCGCACGACGGCCTGCTTGAGTGCGAACCCCCCGTGGTCGGCACCGGCGGCGATCTTCATGGCGAGCTCCTTCTGCTCAGACGGCGATGGGCGCGAACGCGGGCGCGGAGGACGCCCCCCTCCGGGCGTCGCCCACGGCCGGGGCGTGCCTCGGCTAACAGGCCGTCGATTGTATCAGTCCGTGCGCCGCGGGGCCCTTCGGGCCGGCGCCCGCTCAATAGCCCTTCGTCGATTAGTCCGTGCGCCGCGGGGCCCTTCTGGCCGGCGCCCGCTCAATAGCCCTTCGTCGATTAGTCCGTGCGCCGCGGGGCCCTTCGGGCCGGCGCCCGCTCAATAGCCCTTCGTCGATTAGTCCGGAAGGAAGAGCTCGCCCCGCAGGACGGGGTGGACGCGGCCGCCGACGCGCACGTCGGTGATCGCGTCGGGCGCGCCCGAGACGGCCACCGTGAGGAGGCTCGGCCGGCCGATCTGCGCGCCCTGCAGCACGATCCGCTCCTCGTCGATGGGCAGCACGCCCTCGCGCGCCATGTAGGCGGCGAGCGGCCCGGCCGCGCTGCCGGTGGCCGGGTCCTCGGTGATGCCGGCGAAGGGGAACAGTCCGCGCGCCTCCACCCATGGTTCGTGCTGCCCCGTGAAGGCGCAGGGGTAGATCTCGGCGTGGCGGCGCTCGAAGTCCTCCGCCAGCTCCAGGTTGAGCGAGACGCGCGCGAGCGCCCGCTGCGAGGCGAGCGGGATGATCGTGTAGCACAGGCCGGTGTCAACGGGGACGGGATCGAACTCGGGGTGCAGGTCCTCGAGCTCGAGCCCGAGCACGGCCGCGACGGAGCCGCGCGGCGCGGGCGCGTGGAACACGGGCGCCCGCTGGTGGACGGTGCCGGACACGGGGACGCCGTCCCGCACCGCGACCTCCACGACGGTGAGCCCGACGTCGAGCTCCAGCACGACCCTGGTGACGGGCTGATAGACGTCGACCAGCCGGAGCCGCACGAGCTCGCAGGCGGTGCCGACGCTCGGGTGGCCGGCGAACGGCAGCTCGAGCGCGGGTGTGAAGATGCGCACCCGCGCGTCCCCGTCGCCCTCCGGCGGCAGAATGAAGGTGGTCTCCGAGAGGTTCATCTCGCTGGCGATGGCCTGCATCTGGACGGCCGTGAGCCCCTCCGCCTCCGGGAACACGGCCAGCGGGTTGCCGGCGAACGGTCGGTCGGTGAACACGTCCAGCTGGTAGAAGGGCAGCGTCCTCATCAGCGTGACTCCTCCCCGCCGCCGGCCAGCAGCGCGGCGACGCCTTGTTCGTCGATGGTCCCGCGTCGCAGGATACGCCACCCGCCCTCGTCCTCGTAGCGGCTGAGGTCGACGATGGTGGAGGCCTCGCCGCTCACCGGCCCAGCGTCGAGGATAAGGTCGCAGGCAGCCAGCAGGCCGCCGTCCACCTCGTCCACGGACCGCGGGGCCTCCCCGCCGCTCGGGTTGGCGCTCGAGGCGAGCAGCGGGAACGGCAGCTCGCCGAGTGCGCGCGCGGGCGCCGGCCACGCGGGCACCCGCACGCCGAGCGTGGCAACCCGGGCCTCCTTGACGCCCCACACGCCGTTGGTGCGGTGCGGTACTTCGCCCGCCGGCGGAAAGGCCAGGCCCGGCGGGTACGGCAGCAGCAGCGTGAACGGGCCAGGGAGGAGGCGGCGCGCGGCGCGGCGCAGCCGCGGCCCCAGCGCCAGCGACGCCTCGAGCAACTCCAGCGCCGGGTAGACGACCTGGAGCGGCTTGCCGGCCTCGCGTCCTTTGGCGCCGATCACGGCCTCGCGCACCGCCGGCGTCACCAGCCCGCCAACGCCGTAAACCGTGTCGGTGGGAAAACAGACGAGCGTAGCCGCCGCGAGCATCCCGGCGAGCCGCCTCCCGTCCGCACCCTCGGGCGACGCGAGGTCGATGCGGCGTGGCGGGGTCACGGAGCCGAGCAGCCGGCGCGGGGTGCCGGTGTCACGGCGCGGCGGCGGGTCCGGCCGCCGCGGGAGCGCTGACCGGCCGCACGGGCACGCCGTGTGCGGCGAGGTACTCCTTGGCCTCGGCTATCGAGTAGGTGCCGTAGTGGAAGATGCTCGCGGCGAGCACGGCGTCGGCCTCGCCCTCGATGAGGCCGTCGGCGAGGTGCCCCAGCGTGCCGACTCCGCCGGAGGCGATCACCGGCACCCCCACCTCCCGCGCCACGGCGCGCGTGAGCTCGAGGTCGTAGCCGTCCAGGGTGCCGTCGCGGTCCATGCTCGTGAGCATGAACTCGCCGGCGCCGAGCTCCGCGGCCCGTGCCGCCCACTCGATCGCGTCGATGCCGGTGGGCGTGCGGCCGCCGTGCAGGTAGACCTCCCAGCGCGGCGGACGTCCGTCCTCCCCGCTCCCCGGCACTCTGCGCGCGTCAACGGCGACCACGACGCACTGGGCGCCGAACCGCTCGCTGCAGCGGCGCACCAGCTCCGGGTCCTGCACGGCGGCGGTGTTCATTGACACCTTGTCGGCGCCGGCCGCCAGCACCGCGCGCACGTCGTCGACGCTGGTGAGCCCGCCGCCGATGGTGAACGGGATGAACACCTGCTCGGCGCAGCGCGCCGCGAGGTCGATGATGATGTCGCGGCGCTCGTGCGAGGCGGTGATGTCGAGGAAGATGAGCTCATCGGCGCCCTCGGCGTCGTAGCGAGCCGCCAACTCAATGGGATCGCCGGCGTCCCGGATGCTGACGAAGTTGACACCCTTGACCACGCGCCCGTCGCGCACGTCCAGGCAGGGGATGATGCGCTTGCGGTGCACGGCGGCTCCCTCAGGGGGCGAAGACTGCGAGGGCGTCGGACAGCGTGAACGACTTCTCGTACAGCGCCCGGCCGACGATGACACCCACGACCTTGGGCTCCTCCAGCTTCTTGAGTCGCTTGAGGTCGTCGAGCAGCGCGATACCCCCGGAGAGGATGATCTCGAGCGGCGACACCTCGGCGAGGTCCTTGAGCCCTGGGAGGTTGGGACCGCCGAGCATGCCGTCGCGGGCCGTGTCCGTGTACACCACACGCGCGACGCCGTGCTCGGCGAGGACCTTGACCATGCGGATGGCGCTCATCTGCGAGCGCTGTTGCCAGCCGTGCGTGGCCACCATGCCGTCTGTGCAGTCGAGGCCGACGACCAGACGGTCGCCCAGCCAGTTGACGGCGTCGTCCAGCAGGTCGAGCGCGGTGACGGCCGCCGTCCCCATGACCACCCAGTGCACGCCGACTCCGGCCATGAACGCGAGCGACTTGGGCGTGCGGATGCCGCCCCCGTACTGCACGGGGATGTCGAGCGCCCTGACGATGTCCTCGACGATCCTGAAGTTCGTGAGCTCGCCGGTGCGCGCCGCGTCGAGGTCGATGACGTGCAGCGCCTCCGCCCCCTGGTCCTGCCAGTAGCGGGCCAGATCCACGGGGTCGTCGCTGAACACGGTGACGTCGTCGAAGTCGCCGCGGCGCAGGCGCACGGCCTTGCCGCCCTGGATGTCGACGGCGGGGAAGACGATCATGAAGTGCCGGCCTCCTGACGGATGGCGGCGGCGAAGTTCGCAAGCAGCGCGAGTCCGACGCCGGAACTCTTCTCAGGGTGAAACTGTACCGCCCACACGTTGTCGCGCGCCACTGCCGCGACGACCGGCCCACCGTAGTCCGTGGTCGCGGCGACCACGGACGGGTCCGTCGGCACGGCGGCAAACGAGTGCACGAAGTAGACGATGGGCGGGGCCGGCAGCCCACGGGCCATGCCGGCGCCGGCGGGCGCCCACTCCAGGTCGTTCCAGCCGATGTGCGGCACCTTGAGCCCGGTCTGCAAGCGCTCGACGGTACCGGAGAGCACGCCGAGGCCCGGCCAGCGCCCGCCCTCGCCGCTGCTCTCGAAGAGCAGCTGGAGGCCGAGGCACACACCGAGGAACGGCGTGCCGGCCGCGATGCGCCCGAGCACCGCGGCCCCCAGGCCGGTCTGCTCGAGCCGCGCGGCCGCGTCGCGGAACGCGCCGACGCCGGGCAGCACCACGCCGGCGGCAGCGCGGACCTCTGCGGCGCTCTGCGTGACACGTACGTCGGCGCCGGTGCGCGCCAGCGCCTTGGCGACGCTGGCGAGATTGCCCATGCCGTAGTCGACGACGGCGATACGCGGCGGGGCGTCGTGAGGATCGAGCGTGCTCATGGTCTCGTCAGAGTGTGCCCTTGGTGGACGGGACCGCATCATCCCGGCCGTGCCGCTCGCACGCCTGCGCGAGCGCACGTGCGAATGCCTTGAACACGGCCTCCACGATGTGGTGCGCGTCGCTGCCGGCGAGCAGCCGGACGTGCAGCGTCATGCCGCTCTGCGTCGCCAGCGACCTGAAGAAGTGCGGCGTGAGGTCGGCGTCGAACTCGCCGATGCGCACGCCGGAGAGCGTCAGGTCGTGGGCGAAGTACGGGCGGCCCGAGAGGTCGAGCGCCACTTGCGCGAGCGCCTCGTCCATGGGCAGCAGAAACGAGCCGTAGCGGCGGATGCCGCGCTTGTCGCCGAGGGCCTCACCCAGCGCCTGCCCGAGGCTCAGACCGATGTCCTCAACGGTGTGGTGTCCGTCCACGTGGAGGTCGCCGCCCGCGCGCACGGTGAGGTCGAAGCCGCCGTGGTGCGCGAACAACGTGAGCATGTGGTCAAGGAAGCCGATGCCGGTGGCCATCTCGGCCGCGCCCTGACCGTCGAGGTCGAGCGTCAGGTCGATGTCGGTCTCGCTGGTGGTGCGCTTGACGTGCGCGCGGCGCTCGCGGAGTGGCGCTCCTCCGGCGCCCCGCTCGGTAGGTTGCCTGTGGCGACTACTCATGAGCAGCTCCTCACTGGGCCCGGAGGCGGGCGGAGAGCGCGTGGGCGCGCAGTCCCTCCTCGTCGGCGATGGCCGCCACCAGCGGCGAGAGTGCCGCGGCGGCGGGACCGTCGAGTTCTACCACAGCCACGCGCTTGCGGAAAGCATCGACAGAGAGCCCTTGGCCGAAGCGGGCGGAGCCGCCGGTGGGCAGCACGTGGTTGGAGCCGGCGGCGTAGTCGGCGAAGGCGGTCGCGGCGTGCCGGCCGACGAACACGGCGCCGGCGTTGCGCACGCCGGCAAGCAGCGCCCGAGCGCCCGCGCAGTGCAGTTCCAGATGCTCGGGCGCGAACGCGTTGCTCAGCCTGAGCGCGGCCTCCCGATCGGGGCACTCCACGACGACCACGCTGCCGGTGGCGATGCCGAGCTCGGCGGAGAGGCGCTCGACGGCCTCGGCGACGGGCGCGGCGAGCGCGCCGCCGACGTCGGCGAGGCAGGCCATGGCGCCGGACCCGTGCTCCGCCTGGGCCAGCAGGTCGGCGGCCAGCCACTCCGGCTCTCCGGAAGAGTCGGCGATGATGAGCACCTCGCTCGGTCCGGCGAGACTGTCGATACCCACTTCGCCGACCAGCAGCCGCTTCGCCTCGGTGACGTAGGCGTTGCCGGGGCCGACGATCACGTCGCAGCGCGGCACGCGGCCGGTGCCCAGCGCCATGGCGGCCACCGCCTGGGCGCCGCCGATGGGGTACAAGTACTCGATGCCGAGCAGGGCGCAGGCGGCGGCGACGCCGGCGGCCGCGCCGCCGCCGGGGCGCGGCGGAGAGCAGACGACGATACGCTCGACGCCGGCCACCTGGGCCGGGATCGCCGTCATGAGCACGGAGGACGGGTAGTCGGCGAGGCCGCCGGGCACGTAGAGCCCGGCGGCGGCCAGCGGCACGACCTCCTGACCCACGACCTGGCCCTGCGCCAGCGTCTCGCGCCAGGGCGCGATCGCCTCGCGCCCGTGGTAGGCGCGAATGTTGGCTGCGGCGGTCTCAAGCGCGGCGCGGAGCTCCGGCGAGAGCGCCTCCCGCCGCGCCCTCATCTCGTCGAGAGGGACGGCGTAGTCGTCCTCGAGCTCCACGCTGTCGAGCCGCGCCGTCTGGTCCCGCACGGCGGCGTCGCCGCGCCTGCGCACGTCCTCCACGATGGCCGCCGCGGCGGCCTGCACCTCCGCCGCCGGAGGCGCGAGCGCGCGCAGTTCCGCGACGGTGGCCGCCACGTCGTCGTTCCACGGCAGGTGCCTCATCTCTCCTCCAGTGCGGCCCGCAGGCGGTCGGCGAGCGCGTTGACCTCGTCGCGGAGCAGCACGCGCGCGGCGCGTCCGGCGACCAGCCGCGCGCTGCAGGCCGTCACGACTCCCCGCTCCGTGGTTTCGGGCGCTGCGGGGCTCGTGGCGGCGAGGCGCGAGCGCAGCTCCACCACGCCCTCGGCCACACCGAGCCCCGGCGCCAGGGCCGGCTCGTCCAGCGTCAGGATCTCCGCCTGTACGCCCGCGGCAGCGAAGTACGAGCGTGCGGTCTCCGGATGGCGCGTGGCGACGCGCATACGGCGGTGCCGCCGCACGGCGCCCTCCGCAACCGAGAAGACCAGATCGTCGCGACAACAGCCCAGGTCGAGCAGGTCGGTCGCGCCGCAGCGGTCCTCCAGCAGCCGGTCGCTCCCCACCACGCCGGCGTCCAGCGCAGCGCGGTCACAGCCACGCAGCACGTCGGCGGACGAGCCGAGGAACCACAGGCCGCCGGCGTGTCGCAGCAGCGCCGGCCGCACCTCCCCGCGCAGCGAGGCGGCCGGCAGGCCGGCCGCCTCGAGCAGATCGAGCACCTCGCCCGGCGGCGGGCCAGACCCGCAGGCGATGCCGAGCCTCACCCGGCACCCAGCGCCGCGGCGATGTCGCGCGCGTCGCCGCTGACCTCGCGCCCGTCGGCGAGGCGCAGCGCGTAGGCGCCGCCGTGGCGCAGCAGCAGCGGCGGCGCGACGCGCTCCGCATCCGCGGGCAGGGCCAGGATGGCAAGCCCGGCGCGGCGGAGCTCCGCCGCCCGCGCCGGCGCTTCCAGCCCGCCAACGAACGGGATCGGGGCCGGCGGCGTCGCGAGCTCCACGCCGGCCTCGTCCAGCGCGTCGGCGGCACGGTCGACGGCCACGGCGAACCCCACTCCCGGGATGTCCCAGTCCAGCCGGGCCGGCAGGCCGTCGTACCGGCCGCCGGTCGCCAGGGGGAGTCCCACGCCCGGTGCGTAGGCCTCCATGATCAGTCCGGAGTAGTAGCTGAGGTCCTGCATGAGCCCGAAGTCGAACGCCAGGCGCCGGCCGTGACCCGCCTCCTCGACGAGGTCGCGCACGAGCCCGAGACGGGCCACGGCGCGCTCCATCACCTCGCTGCGGGCAAGCTTGCGCGCCTGGCCCAGCGTCTCCTCGCCGCCGCTCAGCTCGAGCACACGCCACAGCGCCTTGAGCGCGCCCTCGTCCACCTCGGCGTTGCCGGCGATGCTCTCGAGCAGCGGGTAGTCCCGGTCGCCGAGAGCCTCCGTAAAGGTCCCCCTGTCGTCGCCCGGCAGACCGAGCGAGTCGATGAGCGCCCGCTGGTAGGCAGCGGACCCCAGCGTGACCGTGAAGACGGGGAGGCCGAGGCCCTCGAGTGCGTCGCAGAGCAGCGCGACGCACTCGGCGTCGGCCTCGGCCGAGCCCAGCCCCAGCAGCTCGGCGCCCGCCTGCCGGAACTCGCCGTCCTGGCCGCGCTGCGGCGCCCAGGGGCGGATGCACGCGGCCACGTAGCAGAAACGCAGGGGCAGGGGCTCGTCGTCGCAGCGGTCGGCGGCCATGCGGGCCACCGGCACGGTCATGTCGGTGCGCACCATGAGCTCGTGCCCCCGCTCGTCGTGCAGCCCGTATCCAGCGGAGAGCGTGTCGTCGTCCGTCACCTGGAACGTCTCGGCGAACTCAAGCCACGGCGTGCGCACCTCGCCGTACCCGTAAGCGGCGAAGCGGATGCGGAGCAGGTCCTCGACCGCCCGCAGCCGCTGCGTCTCAGGCGGGAGCACGTCGCGCATGCCCTCAGGGATCATGGGTCCTCCTCCGGACGCCGGCGGTCAGCCGACCCCGATGCAGCTCTCTCCGAGCAGCGCCTTGAGCTCGGCGTACAAGCCCGCCGCGGGCTCCACACGGAGCCCGTCGCCCACACGCAACCGCGCCCGCTGCTCACCGCGCACCATCTGCAGCACCACAGGCACCGAGCCCGGGAAGTCGCAGAGCACCCGCCTCAGGTCGTCGATCACCGTGGGCGCCACACAGCCGGCGTCGATGACCACGGTGAGCGGGTGGTACTCGCTCACACCGTTGAAGGGCACGACCTCGATGACGGCCAGCACGCTGTCGCCCTCGGCGCGTTTCTCGATGCGGCCCTTGACCTTGACGATGGCGTCCTCCACCAGGAGTTCACGGTACTGCTCGTACACCTTGGGCCAGGCGCGGCACTCGACGGCGCCGTCCACGTCCTCGAGCCGGAACAGGAGCCACACCCCGCCGTTCTTGCTCACGCGCTTCTGGGCGTTGGCCACGATGCCGCCGGTCCAGGTGAGAGAGCCGTCGCCGGCGTCGTCCAGCGCACCGACCGGCATCTCGATCTCGTCGCACAACTGCTCACGCAAGCCCTGGAGCGGATGGGCCGAGACGTAGAGGCCCAAGGCCTCCTTCTCGGCCTTCAGCAGCGTGGCCTGGTCGTACTCCGTCTGCGGCACGGTGGGACACGGGTGGCCGCTGTCCTCGGCTGCCACGAGGTCGAAGAGACCGCCCTGGCCCTGCGCCGCGTCCTTGCGCCGGCGCTCCCCGTCGGCCATGGCCAGCGGGAGCGCCTCGAGCATGCCGCGGCGCGGGTCGCCCGTACTGTCGAAGGCGCCGGCGCGGATGAGCGCCTCGAGCACGCGCTTGTTGGCCATCTGCGAGTCAACACGGGCGCAGAAGTCGAAGACGGACTCGAAGGCCCCGTCCTCCTCGCGCGCCGCGATGATCGCCTCGATGGCGCCCACACCCACGCCCTTCACCGCGTTCATGCCGAAGCGGATCTTGCCCTCCACCACGGTGAACTCGATGTCACTGGTATTGACGTCCGGCGGCAGCACCTCGATACCCATCTCGTTGCACTGGTTGACGTAGAACGGCACCTTGTCCTTGGTGTTCATGACGCTCGAGACAAGGGCCGCCATGTACTCGACCGGGTAGTTGGCCTTGAGCCAGGCCGTGCGGTAGCTGATCATCGCGTAACAGGCTGCGTGGCTCTTGTTGAACGAGTAGTCGCCGGTGGCCTCGAAGTTGGCCCACATCTTGTTGGCCACCGCCTGCGGCACACCCTTCTCGGAGAGCCCCTCCATGAGCGGGTCCTTGAGGGTGGCCATCAGCTGCTTGTTCTTCTTGCTGATGGCCTTGCGCAGGTCGTCCGCCTGCGCCGGGCTGAACCCGCCGACCCGGCGGGCGATGGCCATGTACTGTTCCTGGTAGATGGTCACGCCGTGGGTCGGCTCCAGGATGGGGCGCAGGGCCTCGTGGTCGTAGACGACCGAGGCAGGGTCCTTCTTGTTGCGGGCATACGTCGGGATGTACTGCATCGGGCCAGGGCGGTAGAGGGCCACGATAGCGATGAGGTCCTCGAACTCCGTGGGGCCGATCTCGCGCAGCGCCTCCTTCATGCCGGCGCTCTCGAACTGGAACACGCCGGTGGAGTCGCCGCGGGCCAGCATCTTGTACGTCTGCTCGTCGTCCAGCGGCAGCTGGTCGATCTCGATACACACCCCGCGAGTCTTCTCGATGATGTCGAGCGCCTTCTCGATGACGTCGAGGTTGCGCAGGCCGAGGAAGTCCATCTTGAGGAGCCCGAGCCTGGAGACATCGTTCATGTCGAACTGCGTGACGAGCTCGGCCTCGCCCTTCTGCTGCAGCGGCAGGTACTCGGTGAGCGGCTTGTCGCTGATGACGACGGCGGCGGCGTGGATGGAGTCGTTGCGGATGAGCCCCTCGAGGCTCCTGGCGAGGTCGACGACCTCCTTTACCTCCGCGTCGGCATCGTAGGCCTGCCTGAGCTCTCCGTTCTGCCTCATCGCGTCGTCGAACGTCGCCGGCGGCGCCTGCTCCGGGATCATCTTGGCGATCTTGTCGCCGACGGCGTAGGGCTTGCCCATGACGCGCGCGGCGTCGCGCACGGCCGCGCGCGCGGCCATGGTGCCGAAGGTGATGATCTGCGCCACTCGGTCCCGGCCGTACTTCTGCGCCACGTACTCGATGACTTCTCCGCGGTGCTCCACGCTGAAGTCCATGTCGATGTCGGGCATGCTCTTGCGCCCGGGGTTGAGAAAGCGCTCGAACAGGAGGTCGTACTGGAGCGGGTCGATGTCGGTGATGCCGAGCGCGTAGCTCACGATGGACCCGGCGGCGGAACCTCGGCCGGGTCCCACTGCGATGCCGTTGTCCTTGGCGAACTTGACGTAGTCCCAGACGATGAGGAAGTAGGCGTCGAAGCCCATCTCGCCGATGACACCGAGCTCGAAGTCGAGGCGCTCCTGCACCTCCTGGCCCGGCTCTGCGCCGTACCGCCGGGCGATGCCCTGCTCGCACAGCTCGCGCAGGTACGAGGCCTCCGTCGAGCCCTCCGGCACCGGATAGGTGGGCAGCTTGTAGTCGCCGAAGTCGAGCTTGACGTTGCAGCGCTCGGCGATCTCCATGGTCGACGCGGTCGCGCCCGGGTAGTCCCCGAAGCGCTCCTCCATCTCCTCCGCCGACTTGAGGTAGAACTCGTCGCTGCCGTACTTCATGCGGTTCTCGTCGGTGAGGCAGCTCTGGGTCTGGATGCAAAGCAGCGCGTCGTGCGCGTAGGCGTCCTCGTGGCGCAGGTAGTGGACGTCGTTGGTGGCCACCGTCCTGAGGCCGGCCTTCTCGGCGAGCTGCGCGAGCCTGGGCAGCAGCTCGCGCTGCTCGGGCAGGCCGGCGTCCTGCAACTCCACATAGACGTTCTCGGGGCCTAGCAGCTCGGCGAGCCGCGTGACCTCGGCCAGCGCGGCCGCGTCGTCGCCGTCGCGGAGCAGCATCGCGGCCTTGCCGCTCATGCAGCCGGTGAGCGCGATGAGCCCCTCGTGGTGCCGGCCGAGCAGCTCCCAGTCGGCGCGCGGCTTGTAGTAGTAGCCCTCCAGATAGGCCGTGGTGGAGAGCTTGACGAGGTTCTTGTAGCCGGTCTCGTCCCGCGCCAGCAGGGTGAGGTGCGCGTTGCGCTCCTTGACGCCGGCGCGGCTGTGACGGTCCGTCGCCACATAGAGCTCGAGCCCGATGATGGGCTTGATGCCCTCCTTCTCGGCGGCGCTGTAGAACTTGACGGCGCCGCCGAGGGTGCCGTGATCGGTGAGCGCCACGGCCGGCATGCCCAGCTCCTTGGCCCGCTTGACCAGCTCGCCGACCCGGCACGCGCCGTCGAGCAGCGAGTATTCGCTGTGCACGTGGAGATGGACGAATGCGGCGGTCATGGATGGGCCGGATTCTAGCATGGCGGGCTCACTCACCAGATACCCATGGGGGTATAATTGCGCGGAAACCGGGACGGAGCCGGGCCGCGGGCGCCGGCCGAGGAGGATGCCATGTCGATGTGCTGGGTACAGGCGGGGATCTGCGGCGAGGAGACCTCGATCGAGGCGTCCAAGACCGGCCCGTCGGAGATCGCGCTGTCGTTCACGACCACCTGCGAGCACATCACGGCGCTCGCCGAGGAGCTCCGCACGGTCGACGCCGGCGTGGAGCTCTCCCGCCCGATGAACGAGACGATCACCTACATGCTCGCGGCGAAGCACTGCTGCCGCACGAGCTGCGTGATACCGGCGGCCGTCCTCAAGAGCGTGGAGGCCACGGCAGGGGTCTTCCTCCCCGCCTCGTGCTCCACCGAGTTCATCGACGGAGCGCTCTGAGAGCATCGACGGCCCGGCCGCGGGCCTTCCACTGATGCGGTCGCGGCTGGAGGCGTAGCGACAAGGGTCAGGCCGCCCACTCCTCGCACACAACTTCAGCTTGGGCGAGGACGAGCTGGGTGGCGTGTTCGGTCTTGTCGGGCGGGTAGCCGTACTTCTTGAGCAGGTGCTTGACCATCAGCGCATCCTGGCGCGAGCGCTCTCGCGCAGGCTCCAGTCGATGGTGGCGTTGCGGCGCACGGTCACGACCAGTTCCTGCGCGATCCTCTTGAGCGTCTCGTCGCCGAACACGGCGACAGCACTGTCGTTGGTCTCGAGCGCGTCGTAGAAGGCGACCTCGTCCTCGCTCAGGCCGAGCTGCTCACCGCGGTCCTTGGCCTCACGGATCTCCTTGGCCAGGTTGATGAGCTCCTCGATGACCTGAGCCGACGTGATGGCGCGGTTCTGGTACTGGATCACCGCGTGCTGGAGCATCTCGGAGAAGCGGCGGGCCGGTGAAGCCGATGAACGAGGCGTGCGGGAGCGCGTCGCGCAGGTGCCGCGCGAAGCCGTCGATGAAGTCGTACTGACTGCGGTGCGCCTCGTCGGCGATGACGACGATGTTGGCGCGGTCGCTCAGCAGCGGGTGCGCCTCGCCTCGCTCGTCGGGCATGAACTTCTGCATGGTGGTGAAGACGACGCCGCCCGACGCGACCTGCAGCTTGACCCGCAGGTCGTCACCACTCTCGGCCTGGACCGGCTTCTGGCGCAGCAGCTCGTGGCAATCGGCGAAGGTGCCGAAGAGCTGGTCGTCCAGGTCGTTCCTGTCGGTCGGGACGACCAGTGTCGGGTTGGCCATCTCGGGCTGCTGCACGAGCTTGCCGGCGTAGAACGCCATCGAGAGGCTCTTGCCGCTGCCCTGCGTGTGCCAGACGACGCCGACGCGATGATCGCCGGTCACGGCGCCGACGGTCGCTCCGACCGTCTTGTTGACGGCCCAGGACTGGTGGCAGGCGGCCATCTTCTTGGCCACGGTCGGCCCATCGACCTCGTGGACGTTGAAGTAGCGGATCAGGTCGAGAACCGCTCCTTCTCGAACATGCCACGCACCAGCGTCGGCAGCTCGGGCGCGCCCTTCGCAGCGATTGACCTGCCGTCGACGGTGCGCCACGGCATGAACCGCTCCCACGGAGCGGTCGTGTGCCGTGGCGCGCGTCCAGCCCGTCGCTCGCCACGAGCAGCTCGTTGCACGTGAAGAGGCTCGGGACGGCGTGCTTGTAGGTCTGCAGTTGCTGGAACGCCTTCTTGGTCGTGGCGTTCACGTCCGCCGGGTTCTTCAGCTCGATGACAACAAGCGGCAAGCCGTTGACGAACGCGACGATGTCGGGCCGCTTGGTGACCTTGCCTTCCTTGACCGTGAACTGGTTGACCGCCAGCCAGTGGTTGGCGTCGACGTCGTCGAAGTCGACGAGCCACGCCTTGTCGCCGGCGATGCTGCCGTCGGGCCGCGTGTACTCCACGTCGATTCCGTCGCCGAGCAGGCGGCGGAAGCGGTGGTTGTTCTCGACGAGGCTCGGCGACTCCGCGACGAGGACCTTCTTCATCGCGTCGTCGATCGCCGGGCCGGGCAGCTGCAGGGTTGATCCGTTCGAGCGCCGTCCGCAGGCGCCGAGAGAGGACGACTTCGGTGAAGTCGTCCCGCTCGGCCCCCAGCTTCTCGGGCTCGACGTCCGGTCCGTACGCCACTTCCCAGCCCAGCTGGCTCAACCAGGCCAATGTCGCCACTTCTACATGCGACTCAATGATGCTCGTCGTCGCCATCGCCCGCCTTCTTCCAGACCGCCGCCCTGCCTCGCCCCGAGCACTCCAACTCGCCTTCACGCTGCAAGTCTGCCAACACTCTGTTGATCGTCGGTCGCGGAATACCCGGGCACGCATCGACCACCTCGCCCACCTTGAACGTGTCGGGTAGTCGCCGCACGCAATCCACCACGAGTTGCCCCTTGGTCCCGCGAGTCGTGGAGAGCGCGCCCACGCGAGACTCGAGCTCCTTGTAGGCGGCGACCAGCACACCCGGGAAGTAGTCGAGCCAGGGTGACAGGTCGTGGCGCCCTTCATGCCACCCCTGCGACGACCGCAACAGCGCCTCGTAGTACGTCTCCTTGGACTCCTCGATCGTCTTCTCGAGGCTCACGTACCGACCGACCTCGTAGCCCGCCTGGTAGAGCAGCAGCAGCGTCAGCAGGCGCGCCATCCGCCCGTTGCCGTCCAAGAAGGGATGGATGCACAGGAAGTCGAGGATGAACGCTGCGATGAGGATGACCGGATCGGTCCTCCCGGCGATGACCTCCTGACGGTACCGCGCTACCAGCGCACTCACGGCGTCCGCGGTCAGATACGCCGGCACCGGCTTGAAGCGCACGAAGGAAGACCCATCGGGCAGGAACTCGACGATGTCGTTGTCGGCGGGCTTCCAGTGGCCGCCCGCGCCCGGGACGAACGCGTACAGGTCGCGGTGGAACTGCAGGATCACGTTCGGGCTCAGCGAGATGCTGGCTGAGCTGGCGTGGATGGTGGCGAGCACGTCCCGATAGCCCGCGATCTCCTGCTCGGAGCGGTTCTGCGGCGCCGTCTTCTCGGCGACCAACTCCCGGATCCGCTCCGGTGGCGCCACCACCCCCTCGATGCGGTTCGAGGACTCGGTGCTCTGGATGACTGCCATGTCCTTGAGGCTCTCCAGCAGGGCCGGGAACTGGCGGTAGAGATCCTGCCGGCCCTTGGATTCGCTGATCGCGCGGATGGCGGCCACGTCAGCATGGCTGAAGGACAGTCGCTCGAGATAGCCGGGAGTGAAGCTCCCCCTATGAACTTCATCTGGCATGTTGCGAATTTATCACGAAGTCGCCGAATCGAGTAGTTTCACAACGAGTGATGAGATGATTCCTCTACCCCCACGGACCGCCGGCCGGCCAGTGAAACACGAACGGCCTGTCCGCCCCCAGCGTCGCCCACGGCTCGAGCAGGAAGGCGCGGAGCGAGTCCACAGCCTCGTCCACGGTGATGACCTTGACCCGGTTCCGGCGCAGGAAGCCGTCCCAGCGTCGGCGCATCACTGAGTCATCGGCGAACTCCTCTCCGCACACATCGGCGAAGACCTCTTACAGCCTCTCCGCCAAGTCGTCCCCGAACCCCAGAAGGTCGATGTCACGCGTCGGCCGATGTGGGTCCGCCTCCCACACGGCGAACAGTGTGGCGCCCTTCAGCAGGAACGAGGCGCAGTGCCCCGACTCAGAGAGCCGGTAGAGAAAGCGCTCCAGGGCGTACCGAATGAAGAGGTCCTGCGGGTCCTCGCCGGATTCCCCGGAGCGGTTGAGCAGCCGGGCGCGGACCGATGCGGCGACATCGGTCACCGGCCTATCGCTCACGACAGCGCCTCGATGTACGGCCGCATCACGGAGCCGATTCGACACGACTGCGCGAGTTCCCACAGTCCGGCGGGCGAGCTCTTGCGCTGTTCAAGGCAGTCCCGCAGCGCCTCAATGGCGACGTCGAGGCCCACCAGATGCCGGTACCTGAAGCAATCCACCACAGTCTTGGGCGCGGAGTACACGTGGACCTCCGCGCCCTCGAGCTCGTGCGTCTCGACGCCGAGCGTCAGAGCAGGGCCGGAGAACCTCATGATGCGAAGCTGAACAGCGGGCTCACGAGGCGACGCCGCCCGACGATCGAGGGCCATCCAGACCTCGAAGGGGAGCTGCGTGGTCAGCTCGTGGAAGGAGAGAGCGCTGAGCAGACACACCACGCCCGCCGGCACCACCTTGGAGGCGAGCACGAGGCCGTGCCACTCCGTGACCTCCGCCTCGGCAGCCCGGTAGAGCCCTCGACCGACACGCTCCATGTCGCCGCGACGAACAAGGCGATAGACGCTCTCGGGATGGACGCCCGCCGCCGTCGCGTCGGCCAGACGAAACACGCCCTTCCCGGCGCTGAGGCGCCGGAGTCGTTCAGCATCTGTCTCGGAATCGACCATGTGTAGAAGTATCTACAGTTACGCGTGTATGTCAATATCTTTACACATCCATCGACGCAAGCAATCGGACGACCTGCGCCGGGGCCGCCTCACCATCATGATGCTCATCATGATCATCATCGTCGTCGGGGCGCCAACGTCAGCGCCCAGAGCAGCCAGCTTAGTGTCCCGCCAGTCGGCGTAGGTCTGGCCCGTCGTTTCCAACTGCCAGTTCTTGCGCCCGTTCGAGGCGCGCGCCATCACGACTGACGCGGCCGCGCTCGGGCTGTTGGAGGCGACGTCTTCACCGAACACGAGACAGGTCGGGTCATCGCCCTCGACGGCTGGGAGCGCCGAGCCGGCGTGGCCGGGCGGTCGGTCGCCAAGCACGAGGTCTGGACCAAGGCCCTGCATGACGGAGCCTTGCTGCGCACGGTCATCTCGAAGGGTCGCGGGACGTACAAGCTCAGCACCACCGCGCACATCCTCAAGCACCAACTGCACGTGACGGAGGCCGAGTTCTGGGCGGCGGTGCGCGAGGGCACCCCGCCGCGCCGCTCGGATCCTGGACCGCGCAAGACGCCAGGCGAGACGCTGCCACTCAGCCTGGTGCGGGCGCTGCTCGCCGCCGGGTGCACTGCCGACGACATGAGGTCGTTAACCCTCGCCCAGGCCAAGCGGCTGCTCTCGCGGCACTGACCTCGATGGCCAGCGGCCGCGGGCCGGACTGTTGCCGGCGCACTCTGAGCGCGCCCTCCCGCGGGCAGGTCGGGCGGCGTCAGGCGCTGGGCGCCCAGTAGCAGCGCTTGGGCGACTCGATGCGACCGTCCTTCTTCAGCTCGGCCATCGCCTTGTCGACGGCCTTGCGGTCCATGCCCGACCGCTCCGCGATCGCGCCGGCGTTGAGGGCCTCGCCGGCCTCGGCCATGATCTCCAGCACCTTGTCCGCGTCGCTCATATCGCCCTCCTCGTGGTCGAGTTCCGCCGCCGACCGGGTCCGCGCGGTACCACGTCCAGTCGGCGTAGCCCACAGCCTAGCGTCGTGGCGGCGGCTTCGCCTCCTGTCCTGACCGCGCACACTGGACAAGCGCGACGTTCTCTGAGAGAAGGGGGCCACGATGAGAGAACTGTGGAAGCGGCTCGGCCGGCTCAACCAGGTGAGCCTCGTGATCGTCGGTGTCGTGCTCGTCGGCTGCGCGGCGCTCGTCGTCGTGGTCGCGCCCATCATCGGGTCCGTCATGGTCGCCGTCTTCGTCGCGGTCTCGGCGTTCTGCCTGTGGTTCTTCCTTCACGACGAGGTGCGCGGCAACCGGCTGCGCGCCGGAGGGGTCCGAGCCGAGGCCGTCATCCTCTCCGTGGAGGAGGCGGGGGCGACCATCCAGGGCAACTACCCGCAGGCCCGGCTGCGGCGCTGGTGCAGCCGGAGACCGCTGAGCCCTGCGAGGTCACGACGAAGTGCCTGATGAACCGCCTCGAGATACCCGCCTACCAACCCGGCAGCCGCATCCAGGTCGTGGTGGACCCGAAGCACCCGACGAGGGTCAGCGTCGCGTAGCGTCCCCATCGCCGGTCTCGCGGCCGCGCAGCATCCCGAACTCGATCGAGTCGACCAGGGCCTCCCAGCTCGCCTCGATGATGTTCTCGCTCACACCGATGGTGCCCCAGCTCTCTTCGCCGTCGCTGGCGTCCAGGAGGACGCGCGTGACGGCGCCGGTGCCCTTGGTCTCATCGAGGATGCGCACCTTGTAGTTGACCAGCTCGATGTCGGCGAGGTGCGGGTACTTGGTGACGATCGCCAGCCGCAGCGCCGAGTCCAGGGCGTTGACGGGGCCGTTGCCCTCGGCCGTGCTGATGATGCGCTCGCCGGCCACGTGGACCTTGATCGTCGCCTCGACGACCGTGTGTCCGTCCTCACGTTTCTCGACGATCACGCGGAAGCTCTCGAGGCGGAACAGCGGCTCGTGCGGCGCGAGCTCCTCGCGCAGCAGGAGGTCGAACGAGGCGTCGGCGGCCTCGTAGTGGTAGCCCTCGTGCTCGCGCGACTTGAGCCGCCTGAGCACCGAGGCGACGCGCGCGTCGTCACCCTCGAGCTGCAGGCCGAGCTCCTGTGCCTTGCGCACCACGGCGCCCTTGCCCGAGAGCTCCGAGACGACGATGCGGCCCTCGTTGCCGACCTTGGCCGGGTCGACGTGCTCGAACGTCTGCGGCGCCTTCTCGACGGCGGCCACGTGCAGGCCGCCCTTGTGCGCGAACGCGGAGCGGCCGACGTAGGGCGCGTGCGTCCACACGGCCGCGTTGACCACGTCCGCCACGAAGTGTGAGGTCTCGGTGAGGCGCTCGAGCTGCTCGTCGCTCATGACCGGGAATCCCATCTTGAGCTTGAGCGCCGGGATGATGCTGACCAGGTTGGCGTTGCCGCAGCGCTCGCCGTAGCCGTTGACGGTGCCCTGCACCTGGCCGGCGCCGGACTCGACGGCGATGAGGCTGCTGGCGACGGCGCAGTCGGAGTCGTTGTGCGCGTGGATGCCGACCGTGACGCCGGGGAGAGCCGCCGTGACCTCGCGGACCACGTCCGCGACGAGCGGCGGCAGGCTGGCCCCGTTGGTGTCGCACAGGCAGACGACCGCGGCGCCCGCCTCGGCAGCCGCGGTCGCGCAGCGCAGCGCGTACGCCGCGTCGTCGCGCCACGCGTCGAAGAAGTGCTCCGCGTCGTACACCACGCGCTTGCCCTGCGCCGTCAGGAACCTGACGGACTCGTCGATCATGCGCAGGTTCTCGTCCCGGCTCACGCGGATGACCTTGCTCAGGTGCAGCCCCCACGTCTTGCCGACGATCGCCACTGTGGGCGTGAAGATCTCGGCCAGCACACGCAGGTTGTCGTCGGCCTCGGGGGGCGCGCCCTTGCGCCGCGTCATGCCGAAGGCGACGAGCTCCGCGCTCGTGAGCCGCTCGTCGCGCATGCGCCGGAAGAACTCCATCTCCTTGGGATTGGAGGCCGGGAACCCGCCCTCGATGAAGCCGATGCCGAGCTCGGCGAGCTTGAGCGCAATGCGCACCTTCTCGTCGACCGAGACCGACAAGCCCTCCTGCTGCATGCCATCGCGCAGCGTCGTGTCGTAGAGCTGCACCTGTCGCTCGGACATCTGGACCTACTTCCTCGCGTACTCCATGAAGTCGCCGAACTCCTCGTCCTTGCCGCCCGTGATGGCCGCGAACCGCTCCTGCATGCGGCGCGTGATGGGGCCGGGCTCGCCGATGAGGTGGTCGTCGATCTCGCGGACCGGCACGATCTCCGCCGCCGTCCCCGTGTAGAAGACCTCGTCAGCGATCACCAGGTCGCTGCGCGAGAGCGTGCGCTCCTGGAAGTCGATGCCTTCGCTCGCGGCCAGCTGCATCACGATGTCGCGGGTGATGCCCTCGAGCACGCCGTCGCTGGGCGGAGGGGTCATGAGCCTGCCGTTGCGCACGCAGAAGATGTTCTCACCCGAACCCTCGGCCACGTGGCCGTGCTCGGTGAGCATGATGGCCTCGTCGTAGCCTGAGTTCAGCACCTCCACCTTGGCGAGGATGCTGTTGAGGTACTGGCCCGAGGCCTTGGCGGCGCGGGCCAGGGACGTGTGGTCGAGCGACTGGATGCTGCTGGTCTTGGCGCGCACGCCGTGGAGGATGCCCTCCTCGCCGAGGTACGTGCCCCACGGCCAGGCGGCGATGACCACGTTGACCGGCGCGTTGAGCGGGAACAGCCCCATCTCGCCGTAGCCGCGAAAGACGAGCGGCCTGATGTAGCCGGCCTCGAGTCTGTTGCTCTCCAGCACCTCGAAGGTGGCATCGTAGAGGTGCTCCAAGCTGTAGGGCAACGGCATGTAGTAGAGCTTGGACGAGCGCACCAGGCGGTTGAGGTGCTCGGTGAGCCGCAGCACCGCCACGCCCTTCTCGGTCTTGTAGGCGCGGATGCCCTCGAAGACTCCCGAGCCGTAGTGCAGCGCGTGCGTGAGCACGTGGATCTTGGCGTCCGCCCAAGGCACCAGGCGGCCGTCCATCCAGATCGTGTCCATCTCGGGGATCGGGGCCATCTTCTTCCTCCTGTCCTCCGCGCGCTTCCTCGCGCGAAGATTCAACCTTTACCTGAGCGTTAGTGTGACTGCGCGGCCGGTCATGACGCCTGGTCTTCCGGCGTACACGAGCGGGCCGCCGCAGGTAGACCGCTCATACTCGTTCGGCCACGAGGTCGCCGACCTCGCTCGTCGAGTAGCCCATCTGGCCGGAGGCCATGCCCTTCATCTTGGTGCCGGTGACCTCGGTCACCGCGCGCTCGACGTCCTGCGCCGCCTGGCTCTCGCCCAGGGTGTCGAGCATCATCGAACCGGCCACGATAGCCGCCACGGGGTTGATCACGCCCATGCCGGTGTACTTCGGCGCCGACCCGCCGATGGGCTCGAACATGCTGACGCCCTCGGGGTTGATGTTGCCACCGGCCGCGACGCCCATGCCGCCCTGGGTGATCGCGCCCAGGTCGGTGATGATGTCGCCGAACATGTTGCCGGTGACGAGGACGTCGAACCACTCGGGGCTCTTGACCATCCACATGCAGGTGGCGTCCACGTGGTAGTACTCGCGCTTGATGTCCGGATAGTCCTCTTCGCCGATCTCGTTGAAACGGCGGTTCCAGAGGTCGTAGACGTAGGTGAGGACGTTGGTCTTGCCGACCAGGCCGAGCGTGTTGTGCTCGCCGACGCCGCGCGCCTTCTTGCCGTGCTCGCGCGTGTAGTCGAACGCCCAGCGCAGGCAGCGGTCGACCTGGGCGCAGCTGTACAGCATGTTCTGCACGGCGACCTCGTGGGGCGAGCCCTTCATCATGATGCCGCCGCCGCCGGCGTACATGTCGCCGGAGTTCTCGCGCACCACGGTGTAGTCGATATCTTTGGGGCCCTTGTCCTTCAGCGGGGTCTCGACGCCCGGGTAGAGACGCACGGGCCGCAGATTGATGTACTGGTCCAGCTCGAAGCGCAGGCGGAGGAGGAGACCCAGCTCCAGGATGCCCGGCTCGACGTCCGGGTGCCCCACGGCGCCCAGGTAGATCGAGTCGAACCTCTTGAGCTCGTCGACGGCCGACGTCGGCAGGATCTCGCCGGTGCGCAGGTAGCGGTCGCCGCCGAAGTCGTAGGTGGTGGTGTCGAGCTTGAAGTCATGCTTCGCGGCGGCGGCCTCCAGGGCCTTGAGTCCTTCGGCCACCACCTCGGGCCCGGTGCCGTCGCCCGGCATGACGGCGATCTTGTACGTCTTCCCCATTGTCCTTCTCCGATGCTGGATGCTTCTGCGGTGTGTTACTCGCCTTGCCCGCCGACGCGGGACTTGACGAACTCGAGCAGGCCGCCCCGGTCGATGAGCTCCTGCATGAACGGCGGGAACGCCTCGGCCTCGTAGGTCTTGCCCTGCGTGAGGTTCTCGACGGTGCCGGCGGCCAGGTCGACCTTGAGGCGGTCGCCCATCTCGGCGTCGGCCGCCGCGGCCGGGCAGACCACGATCGGCAGCCCGGTGTTGATGGCGTTGCGGTAGAAGATGCGCGCGAACGACGAGGCGACCACGCAGCTCACGCCGGAGTAGCGGATCGCCACCGGCGCGTGCTCGCGGGAGCTGCCGCAGCCGAAGTTCTCCGTGGCGACGATGATGTCGCCGGGCTGAACCCGGGTGACGAACTCGGCGTCGATGTCCTCCATCGCATGCGAGGCCAGCTCGTCCGGGTCGTTGGTGTTGAGGTAGCGGGCCGGGATGATGACGTCGGTGTCCACGTCCCGGCCGTACTTGTGGACGGTGCCCTCGAAGATCATCGGGAGCCTCCCTTCACGGCGCCGACCTCTTCGGGGGTGGCGATGTGGCCGGCCAGCGCCGACGCGGCGGCCACGTACGGGCTCGCCAGGTAGACCTCGGCGCCGGTATGCCCCATGCGGCCGACGAAGTTGCGGTTGGTGGTGGCCACGGCGCGCTCGCCCTCGGCCAGCACGCCCATGTGGCCGCCGAGGCAGGCGCCGCAGGTGGGCGTGCTGAAGGCGCAACCGGCCTCGATGAGCGTCTGCATGGTGCCGTCGGCGATGGCTTCCAGACAGACCTCCTGGGTGCCCGGCAGGATGATGCAGCGCACGTCCGGGTGGACCTTCTTGCCTTTGAGGATGCCGGCCGCCTGGTGCAGGTCGTGCAGGCGGCCGTTGGTGCAGCTGCCGATGACGACCTGGTCGATGGTGACGTCCGCGCAGTCGGCGGCGGCGGCCGTGTTGCTCGGCAGGTGGGGCCTGCTCACCGTGGGCTGCACGGCCGCGGCGTCGATCTCGAGCACGTGTGCGTACTCCGCATCGCGGTCGCTCGCGAACACCTGGCCGGCAGTGCGCGCACGGCTGCCGTCCGGCCGGCCCTGCAGGTACCGCGCGGTCTTCTCGTCGAAGCCCACGATGCCACTCTTGCCGCCGGCCTCGATGGCCATGTTGCACATGGTGAAGCGCTCGTCCATGGTGAGGGCCTCGATGGCCTCGCCGGTGAACTCCATGGCCTGGTACAGGGCGCCGTCGACGCCGATGAGGCCGATGGTGTGCAGCATGAGGTCCTTGCTGGTGACCCAGGGACTCGGGGTGCCCGAGTAGACGAACTTGAACGTCTCGGGCACCCGCAGCCACACGTGACCCCAGGCCATGGCGGCGGCGAAGTCGGTGCTGCCCACGCCGCTGCTGAAGGCGGCCACGGCGCCGTACGTGCAGGTGTGGCTGTCGGCGCCGATGACGACGTCGCCCGGCGCCACCATGCCGGTGTCGGGCAGCAGCACGTGCTCGATGCCCACGCGCCCGACCTCGAAGTAGTTGACGATCTCGTGCTTGCGGGCGAACTCCCGCATCTTCTTGGCCTGGCCGGCAGCCTTGATGTCCTTGTTGGGCGTGAAGTGGTCAGGCACCAGGGCGATCCTGGCCGGGTCGAAGACCTTGGTGAACCCGGCCTTCTCGAACTCGGCGATGCCCAGCGGCGCAGTGATGTCGTTGGCCAGCACGAGGTCGACCTTGGCCTCGATGATGTCGCCGGCGTGGACCTCGTCGCGCCCCGCAGCGCGGGCGAGGATCTTCTCGGTGATCGTGGAACCCATCAAACCTCCCCTGCTGCCGCGGCGTTGTTCACGGCCCTCACATAGGCCTTCGCCGAGGCTTCCATCACATCGAAACTGACGGCCTGCCCGTTGAACGAACGGCCGTTGACCTCCACCGCTACGCGCACTTCCGCGAGCGAATCCTTGCCGGACGAGATGGCGCGGACCTGGTAGTCGGCCAGGCTGCCGCTGATGCCCACCGCGTCGTCGATGGCGGCGAACACGCTCTCCACGGAGCCGTTGCTGAAGCTGCGGCCCTTCTTGAGCTCGCCGCGGGCGAGCACCTCGACCTGGCTGGTCGGGATGATCGCCGAGCCCGACTGGTTGACGAAGCTCGTGAGCGTGAAGTGGTCCTCGCGCTCGCGGATCTCCTCGCTCACCAGCGCCTCGAGGTCGAGCACGGTGACCGCCTTCTTCTTGTCCGCCACGTCCTTGAACTTCTTGAACGCGTCGCCGAGCTCGGCGTCCGACAGCGTGTAGCCGAGCTCGGCGAGCTTGGCGCGCAGCGCGTGCCGCCCGCTGTGCTTGCCGAGCACGATGTCGTTGTCGGCGAGGCCGACGTCGGCGGGCGTCATGATCTCGAAGGTGGACGCCTCGCTGAGCACGCCGGCCTGGTGGATGCCGCTCTCGTGGGCGAACGCGTTGCGCCCCACGATGGCCTTGTTGCGCTGGACCACGTAACCGGTCAGCGAGCTGACCAGGCGGCTGGTGCGCGCGATCTCGGTGGTCTCCACGCCGGTCTTGCACTCGAAGTACTCGCCGCGCGTGCGGACCGCCATGACGACCTCCTCGAGGGAGGCGTTGCCGGCGCGCTCGCCGATGCCGTTGACGGCGCACTCGACCTGCGTGGCGCCGGCGCGCACTGCGGCCAGCGAGTTGGCCGTCGCCAGCCCGAGATCGTTGTGGCAATGCACGCTCACGTGCACGTCGTGCAGCGAGGGCGCCAGGCGGTAGAGCTCGCGGATGAAGTCGCCGAACTCGAGCGGCAGCGCGTAGCCCACCGTGTCCGGGACGTTGATGGTGGTGGCGCCGCACTGCACCGCCAGGTCCAGCACCTGCGCCAGGAACTCCGGGTCAGACCGGCTGGCGTCCATGGCGCTGAACTCGAGGTCGGCCTCGGGATGCTGGGCCACCAGCCCGGCCGAGAGCGTGACCATCGTGCGCGTATCGGCGAGCACCTCGTCCGGCGTCTTCCTGATCTGGTACTTCATGTGCACCGGGCTGGTGCTGATGAACGTGTGGATGCGCGGCACCGCGGCGACCTTCACCGCGTCCCAGCAGACCCGGATGTCCTCCTCGATGGCCCGCGCCAGACCCGCGATGCGCGGGCCCCTGACCTCGGCGGCGATGGCCTTGACCGCCTCGAAGTCGTCGGGCGAGGCGATCGGGAATCCGGCCTCGATGATGTCGACGCGCAGTTTGGCGAGCTGGTGCGCGATCTCGAGTTTCTCGGCCCTGTTCAAGGTAGCGCCCGGCGCCTGTTCGCCGTCGCGCAGTGTCGTGTCGAAGATCCTGATGTACCTGTTACCGCTCACGAGTCACCTCCACCTCCTCGAGGCATGCGTCGTCGACTGAGGGAGCTTGGGATCCGGATGTGATCCAAAGGAGTGGCCGTGCAGGCCGCAGGTGTCTACGCATCCCCCCGAGGGGGGAGGAGCAGCAGGCAGCCGAAGAGGGAGAGGTCGCGGGCGCGTACCCCAATGTGGGCCTCCCGGCTGGACTCGCTTGTCGCACGGCGACGCATGGTCGCGTGAGTGTATGCCACGCGTGCGTGCAGGTGCAAGCAACGAGAGATTCACCGGACGGTGACCAGAGCGTGCCTCTGGTACTATGAAGGGCACGGTCGGGGCGACAGAGGGGGAGCATCATGATCCGGCGCGCGTTGGTCATCCCGGTCCTCGTCGTCGTGATGCTCGCGTTTGCGGACGCGCCGGCGCTCGCTCTGGATCTCCTCTGGTCGCAGGACGTCGACTCATCGGCGCGGCTCGCCGCAGGCACGCGCGGGCCGGTCGTGGCCTGGCAGGACCCCGGCGTCGGCGAGGACTCGGTCCAGGCCGTGCAGTACGCGCGAAACGACCCGGGAGTGACGTACGGGCACACGCTGCTGCCGGCGGTCGCCGGACTCGGCGACTGGTTCGTCGCCGGCGACGGCGCCCAGAACGTCACCGTCGTGTGGAAGGCCGGCGGCACGGTCTACGCCAAGCGGGTCGACCTCAGCTCCGGCTCCGTCCTGTACGCCCCGGTCGCGGTGTACACGGACGCCGCCGTGGCGGGCGCCCGCGGAGCGGGCTCCACGGCGGCCCTCGCCGGCGCGGCCGGCGACGGCGCCGGCGGCGTGTACGTGTGGTCCACGGCGTCCCCCACCAGGAGCACCGGCGACACTCTTCTCAACCATGTGACCTCCACCGGTGTGGTCGCCGTCGCCGACCCCGGCGCTGCTGTCGTCAAGGGCACGGTCAAGAGCCTCGCCGTCGACTCCGTGGGGCACGCAGTGGTGCTGCTGGGGTCGCCGGGACGGAGCGGCGCCGCGGTGCAGCGCTACGCCAACGACGGAACGGCCGACTGGGCCGCCCCTTCCACCCCTTACACCCCGCTGCTCCCGCCGCCGGCGGCGACGCACGAGCCCATCGCCGTGACCGCCGGCGCCAACGCGACGATCGCCTGGCGTGAGGGCAGCAAGGTCAAGATCCAGCGGTTCTCGCTGTCCGGCTCCCGCCTCTGGCTCACGCCCGCGAGCGTCACCATGGCGGGCGCCGTGAAGCTCGCGGACGACGGCCAGGGCGGCTGCTACCTCGCCGGCCCGTCCGGCAGCGGCATCGTGGTCCGGCACCTCACCGCCGGCGGCGTGCAGGCCGCCGGGTCGCCGAGCGCTCTGCCGGCCCTTGGGCTCCCCGAGCCGCGGGTCGACGCCGTGGCGACCGACCGCGCCGGTGATCTCACCGTCGCCTACAGCGACGCGCACTCCGCCGGCGTTCCGGGCGTCGCTCGCATGACGTGCCTCGGAGTCTGGGACACCGCCTCGCTCCCCACGGCGCCCCAGTACTTCACCGCCGCCGCCCACAACGGCGCCGGCGGCGGCTACGTGCTCGGCGGCGGCGGTGCGTCCAGGCTGTTGCACTTCGCGGAGGCGGCCGCCTCCGTCACTCTGCGGCCGCGCGCAACGCTCGTACAGTACGGCAAGGCCGTCGCCGTGAGCGGCTACTACACCGGTGGCGGCAGCCTGCCGCTGCAGGGCGCGGAGGTCCAGGTCCGCAGGACCGCGGGCGGCGGCACGGTGGCCGGAGCCTCCGATATCTCGGATGCGCAGGGCCACTACGAGGTTTCGCTCAAGCCCAAGACGAACTCCGTCTGGACGGCCGTCGCGGGCGGCGCGGCCAGTGAAGAGCAGCGCATCCGCGTGACGCCCAGGGTCACCCTGTCGCTCTCGCACATCAAGCCCGTCGGCACACGGCTCGTCGAGGTCTTGCGCGGGTCGGTGGCGCCCAGGCACAAGGGCACCCGGATGCTGGTCCAGAAGGCCGTCGGGTCCAGGTGGCGCACAGTCGCCTCCGGCCGCCTCGACAGCCGCTCCCGCTACCGCATCAGCTGGCGCCTGCCCTACCGCACCGCCACCTACAAGGTCAGAGTGGTCATCCCCGCGCACGCAGACCACGCCGAAGGAGCGTCGTCCACGGCGACCCTCAGAGTCGTCGTCAAAAAGGGGTAGCCGCAGGAGAGAGACGTCCGGGCCGGCCGCGACGCCGTCCCGGCCCCGATCGGGTAGGGGGGCCGGGTCGCCCGGCCCCCCTCCCACACCACCGGACATGCGGGTCCGCATCCGGCGGTTCGTCAGGTTGTTGTTCGTAGCCGTAGCCATGACTGGCTGAGGCTCTGCAGGCCAA